>Ga0182014_10002991_pt1 | contig 20728 bp, 23 predicted proteins | sample 612S2DmetaG_FD_120489 | JGI IMG/M metagenome (GOLD analysis project Ga0182014, IMG submission 120489) | Permafrost microbial communities from Stordalen Mire, Sweden - 612S2D metaG | ecosystem: Environmental > Terrestrial > Soil > Wetlands > Permafrost | place: Sweden: Stordalen | collected... | reverse complement strand
GGTAGGACAGCCCCTTTCAATTTGGTAAGCGCCAAGCAGCAGGGGATTTGGAGAAGATGAGCGCCTGCAATCGCCCAGGCCCGCCGTCGCGGTGCAAGAAGCGTTTTTGGAACTTACGGGTGGTGGCCCGACTGCGGGGATTGAGTTTGCGGCATTCCTCCAGCCAGACTTGTGCGAAACTAACCACTACCCGGCGGAACAGGCTCAGCGCAAAGGCCGCCTTGGAGTTGCGGACCCGACTGTGATCTTCACCCAGCGTCACGTCCAGGGCGTGATGCAGGCGGCTCTCGATGACCCAGTAGCCCCGCTTGAGTTTGAGAAAGCCCAGCGCATCCAAGTCTTGGAGGGTGAGGCTGCTGATGAGATAGACGATTTCGGTGGTCTTTTTACCCTTGCGTCGGACCCGGCGCCGCAGCCGCGCTATGGCCTGAACTCCGGGAAAGCCGACCTGCTGCGGGTTGGCATCCTGGCAGTCCAGGACCCGGATTTCGTGTCGCCCCCGGTTGTTCTCCCGAGTCATGGCGTGGGTGGCCGGGGTGGGCTGAGGGGGAAAAGCGCCGTTCGGTGAACAGCGTGGAGAGAGTTTCAAAGAGTCCCTTTTGATTCTTTTTGACCGTCAGCAGATACTCGCCACCTTGTTCATAGAGGATCTGCTGCGCATGCTCCACTTGGGTGTGGGCGGCATCGGCCAGCACGATTTTATCCACCAGGTCCAGCTTGGCCAATTGCTCGCGCCCCGCGGGGATTTCATTACTGCCTTCTTTGACCAGCGTTGAACCCAGCCAGCGGCCAGTGCCACTGACCGCGCTGACCGACTCCACATCGGCATGGCGGATGGCCTTGCCGTCGATAACCACCAGTTGGTCTTGCACCGGTCCCAGGACTTGTTCCTGCCATAAGAGCAGTACCCGCTCCAGCATCTCGGCGTTGACCCCCGTAAGGACGCGTTGAAAACTGGTGCGCTGGGGACAACGCACCCGCTTCGTGCGAGGGTGGAGGCGAAACTTCAGCGCCCGCAACTGGGCTTGCGAAAGCGTGGCGGCGTAGTCGGCCAGGTCTTCGTAGCCTTTGGTGACGCCGCTGAAGACCGCCATGGCGATGAGCGCCAGCATGCCGGCGATCGGATAAGCCAGGGACTGCTTGCGCCGGAACTCGGGGATGTCTCGGCCCAAGCGCTCCATCAAACTGGCAATCTCGCCCGCTTTGGCGGTGCAACGAGGTGGGACCTTGGGCAGCACCTCCGCCCACGGAGGCGGCAACTGCGCGGCGCGGAGTTTCACACAAGCCTTTTTGACCAGTTCGCGCACCCACACCTGCTTGGGGTGGTCGTGCTTCTCATAGAAATCCACCGCGCTGCGCTTCCAGCCGCGGGTGAGCCCCAACTGGCTCCAGCCACTGACTTTGTAGGCGGTGCCGCGATACTGCTGGGGGTCCACAAAGCTCTCCGCCAGCGCCACCGGATGACCCCAGGTATTTTCCCAATCCGAACTCAAGCGGGCCAACATCAGCTTCATGAACCGACTGACCAGGTTGGGATAATGGCACTGGGCCAGGACATACAAACGCGAATTGTTGACCACCAGCGGCAGCCGTTGGCGCCGTTGCTCCTCGGTCCAACCAATAAACTGATCCCGCGCCTTGAGGTGAAGGGCGGCGGCGCTCCAAGTGGCCACCGCAAACCACTGGCCTTTCCAAGTGACCGCGTAGCGTAGTTGCTCACCCACCAGTTGCGCGCTGTGCAAGTAATGGTGCTCGATTAGAAGCTGATCACATTTCTGGAGGTCCTGGGGGCGGACAAGCAGCTTCACACTCATGCCCGACAAGACGGCTTGTTCGTCGGCGGTGGGCTGACGAAAATGAACTTTGCTCTTTTGCATGCCCGGAAGGGTAAGAAACTTGTTCCGGGTTGTCCCGCAAAAAGTGCTAACCCTTCAATCGGCAAATACTTGGGGGGGTGGACGGACGCGCCTTAGGCACATTCCTTTGCCTGGCGCAGGGCGCCCTTCGACCAACGCCAGGACGACGTGGGAGTGATGTCCTAGGGGCTTTCATGGGTTTGATGAGGAAGGCGCAGCGGCTTCTACCGGTCCGAGGGAGACGGCTCGAAATTCGAGGTTTGTCCGTTCCGTCTTGAGTTGCCAGCCCAAGAAATCCTTCCGCCAGTTGGCCATCTCAATCACCGCTTTCATGCTGGGCGAGGCGGCACCACTGACTTCCTTCTCCCGCGCCGTGATGTTCGCATAATATTCGATGGCTTTGGCCGGCTGGCTGAGTCGTTCAAAGACCAATCCCACCTGGTACCAGACGGGGAGTTGCCATTCCGGGGCGGCGTCGAGCTCAGCCAGGCGCTGGTAAATGTCCAGCGCCTTCAACGGATCACCCTCCTGGTAGAACTGGTTGGCAAGGGAGTTGCCGCAACGACGCTGCCAATAGGCGAGTGTTTGGGAGGTGCAATTGGTGCGGCCGCACTGTTCCTGCAGCAAGGCGAGCACTTGGTGCAGCGCTTCAGTTTCCCGGCGTGCCGCTTTGAGCGCAGTGGCACAAAGGAAATGAACCTCGGGCCGCTGCGGAGCATCGGGATAGCGCTCCAGAAAATCCTGGGCCTGGGCGATTGCTTCACTGCGCCGATCGAGCCCGATAAGACAATTAATATACCGGTATTGCAGGGCCGAACGGTTGACCGGCGGCAGATCCAGCTTGAGCAGCCGGCTGAAGGAATCCACGGCATCCGCATAGTTGCCCAGTTGGTATTGGGTCTCGGCAATCTCGTTCTGGGCGCGCAAGACCAGTTGCTGATAATAGTCGAACCGGCCGGACTTGATAACCAGGGCGCTGGTCAGCACGGCGTAAAGCTTGGCGATGGCAAGGTGGTTCAGTCCCATTTGGCGATAAATCAGGCCTTGATAAAGGATGATCTCCGGCACGCGAACATCTTGCGGCCATCGGGCAAGCCATTGGGCGTAAATCTGCTGCGCGCGCGCCAAGTCGTTGTTTTCCTGCGCCATTTCTGCCAGTTCCAGCAAGGCGGTGCGCTGCAACGGCTCAGGTGCACTGCTCTCCAGAATCCAGCCATAAACCGCGCTCGCGGCGGCAAATTGACGAGCCAGGCGATGATGGCGGGCAATTTCCAGATGAGCCTTGAAATCCTCGTCTGGCTTTGGCGCTGTATTCGTTAGGGAAGTGGCATTCGTGCTGGCGAAAAACTGCCAGGCCGAGCGCGCCGGTTCGCTGGTGGCCGTCGTCGCAGGAGTCTGGACGGCCACGAGGTCGGAGACCACATCCTGCAGCGGCGGAGCGTTTGACCCGTTCCCCAAGGCCTCGCCGGCCCAAGCCAGAAGGGCAACCACGGCCCAGCCGGAATGCTGGAGCTTAGAAGCCAGACGGGGCAAAACGCGTTGAATCGGCCGAAACATGGTTAGAGTCATCGGCTTTCGTAAGTAGCATGGCTGGAAGGATAGGGCGGAGGCGGCGCCGGCGGAACAAAAGCGGGCATAAGGACTTTGGCACCCGGCTCGTTCGTCGAAACCGAAAGCAAGAAGTTTAGGAGTACCTGCGGATCAACCACGGCGTCCGTCGCCTGCTCGGGTTGGCCCGGCGCCGATAAGGGGAAAGGGATTACCATGCCCGGAGGAGGAAGAGCGGCCGGCGAACCGGCGGCGATCATTGACGGTGGGATGCTATTGGTGAGCCACTCCATCCTGGGCGTCTCGTCTGCCGGGGCGTTCGTCATCTGCGCTTCACCTTTCACGGTCTGCCGCTCCGGTTGGAGTAGCGGGGGCCACAGCACGACCGGGACGACCCGGGATGTGTTTTGGAACCGTACTGGTACCGGGCCAATCGCGGGGAGATAGCCCGGACCTCCCGTTGCTGACCCAGCGACCCTGCTGAGCAGGAAGACGGCGAGCAGCGGAACCACCGCCTTAAGCCACTGGTAGTGTTTTGCCATTGTATACCGCCGCAGCTTCCTCAACAGAACCGATGAATTGCCAGTCCTTCGTCTCCTCATAGTTCTTGCACTCGGCGCGCACCACTTCCGAGCCGATCAGGCTGTATTGGATGTCCAGTTCCACGCAGAGTCGGATGACGATGATGCCGACTTTAATCAGCGTCATGTCCGCGGTCTTAAGTTGGCTCATGTCGATCACCACCCGGCTAACCCTGGCGTCCACGGCTTCGCTGGCTTTGTGACGCAAGTGAGTAGTAATGTCGTACGCCACCGCCTGGCTGAGGCTGCTCGGCAGCATCAGGACCAGCAGGCCGTCCCGGGATTGAAAGTATTTATGCGAGGTATCAAGGCTGAGCGCGCGAGTGATCTTGAGTCGCACATCGTCGAAATCAATCGGCTCGGTGATGACGCCGTTGAAACCAAGCTGCTGGGCGCGCGCTTGCTCGTCGCTGGCGGTTTTGACACTCAGCGCCACGATGGGGATGCTTTTGGTGCGCACGTTTGCCCGGAACATTTGAGAAAGGTTGAATCCAGCCCCCTCGGGTAACGACAAACTCACCAGAATGATGTCGGGCAAGACCTGGCTGCAGGAATCCACCGCCTGGCCCTGTTGCGACACCCCTTGCACCTTCCAGGGAGTTTCGGACAACGCAGCCTGAATCTGTTCGATGATCGCGGGCTTGTCATCCACGACCAGAACCTGTAGCGGATCGTCAAAACGCTTGGCCCGCGCGTTGAGCTCGCTCTTGGCTTTCAGGTCAATGATCCGGCCCACCCGTTCCACAATCAGCTCTTCCTTAAATGGCTTGATCAGGTAATCCCGCACCCCAAGCTTGGCGATGCGCAGCACGTTCTCGCGCCCGGCCTCCGCCGTGAGCATGACAACGGGAATGCTGCGCAACTCGGTGTCTGCCTTCAGTTTGGTCAGCATCTCCACGCCGTCCATGATCGGCATCTTGAGGTCCAGAATAATGATGTCGGGCCGTTCGCGCTGCGCCATCGTGAGTCCTTCCACCCCGTCAGCGGCTTCGAAGATTTCACAGGCAAAGGTCTTGAACGCGCGCGCGACGATCATGCGAATCGTCTTGCTGTCGTCCACGGTAAGGATTTTAGGGCCCATAAATAATCAGATCAGTTGTGGCCGGCGTCGCTCGGTTTCAAGAGGACTTGGATAAAGATTCGGTTCTCACCGGAGACAAAGCTGAAGGTGTGTCCCTCGGTCGAAGTGGTGGCTTCCACACTGAAATTGCTGCCGCGCGCGAGCGAAGGGATGGTGAGCATATAGGGCATGCCCCGGTCGGAAAGACGAGATTTCATTTGCCCAACCAGCATGTTGGCCATTTCCCCCATCGCGTCGTTGATCATCTCGTCTCCCTCGATCTCCGCCTCCTGCAAACCCAGGAAGGTGGCGGTGATGCGGCGAGCGAAGGAGACGGTGGTAAACATGTAAACCATACCGCTGAGCCGACCAACGAAACCGACAGCCCCGGCGATGTAAGCCTCGCCATTGCCAAAACCAGGCTCCAGCGACGCCGGCAGCATATTCGTGCTCAGCATGGTGCTAAAGACCTCTGTCACCGCGCCAGTGACCAATCCTTCCAAATCAGCAAGCATGTATGGCCCTACATCGGCCATCTTCGCCCCCGACTTAAGCCAAAATGGGAAAAATGTGCTTGCTGTTAAACTTCTCCGGCGGCCCGCCGATAAAGGAAGTGAGCTATTATGGACATTCTGACCAAACCTGCCCTGTTACCGCGATTGGATTCCGATCAAATCGAACGTCGTTTGGCCGCGTGCCCGCGATTGCCCTCGCTGGGCAGCATCAATGATGTGCTGCGCGAGCTGCTCAACGCCGAGCAATGCTATACCTCGCAGGTCGCTGATGTCATTCGCCGCGACCCCAGCATGACCACCCGCATGCTCCGGCTGGTCAATTCCGTCTATTACGGCCTCTCAGTGCCCGTCAGCAGCATTGAGGAGGCGGTGTTTTACCTGGGCGTCCGCCAGATTCGCCGTTTGGCCATCGTCACCCCCGTCATCGAAGACCTCCAGAAACTCGCCGGCCGCACCGGCTTTCCCTGGCGTGAGTTCTGGCGGCACTGCATCGCCACCGCCATCATGACCCGCGAAACCCTCGGCGAAGTCCAAGCCGGCTCGGACGAAGTGGATTACGTCGCCGGCCTGCTCCACGACGTCGGCAAGATTGTCATGGTCGCCGCCTTCCCCGAGTACTTCGAGCAAATCCAGGCACGCTTGGGCGAGGAAAAGATGGGCCTCCTGGGCATGGAAACCGAGACGCTCGGCATCAATCACTGTGAACTCGGCGCCCAGTACCTCAGCGCGCACAAGCTGCCGGCCGCCACCATTCATGCCGTTCGCTTCCATCACCATCCGGGCTCTGCCACCACGGACATCCGCCTGGTCGCAGCGGTGCAGGTGGCCGATCTCTTCGTCCGGCACGCGGCCATCGGGAACAGCGGCAATTCCGAAGAAGTCACCACTGAGGCCTGGGTGGGGGCGGACGGATGGAACCTCCTATTCCCGGGCGCCGATGAAGAACAGACCTTCGCACGCGCTAACATGGAGCGAAGTCTCGAACGACTTTCAACCATCCTGGAGGGACTTGTCTGAGACAACCTGCCATATTGGGCTCACCCATGACCGGTCAGAGTTGCTTGGAAGACGCTCCACCCAGGCGGTGCTCGCCCCCCTCCGAGCAAAGACGGGCGGAACTCGAAGCGGTGGACTGCATCGTTGCCCTGGTTTACGAGCGGCCGCGCATCCGGTTGAGCCGCGACAAGGAAGCCTTGATTCTTCACTCGGACAAAACGCACGTTGCTCACAATTAACGGCGAATGAAGTTTCAGACAACTCTTGCCTAGCCCGTCTCCGCCGGCAGGAGTTTTTTTCCCGTTTTGGCTCCAGAGGGCCAGAAGAATCCCTTTTTAAGGCATTTTCCGCCGTGGCACCGCTATTGCTTAGCAGTGGTGACGGAATTTGCCACATGATTGACGCCTTGTTCAACCAACCCGGCTATCTCGGAGCCAAACGAATGCTCGACGCTACTGTGAAGCGGCACGAAGCAATCGCCGCCAATATCGCCAATGCGGAAACGCCCCACTACAAGCGCGTTGACCTGGCTCCGTCCTTTCGCGCCGAACTGCAGAGCGCCCTTGCCAGCCAGAACGCCGGCCAACTTGCCTCACTTCGCCCGCAACTGGCCGCCGACCCCCAGGCGCTTCCCGTCAATCGCGATGGCAACACGGTCAATCTTGAGCACGAGCTAGTGGAGTTGGGCCAGAACACCCTGCAACACGCCGTGGAAACGCAGTTGGTGAACGCCTCGCTGCTAAAGCTGCGCATGGCCATCACCGGCAAGTCATCCTGAACCTTCTTATGATCAACCTCATCCCCAGCCTTCCCCGCACGACCGCCGCGTTGGATGCCGAACGGACCCGCCTGGAAGTCATCGCCCAGAACATCGCCAACTCAAACACCACCCGCGGCATCGATGGGCGACCCTACCAGCGCCAGCAGGTCGTCTTCGAGACCGCTTTGCAACAAGCCCAAGCCAAAGACTGCAACTCCGCGACGAGTCCCCAGCCCCAGGTCAGCCGCATTCAAAAGGATTCGCGCCCGGGTCCCACAATTTACCAGCCAGGCCATCCCGACGCCGATGCCAACGGCATGGTTCAACTCCCGAACGTGAACATTTATGAGGAAATGGCGGACATGATCGTCGCCTCGCGCACCTACGATGCGAACGTGGCCGTATTCAAGAACGGCCGCGCCATGGCCATGCAAGCGCTGTCCATCGGCAAACATTAGGAGTCGTGTGCAACCATGAACGCGCTTACCTCGATCCGACAGTTGTGGTCAAGCATGCCTGCCTCCCCGCTGAGGGCCGCGGACAAGTTGGCCCCTGCTTCGACGTCGATTCCCACCGCCGAGCTACGCGAACTGAACGCCAGCAATCCCGCCGCGTCTGCCATCGGGACTCAGCCGGCCGATGCTTCATTCTCGAGTGTGCTGGGGCAGATGGTGCAGGACGTCAACGCCAAACAGAATATTGCCACCCAGTCGTTGCAGGACCTGCAAAGCGGCCAAAACGTGTCGTTGCACCAGACCATGATCGCCATGGAAGAAGCCAACGTGTCGTTTCAGTTGATGGTTGAGGTGCGCAACCACCTGCTCGATTCCTACCAGGAAATCATGCGCATGCAGGTTTGAGAGCTACTAAATGAATCCCAACGCAGCCAAAATCGGACGCCAGCTCCAGGAAATCTGGAAACAACTGGGAACCAGCCAGCGCGCCAGTGTCGTGCTGGCCACCGGCGTGTTAGTGGCCGCCATCATCGCGGTCGCCTGGTGGTCGAGCCGCGCCGATTACGGCCTGCTCTACGGCAAACTTTCGGATGGCGAAGCCGCCAAGGTCATCGCCGCGTTGGACGACGCCAAAATCCCTTATAAAATTGGCTCCGGCGGCAGTTCCGTCCTCGTCCCCGCTGAGAAGGTCCATCTCATGCGCATGCAGCTCGCGGGCAAAGGCATCCCCCGCAACGGCGACGGCGTCGGCTTTGAGATTTTCGACAAGCCGAACTTTGGCATTTCGGACTTCGTCCAGCGGGCCAACTATATCCGGGCCTTGCAGGGTGAACTGGCCCGCACTATCGCGCAGATCGATGAAGTCGATAGCGCGCGAGTGATGGTGGTGCTGCCGGAGAACCGCTTGCTGATCGACAAAGACAAGCACCCGACGGCCTCGGTGTTCATCCGGCTCCGCAGCAACAGCCAGCTCGCGCCTCAGGCCGTCAATTCCATCCGTTTTCTCGTGGCCAACTCGGTCGAGGGCCTCAAGCCGAACTTTGTCAGCGTGGTGGACAACAAGGGGAACGTGCTTTCGGAGAACGTGGAAAACGATTCCCTGGTCGGCCTCACCGCGACGCAACTCGATGCCCGGCGCAATCTCGAACAATACCTCGCCAAGAAGACCGAAGGGATGCTCGAAAAGGTCCTCGGCCCGGGCCAAGTGATTGTCCGCGTCTCGGCGGAAATCAATTTCGACACCATCCAGCGCACGGAAGAGAAGTACGACCCGGATGGCCAGGTGCTCCGCACCCAGACCAAGGACGAATCGACCGAAGACGCGTCCACCGCCTCGAACAACGAGGCTGTTGGCATCAGCGCCAACACGCCCGGCCCTTCGAACACCACCAGCCAGGCCAGCGCGCCCGTCACCACCACGCGCAACAAGAAACTCACCGGGACGACCGAATATGACATCAGCAAGAGCACCAGCACCATCCTCCAATCGGCAGGCGGCCTGAAACGCCTCTCCGCCGCCGTCACCGTCGCCGCCCGCTTCGAAGGCACGGGAGCCGCCCGCAAGGTGGTCAACCGCACGCCTGAGGACGTGGAAAAACTACGCCGGATCGTCAGCAACGTGCTCGGCGCCGACACCGTTCGGGGCGACCTGATCACCGTCGAAGAAATGTCCTTCAACGACCAGTTGGCCACCGAGGTCACCAACACGCTGGAAACGCAGGAACGCCGCGACTTCTGGTGGACGCTGGCCCACAACCTCGCCTACCCGGCGCTCGCCATTGGCGTGTTGCTGGTATTCCTGGTTCTGTTCAAACGGACGGCCAAAGACGAGATCCCGATTGGCATCCCGGTCGGACGCCTGACCTTGAATGGCGGCAACGGCAACGGGAACGGCAACGGGAACGGCCGTCGGCCGGTTTACGCCGAGCATGGTGGAGAACCCTCTTCGGAAGTGGTCACCGTCGAAGTGCTCAACCAACTCATCAAAGAGAACCCGCAGAACATGACGCAGGCCATCCGCGGCTGGCTCGACCGCGGCTCGACCTCCTCGAAGCAGTGACCTATGCCTTCCCCGCAAACCACTCTCAAAGCGGAACCCCAGCGGCCAGAAGCCCAGAGCCTGTCGCGGGTGCAGAAGCTGGCCTGCCTGCTGGTCATCCTCGGTCCAGACTCCGCCGCCCAGATTCTCCGGGGCTTTGACCCATCCGAGGTCGAGGGCATCTGCAGCGAGATGGCCAAGTTCACCATGATTGGCCAGGATCTGCAGTCTGATGTCCTGCGCGAATTCTCGGAAGTCGCCGTCGAGGCCGGCACCGGTATTCGCGGCGGTGTGGATGTCACTCGCGCCACCCTGGAAAAGGCCATGGGGCTGTTTAAGGCCACAGAGATGTTATCACGAGTTGCGCCTATGCGTTCATCCGTCGCGGCCATTCAGGAGATCGTCGATATGGAGCCGCGCCAGGCCTACAACCTCATCCGGCACGAACAGCCGCAGACGATTGCGCTGGTTCTCAGCTACGCCGGGCCGGACAAAGCGGCCGAGGCGCTCTCCTTTTTTCAGCCCGAACAACGTGACAAAATCCTCGAACGCATCGCCACCCTTGCCCCAACCCCGATCGAGGTCGTCGAGAAAGTCGTCGCCGTCCTGGTGGCCAAACGCGGCGTCAGCCAGACCCGGGCCTTGAGCCAGACCGGCGGCGTCAAGACTGCCGCCGACTTGATCAACGCAATGGACAAGAACCAGGGCAAATCGCTCCTGGGCGCGCTCGAAGAACGCAACCCGGAGTTGAGCCAGGCCATCCGCCAGAAAATGTTTACTTTCGAGGATCTGGCGAACCTCGATACGACGATCCTGCAGCGCATCCTTCGCGAAGTGGATTTGCGCGAACTCGCCCTGGCCCTCAAGAGCGCCAGCGAGAAGCTCAAGACCAAGCTGCTTTCCTGCATTACCAAACGCGCCGCGGAAAGCGTGCAGGAAGAGATGACGTTCATGGGTCCGGTCCGACTGCGCGACATCGAAACCGCGCACCTGCGCGTGATCGAAGCCGTGCGCCGCCTCGAAACCGAGGGCGCGATCGATCTCGGGGAGGCGCGCACGGAGGGTCAGCATGAAATGGTGTAGGACTTTCGCGCCGGGCCGGCCCTTGCGCACCGCGCGCGTGATTTGGCCGGCGCGCTCCGCGCCTGCCCTCGCTCCCGCGACCGGCGATCCGTCCGGCGAGCAGGCGGCCTTCGAACGCGGCCTGGCCGAAGGTGAAAAGCGCCTCGGCGAACAACTGCTGCGCCAGAGAACCGAATTGCTCGAACTCCAGAATGGCGTTCTCGCCTCGCTGCGCAAAGCCGTATCGCAGGTGGTCCGGCAGAGCGAGTCCGCCTTGATCCAGCTTGCGATCGAAGTGGCCCGAAAACTCATCGGCGACCTGCCAGTCTCCGCCGGGATGGTTGAAGCCGCCGTTCGCTCCGCTCTCGCGCAGGTCGAAGAGAGCGCCGAGTTCCATGTCTTCCTGCACGCCGACGACCTCGCCCTGCTGCAAAAGTGCAATTCCCCTGTCCTGTTGCCCGGGCCGGGCAACGAAGCCGTGCGGTTTCAGGCGTCACCCGAAGTCACGCCCGGCGGGTGCCTGGTGCAAACGCATTTCGGCGTCGTCGATGCCCGACGGGAGACCAAACTGGAATTGATCCGCCAGTCGTTGAATACATGACCGCCACGCTGACACAAACGGCATCCCTGAACCTCCAATCCGCCCTGGAGCGCGTGAAACAGGCGCGGCCGACCGAAACTCGCGGACGCGTCGTCCAGTTGATCGGCCTAGTGGTCGAGTCGGAAGGCCCGCTGGCCGCCATTGGCGAGGTTTGCCGGATTGAATCGGCTCGCCATGACACCTCGACCCTCGCGGAAGTCGTTGGCTTCCGCAATCATCACCTGTTGCTCATGCCCCTCGGGGAGCTCCAAGGCGTCCATCCCGGCAGCGAAGTCGTCGCTACCGGCGGCCCGCTACGCATCCCCGTAAGCGACGACTTGAAGGGACGCGTCATCAACGGCCTTGGCCAGCCGCTCGACGACCTGGGTCCGATCCTCGGCCCGCGCAATGTGGGATTGCAAATGATGCCGCCTCACCCGCTCAAACGCCAGCGCATTCATAAAGTTTTTCGCACCGGCATCAAGGCCATCGACGCTTTCGTGCCATGCGGCTGCGGCCAGCGCCTCGGAATCTTCGCCGGCAGCGGTGTCGGCAAATCCACGCTCCTGGGGATGATGGCCAGCCATGCCGCAGCCGACGTCAACGTGATCGCCCTGATCGGCGAACGCGGGCGCGAGGTGCGGGAGTTTCTGGAAAAAGACCTCGACGAAGCCGGCCGGCGCAAATCCGTTGTGGTAGTGGTTACTTCGAACGAGCCCGCCCTGGCGCGAGTCAAAGGAGCTTTCCTGGCGATGGCGATCGCGGAGCATTTCCGCGACCAGGGCGCCAATGTGCTGTTGCTGATGGATTCGGTGACGCGGTTCGCCATGGCCCAGCGCGAGATCGGGCTGGCAATCGGCGAGCCGGCGGCCACGCGCGGATACACGCCTTCGGTCTTTTCGCTGTTGCCGCGGTTGCTCGAACGGGCCGGGTCGGGCGAGCGCGGCGCCATTACCGGGCTATTTACGGTGCTTGTCGAGGCCGACGATATGAACGACCCCGTGGCCGACGCCGTGCGGTCGATTCTCGACGGCCACATCGTCCTGTCGCGCGACCTCGCGACCCAGAACCATTACCCCGCCATCGACGTGCTCGAGAGCATCAGCCGCCTCACCCGCGAATTGTTGTCCCCCGAGCAGCTTGAACTCACGGCGCGCGCCCGCGAGCACATGGCCGTCTATCGGAAAAACCAGGACTTAATCAACATCGGCGCCTACCCGGCGGGCAGCAATCCAGCCATTGACGAAGCCATCGCCCGACACGAGCCCTTGCGGAAATTCCTGCGGCAGGGAGTAACCGAAAGCCTCCTGGTCGAGCAATCGTGGGCACTGCTGGCCAAGACACTGGAACCTCTGCCCAAGTCGAAAACCATGCCGCCCACCAAACCAATATGAGAGCTTTTCGATTCCGGCTCCAGGCCGTGCTGACGCTCCGCGAACAGGCGGAGCAGATCGCCCAACAACGGTGCGCCCGGGCCTACGCCGCCATGGAAAAGGCCGCCGATCGAGTTCGGTCCGCGGAGGCGGAAATCGACGCCACCGACCAGGCCCATCGCGCACAAGTGATCGCCAGTCCGCGCGCCGGGCAATTGGACCAGTTGCGCGTGTATGCCAGCCTGCTGCATGAACGCCGCCGCCAGCTCGCGCGCGAGCTGGCCGAGGCCCGCCGACGGGCGGACGAGGCGTGGCGTCAGCTCCTCCTGGCCACGCAACAGCGCGAGGGGCTTGAACGCCTGCGCGGCCGGCAGCGGCGCGTTTACGATTATCAAAGCGCCCGCGCTGAACAGCAAACCCTCGACGAGTTGGTCGGGCGCGGCTCGGCACTGAGCGGAGCCTGGAAGGCCGCCCCAGCTTTCTGACCCGCATTGGGACCATGAACCTCACAAGCATCTCTACAATGGTTATCCTTAGATTGCGAGGACGAGATTCTTGGGAAAAGCCTATTGCAAATATATGATTAGAATCCTCCAAACCAAATGGATGGCGGTCGCGGTCGGCACGTTGATCTATACGCTCACGACCTGGTTCTGCCTGCCGCCGCAGAAACAGCTTATGCGTGCCGCTCAAGCGCTGCGCACGGTGGCAACGGCCAAGGCCGCCGAACCGGCAGGGCCGTCCTGGACGTTCCAAAACCCGGAGTTGAACCAGCTCATGGCCGAACTCAAGGACGAACGTGAAGCGCTGCGCGTCCGGACCAGCCAACTCGACGAACTCCAGGCGCGGCTGAGCACCGAGCGCCAGGAGATTTGCGTGGTTACCCAAACCGTCTATCGGCTCCGCACAGAACTGGACGCGACGGTGAGCCGCGTGGCCGACGCAGAGGTGGTGAACTTGAAGAAGCTCGCCAAAATCTATGCCACCATGAGCCCGGTCGGCGCGGCGCGCATTCTTAAGGAAATGGACGACGCCCAGATCGTGACAATCCTCGCGCTCATGAAAGAAGCCGAAAGCGCCCCGATCCTTGAAGGCTTCGGACAGGGCGACAAGCAGGATGCCAAACGCGTCGCGCTGATTTCAAACCGGCTACGGCTCACCATCCCACCGCCGAAAAAGGCGCCGACGCCATGACCTCCACCGTCGGGACGCCAATCCTTTCCCGCCATGCGCCCTCCCAAGAAGAGCCAGGAACAAAGCGCCAACCGGTGCCCAACACGGGAGAGTTCGCCAGCCTGATCCACCAGGCCGTCTTGAAGCCCCAGACTCGGGCACGGGGAGCCATCGACCGACCGCCCCGCGCCGTCATCCCTGCCGCGAAAGCCAGGAACCTGGGCACCGGAAATGCCCCGAAAATGTCTGCGCCGGCAAAAGAAGAAGATTCCGCTGCGGCGCCGATCCCATCGTGGCCGGCCGGCTTCGTGGCTCCGGTTTCTTCCCAGCCCGTAGCAGTACCAGAACCGGCAATCGAGGACTCCGGCAGCGAGCGAGCCTCGTCAGATTCCACGGATGTCGGATTACCACTCATCCCAGCGCCCGCCGCTGAGCAGAAGGAGCATGGTAGCCCAAGCATCGACAAACCCGAGGTGCTTGGGGCCCCGGCCCAAGCGGGCAAGTCGGACGTCGATTTCGCCTTCACGCCAGCCCGCTCCACCCCCACAGCTTCCACGAGCACCTCTCCCATCAGATACGAGATGGGAATGGGGCGGAAGGAGGACGGCAGCCCGCGCATCAAGAGCCCCGAAGTGCGTGTGGTGTCGCAGGACGGAAGTGGAAATGCGTACGAGGAAGAGCCTGCAAAGACCGATTCACATCGGCAGGATCCCGGGGCGTGCCGAACCGAGCCGGACCCTCGAGGCACGGAGAGCACGCCGGCGAGTGATTTGCCGGAGCAACTCAGTCTGACTTCCGCGCCACAGCCGGTTTCCCCGGATCAACCTTCGCCACCACCGCGAGTGGCGACCCTCGAACCTGTTCCGGACTCGCTGCCGTCCGCAAGTGGTATGTGGCCTGCTTTACATAGAAACACGATGCAGACAACGCACGAAGTGGACGAAAATGCCGGCCAGGCAGAGCAGAATCTGCCGGCCCTCGAGGCGGCGCCAGACTCGTCCCGGCCCACTGAACAGGACCGGGGGGCTTCGGCTGCCATAACGGATCGCATCCCCACCGTGCCCGCCGCCGCAACCGAGGAGGCGGCAGTAATGATGGTGAATCACCCGGTCGGACACGATTTCGTTGCCCACACGGAAACAGGCTCCACTCAGCCGACGTTGGCCCAGGCCGTTGGGCGTGTCATCGAAAACACGGTAGTCGGGTTGCAGCACGCCAGCGCCACCTCGCTGGCTGTGGTCCTGAAACCGGATGGAAACACCCAACTCTCCTTGCAACTCAAGTTGCAGCATGGGCATTTCGAGGCGTTTGCCGTCCTGGAGCGCGGCGATTTCAAGTCGCTGACCTCCGAATGGGCGCAATTGCAAGGCCGGCTGGCGGATCAGGGCATTCGCCTTGCCCCGCTGGTTTCTAACCTGCCTCGCCCCGCTGGGTTTGCCGGCGGACAGTTTTCCGCCCCGAAACAGCAGCGCGACGACGCCTCGTCCGTTGATGCTCCGGGGCCTAACATCGCCTCATTGACCGCGCGCAAGTCCGGCGCGCCAACTGTTCCTTCCACCACCGGACGAGAGTGGTGGGCTTAACCTTGTTAAATCCTTATGTCCTCCGTTTCATCACCTTCCGCAACAAATCAAACCCTTGGCCAGGCTGATTTCCTCAAACTCATGGTGGCGCAACTATCCTCGCAAGATCCAATGAATCCGGTGAGCAGCACGGATTTCGCCGCCCAACTGGCCCAGTTCAGCACGCTCCAGGCCACTCAGAGCATGCAGACGGGTGTAGCCTCGGTCCAGTCTGGCCTGGCGGGGTTGGAAGCCAACAGCCTCTTGGGCGCAACCGTCAGTCTGCAAACCGTGGCCGGCCAGAACGTTACCGGCGTCGTAAGCTCCGTTCAGTACCAGTCCGGGACGCCGTACATCATGATCAACAATCAGGCTTATGATCCCAGCCTGGTGACTTCGGTTTCACAAAATCAAACTACGTCCCATTAGACAACCAACATTATGCCCCTATCCCTCAATACCGCCCTCAGCGGACTCCAACAATTCCAGGAACAAATCGACGTCATTGGCAACAATATCGCCAACGTGAACACCACCGGCTTCAAAGACGCGCGTGTGGATTTCGAGGACGTCTTCAGCCAGGCCCTCGGTGGCAGCAGCCCGAGCAATCAGGTTGGCATGGGTGTCACGACCGGCGCCATCCAGAACAACTTCAGCCCGGGAACCGTCAGCAATACAGGTGTGCCGGGCGACCTCGCCATCACTGGTCAGGGATTCTTCGTCGTCAAGGACGCCACCGACAGTGCACAATACGTGACGCGCGATGGGACCTTCCAGTTGGACGCGAACGGTTATCTCGTCACCAATGGCGGCCAGCGCGTGCAGGGCTATAGTGACGCCGGCCTGACCACGCTCGGGGATTTGCGGATCGACGCCACGGGCGCGCCCTCGACCGCGGCGCCCGGCGCCACCGTGAAGTCCTTCAGCGTCGACCCAAACGGCAAGATCAGCGTGACGCTGAGCGATAACACGACATTCGTTCGCGGCCAGGTGTTGCTGCAGAACTTCAGCAACCCGGGCGCGCTGATCAAGCAAGGGGCCAACCTGTATGTGGCCAACAGCTCGGCGGGGCCGCTGGCGCAACCCGCGGCACCAGGGACCAATGGCACGGGCACGATTCAACAGGGCGCCCTCGAAGCGTCCAACGTCGATCTGACCGCCGAGATGACCAACATGATCAGCGCGGAACGAGCCTTCCAGGCCAATGCGCGCGTCGTCACCACCACCGACGAAATCATGCAGGAAGTTGACAGCCTCAAGCGCTAGCCCTGTATGGTCGCCCCACGCTCCGAACCCGGTCGCGGTACCGAGGAACAGAATTCCCGCGAGGCAAAGCCGGAAGCCACCCCGGCCCTCGCGATCCCGAAAAGCCAGGGCAGCCCCTGGCGGGCATGGTTACCTTTGGGAGTCGCGCTTCTCGCCATGCCCGCGCTCGCGTATGTCACGACCACTTTCGTCCTGGTGCCCAGGATGCAAAAGGCCTTGCGGTCTCCGGCAACCGTGCCCGCCGAGTCCGGCAAAGAAGCTCGCGTGGATGCCGCCAATGCGGGCAAAGAGGGTTTACCCCCCCCCGGCGCGGGCCAAAGCGTCACGCTCAACAAGCTCCTCGTGAACGTCGCAGGCACGATGGGATCGCGCTACCTCCTAACCAGCATCACGCTGCTGGGTGACGGGTCGGATTTCCCGGCTCGAGTTACGCAGCGCGAGCCGCAAATTCGGGATATGGCCTCCGGCATTCTCAACACCAAGACCATAGCTGATTTGGAGAAACCGGGCGCGCGAAACCTCATCCGCGGCGAATTGCTCGCCGGTTTCAACACCATCATGGGCAATTCAGCCGTACGCGAAATCTACTTCACCGAGTTTGCGATACAATAAACCTGCGACACCCCATGAGCGGCATCAGCCCAGACAGTCCGGAAGCCGAAGTCCTCTCTCAAAGCGAGGTCGAACGGCTGCTCACGCAGGTCCACGCCGTGGAAACTTCTGCTACAGTCCTGAAACCCGGCGGATTCAAAGCGCGCTTCAAACAGGAGGATGTTCAGCCCTATGATTTTCGACAGCCCGCTTTCCTGACCAGCGGCGAGCTCCGCAAGATCCGTCTCCGTCACGAAGAATTCATCCGCTCGCTGGCGGCGCATCTTTCCATTTACCTGCGGCTGGAAATCAACCTCCAGATGTCAAAGCTCCAGACGTTGAGCTACCAGAAGTACGCCGAGGGTCTTCCTAATCCAACGCATCTGACATTGTTCAAAGTTGAGCCGCTCAAGGGCGTCTGCCTGCTCGACATGTCGCCTCGCCTGGGCCTCACCATCGTTGACCGCCTCCTCGGCGGCACCGCCCGTTCGGTCACGACCAACGGCAACTTGAGCGAGATCGAGACCGCTCTGCTGGACCAGGTCGCCCTGATCATCCTCAACGAGTGGTGCCAGTTCTGTCAAAAAGTCGAGAACCCGCACCCCATCCTCCTCGGACACGAGAATAGCGGTCGGTTCCTGAACACCTCCCCGCACGACAGCGTCCTGTTAATCTTGTCGATGGAAGTTCGGCTCGGCGATTGCGTCGAGCAAATGCAACTCGCATTTCCCTTTCTGACCATCGACCCCCTCATCCGCCAGGCGGCCTACGACGGTGACGCGGACCGCGCCACCGGCGCCGACCAGCCGCGCGCACCGCTGTGGAACCGGAACCTCGACGACGTTCGCATCCGGATCAATACCGAATGGCACGGCCTCGAATTAAGCGCGGGCGAACTCACCGCACTGAAGTGCGGGGATGTGCTGATGCTCGACCCCAATTGCATTGATCGCGTGGAAGTCCGGTTCGAGCAACGGCCGAAGTTCCATGGGCGGTTGGGCACGAGTGGAAATCGTCTGGCCGTCGAACTGACTTCGCCTTTGGAAAACTGAGTGCTTATGAACGCCCCTGCCGCTGGATCTCCAAACCTCGACATCGTCCTCGATGTGCCGGTGAACCTGACCGTCGAACTCGGCAGTTGCCTCATGCCAATGCGCGACGTGCTCCAACTCGACGTTGGCTCGGTCGTGCAACTCGACAAGATCGCTGATGAGCCGGTGCAACTGTCCGTCAATCGCAAGCTCGTCGCGCGGGGCGAGGTGGTCGTCGTCGAGAACCGTTTTGGCATCAAGATCACCGAGCTGATCACCAGCGCTGTAAAAGTATGAGGCACTCTCGGTCTCGGAGCCTGAGAAACGCAATTGATTTATGCCAACCCGCCCCTAGGTTCCGTGCATGGCTGGGGCATGTGCGGCAAGCACGTCAGCCGTGAGCTTTCCCGCCTCGAACCGCTGCGCCTGATTACAGCGCCCTTCGATGCGGATACGGCCGACGATGCGCTCGAATTACATGAACTCAAGGGCCTGATATTGGGAGAACCGGAAGCCGCCCGCCTTCGAACCGCCCTGGGCACAGTCCAATTGGATGGCCCGCTCCTGCAATGCATCACCAACCCCACCCTGGCCCCCAGCAGCCTGGGCTATGCGGTACCCTCACACTGGGCTACGCGTTCTTGGAGTTCAACAGGGTTATGGAGACATGATCCAATGCATCCGTTATGCCCCCTGGTCGCACGCAAGGGGCAGAACCGTCATCGAGGGTTATCCCAAGCCCTTGCGGTCCCTCCTGCAAACCGTTGAAGGTGTCGGCCAAGCTGTGACCAGCCGCTCAGACCTGCCGCGCTTCGACCTGCATGTGCCCCTGATGAGCTTGCCGGCGATCTTCGGCACGAGTTTACATACTATTCCAGCCGCCGTTCCCTACCTGACGCCGCTTCCAGGCGAGTTTCATCTCGAGTCAGCGACTTTGCCAGGGTTTCGGGTGGGCCTGGCTTGGGCGGGCGATTCCGCCCACCGCAACGACCACAACCGTTCGCTTCCCCTGGATCGGCTGCAACTCTTGCTGCAAGTGCCAGGGATTCAATGATTTAGCTTGCAGGTTGGCAACCAGGCCGCGGAGCTAAGCCGGCTCATCAACCTCGGCGAGAGAATCACCGAGCTGGGCAGCCGGTTCGGCGATTTTGGGGATACTGCAAAGGCGATTGCGCAGCTCGACTTGGTTATCACGGTGGACACCGCCGTAGCGCATTTGGCCGGAGCACTCGGCAAAGCCGTCTGGGTTTTGCTTCCCTATATTGCCGAGTGGCGTTGGATGCTCGGCCGACTCGACAGCCCTTGGTATCCAACGATGCGTCTATTCCGCCAGAGTTCGTGCGGCGACCGGGATGCGGTCGTGCTCTTGGCGGCCAAGGAATTGGCGCGGATACCTCGGGAGCCCCGCCGTAGTCTCGCCGTAGATAACAATGTTATCTACGGCGAGGCTACGATGCGGTAACGGTGCGGAGACGAAGAATACAATTACCTATGTGCAGCCTTCGACCTTGGATACACTTGCAGGTGCAAGACCTGCCTCGGCAATGGATGGTTGGGCCGAGTAGTCATAGCAGACCCTGGCTGGGGGAGACCCCGACCGGGGCAAGCTCTGCCGTAAACGGGCGGGCGAGTCGGTGGCGCAAGCTGCCGGCAAGGACTGGTCAGCCGCTCTAGCCAACATGCAGGCCGCAACATTACGAGAAGACTGCCGCCCCGAAATTGTTTCCTTCTCTGAAGCCAGTGAGGAGGGTTTCTCGGAACCGCCGAACCCGGATAGGAAGGGTGAAGGCTCGCATGACTGAGGGATGAGCCATCAAACGAACTCAGCCAGCCGACGGGGTAGAGGTAGTTGCATGTATGGACAGTATGACCAAGCAAAGAAGGGAAAGTGAGGCGAACGGCCCGCACGGGCAAAGACCGGCCAGAGTAAGCCGAGGAGGCCCAAGCTGGACGGAGTTCGTCAGACTGACGGATCAGGCCGTAGTAGCGTTTGCAGACACGGGGATGACAAACCGTGCTGAGCCAAGGGCCTGTGGGCAGGCTGCTGCTCCAGAGGACTGGATATGAAAGGCCAGAAACCGAGTGGGCGGCTAGCGCAGAGCACAAACGCCTGGGAAACCGGGCGGAAGGTTCCCGCAGGATGGCCTGCTTCCAACCGTACTGGATATGTGGCCAAGGAAAAAATGTGGCGTAGAGGGCCAGAAAGGCGGCATTCATTGGGGTTTCCGGATTTCCTACGCCACATTTTATTTTGACCACGAGCATAGCCTCCGGCCTGGTT
>Ga0182014_10002990_pt1 | contig 20729 bp, 18 predicted proteins | sample 612S2DmetaG_FD_120489 | JGI IMG/M metagenome (GOLD analysis project Ga0182014, IMG submission 120489) | Permafrost microbial communities from Stordalen Mire, Sweden - 612S2D metaG | ecosystem: Environmental > Terrestrial > Soil > Wetlands > Permafrost | place: Sweden: Stordalen | collected... | reverse complement strand
CAGGGACCCGTCCCAACCCAGCTCTGCTGTGGAACTAGCAAACTTGGCGGCGCACGCCCGACCAGGATGAAGGAATCGCATGAAGTTCACGAAATTCGGCAAGGCACTTCTGATGAGCGCCCTTTCCGCTGGCGTTATTCTCTGCGTTACGTCTTGCGTTCGTAGTTATACAGTCGGCTATTTGTATGTCACGGGGACGGTGACGGCCCAGACCAATGGCGCCGGCATCATAAGTGGCTATAAGATCGATCACAATACGGGCTTCCTGACCCCCATCAACGGCATGCCGGTGTCCTCCGGCGGCGCTAATCCTGGCCGCGCGGTGCTGCTGCTGGGAAGCCGCTTCTTGTATGTGCTCAACCAGGGCGCCAACGCCCAGGGCGGCGCCACCTGCACCACAGCCAACCCCTGCCTGAACCCAAATATTGAGGAGTTTGTTGTGGGTGGAAACGGCATCCTCACCCCACAGCAGACCTTTTATACCCAGGGCATCAACCCGATCCGGATAGCCGGCGACAGCTCAGGGAACTTTCTGCTAGTGCTAGACCACGATGCCCCGGACAACTCCACCTGCAAGCTTGCGCTGGGTTCTTCGGCTACTTCCTGCGGTGACATCACGATCTTCAAGATTGACCAGACGACCGGCCGCCTGACGCTGGTGGTGAACGCCCAGGTCACTTCGGCCGCGGGAACGCCCCTGACCTACTTCCCGGTTCCGGCCAATCCCATCGACTATATCGTCACCAGTGCAAGCGTCCTCACCCTGAGCGGAACACCGGCAACCGGCGACGCGGTGTTTCCCTACACATATTCTTCCAACGGTCAGTTGACGCTGGGCCAGAACAGCCCGCAGCCGCTGGGCATCAAGCAGGCCACGGCGATCATAAGCACCTCGGGCGATATCTACGTGCTTGACAACGAAGCGCCCAACCCCAATCCGACAGCGGCATCCGGCCAGATTCTGGCCTTTACGCTTGGCGCCAACGGAGCGCTCCAGGCGCAAGCCGGGGGAACCATACCGGATGATCCGACGCTCTCAAATCCGGTTCAACTGATGATCGAATCGAAGAACAAGTTCCTTTATGTGGCTAACCAGGGGAACAATGTGCAGGGAAGCAACGCCAATAGCGGCATGGCCGGCTGGTTCCTCACCACGTCTCCTTCTTTCCAGCTCACCGCGCTCACCCCACCCACCTATGGCACAGGATCGGGCCCCCAGTGCATCGTTGAGGATCCTTCGAGTCAGTTCATTTACACCGCCAACTTTGTCGACTCGAGCATAACGGGACGCGCCCTCGACCCCAACGACGGTGTACTGAACAATCTGCGAGTCGCCAGCAGCTACAAGCTTCAGGGTCCGGCCAGTTGGTGCCTGGTCGATGGGCGAACGAACTGAGGATGTTTGCCGCTTGAATCGCGGCTTGTACGGGCGTGGGGCTGGCCTGGGCGCCTGCCGGACGCCCGGCCCCCCGGCATGGGTCCGGGGGGAGTTTTAGAGAACGTAGCCGAATGCCGGGCGCGGCTTTTCCCTGGGCGCTTCGGGGTTCGATTCCAAACCAGGTTTTTATGGACCCGAAGTTCGGGGCCCGTGACGAAAGATGCGCATGAAGTTCAACAAATCGAGCCAGCTGCTGCTGGTCTCCGCGGCCGGCCTGCTGGTGGCCTCGCTTTTATCCGCCTGCTCCCAGTTAACGCAAACGCTGACCGTCGATTTTGTTTTCGTGGCCAGTTCCAAAGCTGCCGGCCCCAACAACTACGGCGAGATCGACATCTTCGAGGTCAACTCGGAATCGGGACGCATGCGCCAGATTCCCGCCTCGCCCGTTCCTTCGGGCGGACGCTACCCCATCGCCGAGGCTGTCTCTTCCGACAACAAGGACCTGTTTGTCGCCAACCGTGACGACGACACCATCGTTCAGTTCGTGATCGGCAGCGACGGCAAGCTCTACCCCTATTACACCGTCAATACGCCGGGCGTCTTCCCGCTCGCCATCGCCGCCAACTCATCCAACCTGTTCGTAGTGGATACCTACCAGCCGCTGCCAACCTGCTCCACCGCCGCCCCCTGCTCCGGTTCGATTGGGGTCTTTCCACTGCTCGCCGGCGGATCGTCCAGCAGCGCGCCTTGCACCGCGACCGTTTGCATCGGCACAGCCGCCACCAATCCGGCGATCAGCGCCCAATACTGGCCGCTCACACTGGCCGGCGCACCCTCAGACGTGATTGTTCCCACCGCGGTGAATGTTCTGGCTTCGGGCGGCTACGTTTATGTCACCGCCTACGACTCATCCGTGACTCCCAGTGTGGGCTACCTCTTCGGCTTTTCGGTCGGATCGGGTGCCGTGCTCACCCCGTTGGCCGGTTCTCCCTTCGCCGCGGGAACCCAGCCTTCGGCGATCGCCAGCGACGCCACCGGAAAGTTTGTCTACGTCACTGACGCCGCCCAGGGCAATGTCCTCGGGTTCTCGGTTGCCGCCGGACTTCCAACGCCGCTCGGGGGCAGCCCGTTCCCGGCCGGAAATGCGCCCTCTGCGATTGTCGTGGACCCGTCTTTTGCTTTTGCGTATGTAACCAACTCCACCGACTCGACGGTTACTGCCTATTCCGTTAGCAGCGGCGCGCTTACCCGCCTGGGCAATTACGCGGTGGGTTTGCAGCCGGTAGCGATCGGCATCGATCCGTCGACCAACCATTTTCTTTACACTGCCAATTTTCTCGGCAACAACGTCACCGGCTTTGAGTTGAGTCAAAGCGCGGGCACGCTGCTCGATTCCCAAAACTCTCCCTTCGCCGCGAACAGCCAGCCGACAGCCGTGGCCGCGATTCCACACGCCGGCACCGGCTCAGGGATCCAGCCGTGAAGGCCTGAAATCGACCTTGCTTCGGGAACGGAGCAGATAGCAACACCCCGTACCGGGCTTTTACAATACATACGGGGCAACCTAAACGAGTTTTCCTGGGGCTGGAACCTGATGCCCCCCAACGAAGGAAGCGCATGAAGTTCCGCAAATCGAGCCAGCTCTTTCTGGTCTCCAGAGTCTTAATTATCCCCGCGATCGGCCTGCTGCTGGCCACCCTTTTGACCGCCTGCCAACTGGTCACCATCGACTATGTTTTCGTGGCCGACTCCGCGGGTTCTTCCGCCGGAAGCGCCGGGCAGATACAGACTTTTGCAGTGGATTCCCAGTCGGGTGCTCTGCGCCTGGGACAGCCGACGGTCTCCTCCGGGGGCGTGGGCCCGGTGGCAATAGCTGTTTCAGGCAACTTCTACCATCTATATGTTGCCAACGCGGCAAGCATGAACGTAGTGCACTTTACCATTGGACTGCACGGCGAGCTGACAGCCAAGGATACGGTCACGCTGACTACCACCCCGGTCGCCCTGACCGTAAACGCCGCCAGCAACTACCTGTATGTAGTCTCCGGAACCACATCCGCGACGCTTACCGAGTATCCTTTGACGATCGCCGATGGGAGTATCGGCTCTCCGGCATCCCAACAGGCGCTTACCCTTCCTGCCTACCCCACCGATACCATCGTCCCGACCGGGGTGAACGTACTGGCAAACAACAACAACGTCTACGTGGCAGCCTATGACTCTTCGGCCTACATTCCCAGCGGGACCCCGACCAGCGCCGCCAACCCGGGCTGGGTCTTTGGCTTTGCGGTTGGATCGGGCGGCGCGCTGACCGCAACTACCGGCAGCCCCTACAAAGCCGGCGTCAAGCCCAGCGGCATCACCAGCGATCCGGTCAACCGCTTCGTCTACGTCACCGACTTCGCCTCCAACGAGCTGATCGGCTATTCAATTCAGACTGGCGGCGTGCTCAATTTTCTGATCAATGGCCCTTTCAAGACCGGCAACGAACCCTCCGGTGTCGTAGTGGACCCGCGCGGAATCTATATCTACATTTCAGACTCGCTGGATTCGACAATCTCGGGCTACAACATCGCCCTGCCCACCGGCACGCCCTCGGCCGTCGTCAGCACCACCGGCAACTCGATTTATTCCACGGATACTCAACCTGTCGGGATCATCGTCGATCAGGCGCTGGGCCGGTTTGTCTACACGGCCAATCGCCTGGGCAATTCGGTTTCCGGTTTCCGCCTCGATCCCAACACCGGCGTTGTGACCCCGACGCAGGCGACCCCCTACCCAACCGGCGCGAATCCAACCGCGTTGGTTTCCATTCCTCATGGCAACCATTCCCTGCAGGCAGTCACGCCGTAACCGCGAACCGATCGTAAGCAAAATGCCCAGCCTTTGCGGCTGGGCGTTTTGCTTGGGCGTCTCACGCGAATCCGGCTTGAAAAACCTGTTTCGGAAAACCTGTTTCGCCCCGGGGCTGATTCAACTTCCGGCCCGGTCATCGCGACACGTTCATCCATCCGCGCAGCACGCGCTGGGCCGGCTTTTCGATGAAGTGCAGGGCCAGCAAAGCCAGCCCGATCAGCAGCACGTAGCTGAGCCATGGGTCAAACCGGTTCAGGCCCGAACTATACCAAACATGCGAATCGTGAATCAGGTTCCAGAACTTGTAGTGGAGCAGATAGAGGCAATAGCTGGCCTCGCCCACAAACACCAGCGGACGCCAGCCCAATGCATAAGCCAGCGGGTTATTCCCGGCCAGTCCAAGCACGATGCAGCCGAACAGCGGCATCAGCAGGCCTTCGTGAATCAGGGCGTAGGGCACCAGGGGCCCCAGCGCCACAAGCGCGTAAATGCCCGCAAACCCGCCAATGCCCAAAATCAGCCGCAGGCGGCCGCTGCGCCCGACCATCCGGTCGAGATTGGCCAGCATGACGCCAAACACAAAGCTGGCCAGGTGGGCATAGGGGGTATATTTAAGCGCCCACAGCCAGCGACCGTAGCTGAAGCGGTCGGGATGCGCAATGCCGTCCGGATTGAAGGCCATGTAGAGAGCGCCCGGAATCATGCCCAGGCCCCAGAGGCCCGCCATCTTCCAGAGATAGGGCCCCACGCGCTCGGGCCGTTTCCAGCGCGCCAGCCAGGGAAAAATCACGTAGTAAAAGGCCTCGGCAGACATGGTCCACGCGGGCGTGTTGAGGAAGGTGGCGATGGCCGGAATCCAGCCCTGGAGCAAGAGCGGCGACAGCGCGACACCGGCCCAGAACATGGCATGCGTATGGGACTGATACTCCCTTGCCAGCTCTCCCCAGCTCAACAGCAGACTGAGCAGGTAGATGGGATAGATGCGCGTAAACCGCGCTTCCCAGAAGCGTTTCCGGTCCAGCTCGCCGTTCTGTGCCCGCTCGTTGTAGTTATAACCAAGCACAAATCCCGAGAGCAAGATGAAGTAGCTGACCGAGATAAAGCCGGCGTCGACCACCGGGGCCAGAATGCCGAACCACTGGGGATTGGAAAAGTGGAATAAGACGACGTTGATGGCCGCGAAACAGCGCAGGCCTGTAAGGGCATTCAGCCGGGCTGGCTTGCTGATCTCCACTTGAAGTTAGACGTCTCCAGAGAGCAGGGAATAGGGAACAGGAAATAGATCCAAATCCAAACCTGCAATTCACCTGCCCTTTGGCACGACCGCGGTTTTCTGATCCCTATTCCCTGATCCCTGTTCCCTGCTTTTACGCCGTCACCAGCGATCCGACCTTTTCGCCCATGACCACCCTGCGTATATTTCCCGGCTGGTTCATGTTGAAGATAATCATTGGCAGGTTATTGTCCTTGCACAGGCTCACCGCTGTTAGGTCCATCACCTTGAGGCCCTGGCGCAGGATCTCCATGTAGGTAATCTCGTCGTATTTCACGGCATCCTTCACCAGCACCGGGTCGGCGTTGTAGACGCCTTCGACCTTGGTGCCCTTCAGCAGCACGTCGGCCTTGATCTCCATGGCGCGCAGGCTGGCGGCGGTGTCGGAGGAGAAAAACGGATTCCCGATACCGGCGGCAAAGATCACCACACGGCCCTTTTCCAGGTGACGTACCGCGCGGCGGCGAATGTAGGGCTCGGCCAACTGGTTCATGAACACGGCGCTCATCACGCGGCACTGCACACTGCGTTTTTCCAGGGCATCCTGCACGGCGATGGCATTGATGACCGTAGAGAGCATGCCCATGCTGTCGGCGGCCACGCGGTCCATCTCCTTGGCCTGTTCCTCGACGCCGCGGAAGAAGTTGCCGCCGCCCACCACCACGCCCACTTCAACGCCCAGGGCGTGAATTTCAGCCAGTTCGCCGGCAATCTCCGATACCTTTTCGGCGTCAAGGCCAAAGCCGCGCGCCCCTGCCAGCGCCTCGCCCGAAAGCTTGAGTACGATCCGCTTATACATGTCTCTCCGAGTATCGCATAACAGCCTGAAACTGAGGGACTACGGGAGCTGGCCGGAGGAGATGGCTGCTGCGGTTTGGACTCCAGGTTTCTCCCGAAACGATGCATGGAATGAGGGGTCCCGAATCAGGAACATCTCCACCCAATTAAAGAGGACGTAATACAAGCTCACACGCCAGACTGCCTAGACTTACGCTTGAGAGTTGAACCCTGGCTCTGAAATCGAAAAATCGGCGGGCACGGTAATGGTGGTCAAAACGCAAAGCAGGGGATGCGAAATCACAGGGTTGCAGGTAGGCGTGGACAACGTCCGGCGGTATTTTCCCAGAGACACTGCAGTCATCGAATTGCAGTTGGATCACCTGCAGATCCAGTGCTGCCTGGAGCCTGACTTCTGGCAGGGGCAGCCCGAGATCAACGATCCTCGGCTGGGCGCATGGCTGGAATCGAAGAATCTTCATGAGAGGCCATGCCGGACTCCCGTTCCGCTGGCAATGATCCCGAACGGAAAGAACTCCTTTCGCCTGCGGCCGATCTCCCTGAACGGCCGAGTGTCGGCCAGAGATGTATCGATTGGCCACGCGCGGAAAAAGCCGGCCGCCGGCACATTCAATGCGGCGTGACGGTGGGTGTATCTCTTGGCTTCCGGCTCTGCCCATCGCGCCGATGACGCACCGCTCGTGCGTCCAATTGCGCGCACGGGGGTGGGAGGCGCGCGTGAGTTGATAGACTCGAACTGAATGAGTGCCAGCGAGTCCATCACCCAACTGCAAGCGGCCATCGAGCGGTATTTTGCCGCAGGACCGGCCGCGACCGGCGATCCCGCCGCCATGTCGGCGTTTCTTTCGCTGCGCACGGCCCTTGAGAGCGGGGAAGTACGCGCCGCTTCGCCCGACCAGGCCTCACCGACCGGTTGGCGTGTGAACGCCTGGGTGAAGCAGGGGATTCTGCTGGGTTTCCGCCTGGGTGTTCTGGAAGAACTGCCCTCACCAGGGCTTTCTTTTGTGGACAAGCACACCTACCCGGCCCGCTACTTCAGCGCCGCCGACGGGGTGCGGGTTGTTCCCGGCGGCTCCTCGGTCCGCTCCGGGGCTTTTGTGGCGCGGGGCGTGGTCTGCATGCCGCCGATGTACATCAACGCCGGCGCCTATGTGGACGAGGGCGCCATGGTGGACTCGCACGCGTTGGTCGGCTCCTGTGCGCAGATCGGCAAGCGCGTGCACCTGAGCGCAGCGGCCCAGATCGGCGGCGTGCTGGAGCCAGTGAACGCCAGCCCGGTGGTGATTGAGAACGACGTGCTGGTGGGCGGCAACTGCGGCGTCTACGAGGGCACAATCGTGCGCAAGGGCGCGGTGCTGGCCGCGGGAACCATTCTTACGCGGGGCACTCCGGTCTTCAACCTGGTGACTGGCGAGGTTCTGCGCGCAAGCGACGAGCTGCCGCTTATTATTCCCGAGAATGCCGTCGTCGTGCCGGGTTCGCGCACGGTGACCAAGGGCAAGGGGCACCCCAACGCTGAAGCCTGGGGGCTGAGCCTCTACGCCCCCGTGATCGTGAAGTACCGCGACGACAAGACCAGCCTGAGCACAACACTCGAAGACCTGCTGCGGTAGACGACAGGCCCGCAAAAAGCCGCACCCGCAAAAAGCCGCATCTGTGCAACAATGACCATTCCCGCGGCTTCTCTTTCCCGTACGCTTTCCCTGTCTCGTCACTGGTTTGCTGGGCAGCCGCGAGAAAAAAGGAGATACGAATCATGACTCTCAATCGACTGGTAGTACCCGCAATTGCCCTTTTCCTGGGCGTCGCGGGACTGGGCACGATCAAAGCTTCCGGCCTTCCCCAGGGACCGCCTCACGAAGGCTATGCTCAGGATCGCGGCGGCTGGGATACACCACCGCAGGAACTGCAGGAGATCCAGCGGCAGGGTTTTCACGATGGGATCGAAGGTGCGCGCAAGGACTTCGACAATCACCGGAGGCCAAACGTGGGCAACCGCGACGAGTACCGCCATCCGCATGTTCCGCGCGACCAGCGGGATGCGTATCGTGAAGGCTTTCGCCGTGGCTATGACGTAGGTGTGTCTCACCTCAAGGGAGACCACGACCATGACCACGACCACGACAGAGATCACGATAGCCACTGAGGCTCGCGTTCCTGAGGGCTGCTTGAACGGCCCCGTTGCTATTTGAAAGGCCAGTTGTTACTTGAAAGGCCTGACCGGGGCGGGCAGATCCGCGCTGACCTGCCCCGCCGCAATCTCGGCCACGTAGTAGTTCTCGCCACAAATAGGACACCCGGCCAGCCGCCGCAGCATGGCGAGTTGGCCCACGTGCGTTAGCGCGTCCGCCACCGGCCCCTGAAACAGCCGCTCGATGGGAGCGTGCTCCTGCTCACCGGACGCAAGATACGCGTCGAATGCCTGCAAGGCCCCGAAGAACCGGCGCTGCTCGTCCGCCCAGGGCAATGACTCGGAGTTATGCCAGCGCTGGTTGCCCTCGGCCATGCTGAGCGCCCAGTCGAAGAGGTCGCCCATGTGGGCGAGAATCTGTTGGGGCGTGCGGCCCGCCGCATCAAAGCCGGCAAAGCTCTCCGGAGCGTCTTCCAGTGCGCGCGCAGCCCTGTAGGCCAGGGTCGCCAGGGTGTGACGAAACAATTCGCAGTCAGTGTTCATACGGGAAAACTATAGCGCAAGAATCGTTCTTAACTGAACGAATGCTTGCAATTTCATCAAGAATCTGATAGACGTAGATACATCACTTGCTCCCCGTCTGACTGCCGAAAGGCCTCAGGCGGGGTTATTTACTCTAGACATACCAAGAATTCCTAAAACAGCACTCCGAGATATATCCCTCCAAACGCAACTGGGAGATACTTTCATGATGGAGCCTGCGCATAAGTGTGCCATCGTCTTTGTCGATGGTCAAAATCTGTTTCACTCGGTCAAAGACGCCTTTGGCTATATCTTTCCCAATTTCGATATTCGTCTTCTGGCAAGTGAGATGTGTGCGGCACAGGGTTGGGATGTCATAGAGTGCCGTTTTTACACCGGCATACCAAACCCCGGGGACAACGCGTTCTGGAACTCCTTCTGGGTTAAGAAGACCGCACAGATGGGGAGAGCGGGCATTAAGGTCTTCACGCGCCCCTTGCGCTACCGCAATAAGGTTGTTCAACTTCCCGATGGGAACAGTCACAGCTTTCTCACCGGAGAAGAAAAGGGCATCGATGTGCGCATTGCGCTGGATATCCTCACTGGAGCTGTGAACGGCACGTACGATGTGGCCTGGTCTTCAGCCAAGATCAGGACTTTTCTGAGGTCGCAACCGAGATTCGATCGATTGCGCAGCAACAAACCCGCTGGATCAAAATTGCCTGCGCATTTCCATGGAGTCCAGCTGCCCACAATAAGCGTGGGATCAACAGCACCGATTGGCTGAAGATAGATCGGGCAACATACGACAAATGCATCGACCCCAAAGACTATCGCAACTGAAGTTGGGCATAGCCCCCATTTCTCTGATAAACTGAAGGTTCTGAGTTCAACCGCAGGAAGAGACCATGTCAATCCATCCCGTTATGCAGCGCCTGGCCGACAAGCTGAAGCGCACCGATTTGCCCACGTTCGTGCCCGGCGACCAGGTTCGCGTCCAGGTCAAGATCAAGGAAGGCGATAAAGAGCGCCTCCAGGCCTTCGAAGGCCTGGTCATCGCCATCAACAAAGGCCCCCAGGGCACCTTTACCGTCCGCAAGATGAGCTTTGGCCAGGGGGTCGAGCGCATCTTCCCCTTCAACTCCAAGGTCATCGACAGGATCGAGAAGATTCGCAGCTACAAGGTGCGGCGTGCCAAGCTCTTTTACATTCGCGGACTGCGCGGCAAGGCCGCCCGTCTGCGCGAAGTCGACCGCGAGACCGGCAAGGTTCGCGCATAGCGTTATCCTGACCCCCTTTCCACAGAACCCCCGGCCTGCACGGCTGGGGGTTTTGCTTTCTATACTCATTGCATGGCCACCGTATGTGGATGGACGCTGGAAGAGGCTGCGCGCTGTCGTGGAGCGCTCCGCATCGCCGGCATTGACGAGGTGGGCCGAGGGCCGCTGTTCGGCCCGGTGGTCGCCGCGGCTGTCATTCTCCCAAGCGGCTGGCGCCTCGAAGGTCTGACCGACTCAAAAAAACTCTCCCCCAAAAAGCGCCATGAGTTCGACATCGAGATTCGCCTGAACGCAGTGGCGTGGGCAATCGCGGCGGTCGATGTGGAGACCATAGACCGGATCAACATTCGCCGCGCCTCGCTTGAAGCCATGCGGCTCGCTGTCGAACAGCTAACTCTCATTCCCGATTTTCTTCTCATCGACGGCCGCGACACCATTGAGTGGAACTGCCCGCAGCAGGCCGTCATCCACGGCGATGCAATCAGCTTCTCGATTGCCGCAGCCAGCGTGTTGGCCAAGGTTCACCGCGACAGGCTTCTGGTAGCACTGGACGCCGAATACCCCGGCTACGGCCTGGCGCGTCACAAGGGCTACTGCTCACCGGAACACATGGAGGCGCTGGCCCGGCTGGGACCCACACCGTTGCATCGCAGGAGCTACCAGCCCGTCGCCCAGGCGTTGCTGCGGTTCGATTGAGAGTGCGTCATCGGGCTGCCGCGACCCGAGCCCTGCGGCGCTGGTTCCAGGCCAACAACGGCCGAACGCCCAGCAGGACCAGAATTACAAGCGTGTACGGCGCCGGCTCAATGACCCCGGTCTTGACCTTCCACCAATAGTGAATCATGGCCGTAATCGCAGCCAGATAGACCAGCAAGTGCAGCCGTTTCCAGTTCTTCCCGCCCATCTTGCGAATCGCCCAGATCGTGGAAGTTGCAGCCAGCGGCAGTAGCAGCAGCCACGTGGTGACGCCCATGATGATGAACCGGCGCTTGGTGATGTCGGTCTTGATGGCCGTCAGGTCGAAGCCGGAGTAGAGGCCAATCCAGGTGAGCATGTGCAGAGTGGCGTAGAAGAAGACGAACAGCCCCAGCAGCCGCCTGAACTTGACCAGCCAGGTGAGCCGCGGGAAGATCATGCGCAGCGGCGAAATCGCCAGCCCCCCGGCCAGCATCCAAAGAGCCGTCAGGCCGGTGATGGAAGCGATCTCAGCCGTTTGATCGGGGCTCGGCGTGCTGCTCAGTAACTTCTGCAACAACGATACAAGCGGCAACAAGCAGCCGATCCACGCCAGAGTCTTTAGAACAATCAAGGTCGAACGATTCATAGTTGGTCTTTCAGCGAGTCGGCACAGAACAGGATCCCAGGAGCAACGCCTTTTCTGTTCCCTGTTCCCGATTCCCTGTTCCCTGTCCTAAAAGTTCTTCTTCAAATCCATCCCGTTGTAGAGCGACGCCACCTGTTCGCCGTAGCCGTTGAACATCAGCGTCGACCGGCGCTGCGAATAAAACGGCAAGCCGATGCGGCGCTCGGTCTTCTGGCTCCAGCGCGGGTGGTCCACATTGGGATTCACGTTGGAGTAGAAGCCGTATTCGCCCGGCGCCTGATCGTTCCAGGTGGTGGGCGGCATCTTCTCCACAAATTTGACCGTGACAATCGACTTGGCGGATTTGAAGCCGTACTTCCATGGCACAACGATGCGGACCGGCGCGCCATCCTGGTTGGGCAGCACTTCACCGTAGAGGCCGAAGGTGAGCAGAGTAAGCGAGTTCATGGCCTCGTCCATGCGCAGCCCTTCGGAGTAAGGCCAGACGATGGTTGCATCCTGGCTTGCCCACTTCTCCACATGGCGATCGAAGTAAGAGAGGAACTGGACATACTTGGCCGAAGGCAGCGGGTTGCATTGCTTGATGAACTCAGAGAGCGAGTAGCCGACCCAGGGCATGACCATGCTCCAGCCCTCGACGCAGCGATGGCGATAGACGCGGTCTTCCAGCGGGCGCAGCTTGAGCAGGGCTTCGATATCGAAGGTCAGCGGCTTGGCCACCTTGCCTTCCACCTTGACGGTCCATGGGCGCGTGGGCAGGCCGCCGGCATTCTTCGCGGGCTGGTCCTTGTCCACGCCGAACTCGTAGAAGTTGTTGTAGGTGGTGATGTCCTGGAAGCTGGTGAGCTGCTCGCCGGTGGTGGTCAGGGGGCTCTTCACGGTCTCGAGTTTGGTTCCTGCCTGGGCGGCCACGCGCGGGTCAATGATGTTGGCGGCGAGGTTGGCCAGCCGGTCCGCGCCCAGCACGGCGGCTCCGGCCGCGGCGGCGGTGCGCAGAAAACGGCGGCGTTCGGAACGGCGGAGATTGACGTACTCCTCGTAGTCGCTTTTCGATGTGATCTCAGAAGAGGGAATATCGGGTGGTTTTCCAATGAGCATGTACTTGACCTCGCTTGGGGGAACGAACAGTTGCGTCTATTAGACACGATGAAGGGGGTAGGGGTTACAAGAATTGATGGCGTGGTTTGTAGATTCCCAGGTCTCTAAGTCGAGGCCCGGGGCACCCTTGTTCATGCAGGCGGCACAAATGGCCATTGGCTTAGGCGCCGAGCACGGATGAGATAAATCGCCGTGCCGGAGACAGCGATGAGGGCGGCGACGCCGAGGCCATAGAAAGCGCTCGGCCGGTATATGAGTAAAAACACAAACCCGGCAATCGCCGCCAGCGGCGGCAGCGGGTACAGCGGGATCCTGAACGGCCGCACCAACTCCGGCCTCTGGACCCGCAGAAGCATCACACCCGCCTGTTGCAGGAAGAATTGCAGCAGGATGCGGGTAATCACCAGCATGGTGATCACCTGCGCCAGCGAGAAGAAGCAGAACGCCGCGCCCACCAACCCCAGGGCCACCAGCGACCGGTGCGGAATGTGGTGCTTGGGGTGAACGGCCGCAAGATAGCTGAAATAGTTGCCGTCGCGGGCCGCCGCGTAGGGCACCCGCGAGTAGCCCAGCAGCAGCGAGAAGACCGACGAGAACGCCGCCCAGATAATCAGCGCGGCCATCAGGTATCCGGCCCAGGCGCCGAAGGCCGAGTGCGCAATCTCCGCCACCAGGCGCACACGGACCAGAGCGCTCTCGGCGGTGTGTGCGGCGGCATCGCGCAATGACGGCAGCACCGCCAGATCCATGGTTATGTAGAACGCCGCCACAAACAACACGCTCAACAAAATCGCGCGCGGAATCGTCTTCTCCGGCCGCCGCACCTCACCGCCCAAGAAAGTGATGTTGTAGTAGCCCCAGTAGCAGTAGGTAGTCAGCAGCGTCCCCTGCGCCAGACCGCTCATCGCCGCATGTGCAGAGAGCGCTGGCGCAGTGGGTATTTGAAAGCCGCCCGTGGCGGCGGCGTGCGCGAATCCCGACACGATGACCCCGGCAATCGACACCAGCACGCCTACGAACATCACCCACGCCATCCAGGTCACGGTCTTCAGGTTTCGATAGAGCAGCCAGGTCATCATCAGGCACGCGGCAGCAGCGGCAAAGTTCGAGTAGTGGAGCATCGGCAGCGCCGCGAAAGGCGTTGCATCCAGACCCGGCCAGAACATCCCCAGAAAACTCGACAGGCCAATGCACCCCGAAGCGATCGACAGTGGCGCCGAGAAGCTCAACTGCCAGACATAGAGAAAGCTGAGCCAGTTCCCGGCGCGGTCCGGGCCGTAGATCTCGCGCAGGAATGCATACGATCCGCCGGCGCGCGGGAAGGCCGCGCCCAGTTCCGCCCACACCAGCCCATCGGCGACCGCAATGACCGCGCCTAACACCCACGCCCAGACCGAGAGCCGGAATCCCGCCGCGGCGATGACCAGCGGCAGGGTGATGAAGGGGCCGACGCCGATCATCTCCAGCATGTTGAAGAGAACAGCCGAGCGGAGCCCGATGCGGCGCTCTAGAGTTGCTGTTGAATCGGACGTAGGTGAGGGTGACGACATGAGCCAGAGACGCTCACCGGATTGTACACTGGCTGCAGATCATGATTCTTCCCGAGAGAGCTTATCGAGCATTGACGGTCGCGGCCCTGGCGGGGCTGGTTGCGATAGCGGGCGCGGGGCTGGTTCGGCTCTGCGCGCAGGAGCAGCCGCCGGCCTCTGTTTCGCAATTCGGGCTTCCCCCCACCGAACCCAGCGAGATTGCGCTGCCTTTGCCCGAGGACCGCGGCCAGGCGGACCTGGAGCAGACTCTGAAGCGGCTGGGCACCACCGCGAGCGTCATGTACATCGTGGCCCATCCCGACGATGAGGACGGCGCGCTGCTCACTTATCTGTCGCGGGGGATTGGCGCGCGCGTCACGCTGTTCACGCTCACGCGCGGGGAAGGCGGTCAGAACACCATGTCCGCCGATACCGACGATGCGCTGGGGCTCATACGCACCAACGAATTGCTCAAGGCGAACGAGTACATCGGCGCCAAGCAGCTTTGGGGCACCGAGGCTGACTTCGGCTTCTCGAAGACACAGGCTGAATCGTTTGCGCAGTGGGGACACGACCGCGTGCTCTACGATGCCGTGCTGGCGGTGCGGCAGGTCAGACCCCAGATTATCGTGGCCACTTTTGTGGGCGGTGTTTCCGACGGACACGGACAACACCAGGTCTCCGGCGAGATTGCGCAAGAAGCATTCAAGGCGGCGGGCGACCCAAAGGTCTTTCCCGAACAGCTCAAAGACGGCCTGCAGCCCTGGCAGCCGTTGGCGGTCTACTCGAGGGCTCCGTTCGCGCGCGTCACCAGCGAGGGCATCTTCGACTACGCAACCGGCAAGTGGGCTCCGGCGCGTTTTCACAACTACATTACCGGCGAATGGATCACCGGGACCCCATCGGCCGATGCCGTCCTTCCCGTTGGGACTTGGGACCCTGTGCTGGGGCGGACATACGCGCAGATTGCCCGCGAGGGCTGGGGCGAACAGAAGTCGCAGAACGGCGGCGCAAATCCGACGCTGAGCGGGCCATCGACATCGAGCTACCACCTGTGGGCGGCAGCACCTGCGGCGGCCCTCTCCGGAAGCAATGGCGATATAAGCCTCTTTAAGAATCGCAAGGTCAAGATCGACACGAGCATTGAGGGGCTCGCTGGACTCGTGAAGGACGTTCCGCCGGCGTGGCTCGCCGAGGGGTTGCGGAAGATCGATCAAAGCCTCAATGCGTTCGAGAGCGATTGCCGGAACGAAGGCGGCGTCGAAGGTGCTCACAAGCTGGCTCCGATTTACCGGCAGACTCTGGAGTTGTACGCAAAGGTGAGAGACTCCAGCCTGGACGTGGAAGCCAAGGCCGGACTGGAACTGGAACTGGGCGCGAAGATCGAGCAGTTTCAAACAGCGCTGAAGGATCTACTGGGCCTCGATCTGGTGGCCTTCACCAGCGAAGGCGGCGGCGACCGCGGTGGTCCCGGCCCTGGGGGCGGCGGCGCGGATGAAACCGCGCGCAGCGTATCGCCGGGCGAGGAATTCCGCGTGCGTGTTCATACCGCGGACGCTACAGGCGAAGCGCAGTTGGCGCGAGTCTGGCTTCAGAGCCAGAGTGGCTCGCCGTGGAAGACAGAGGACACAGCCAGCTCAAGTTCTGGCTCGGTTGACCAGAAGGCGCCCGTCAACGACCGTCTCTTTCGGGTGCAGGTGGCCGAAGACGCCGCTCCGACCGCGCCCTTCTTCACCAGGCCCTCGATCGCGCAGCCTTACTACGACGTTTCCAATCAGGCCTGGCGCGATCGCTCGTTTGCTCCCTGGCCGCTTGCGGCGTGGGCAGAATATGCCTTCGACGGCCTGCCGATCCGCCTCGGCCAGGTGGTGCAGACGTTGCACCGGGTGACCGGGCCGGGCGGCATCTACGAGCCGCTGGTGGTAACGCCGAAGATCGATGTGCGCATGGAAAGCGGGGCGCGCATCCTGCCGCTGGACGGCTCCGCACTGCCCATAAAGGTCACGGTCAACGCGCAGGCCGCCGCCGAGGGGACGGTGACGCTGAAGCTGCCGGATGGCTGGCGCGCGCAGCCGGCCGAGGCGCAGTTCAATCTGAAGGGCGCCGGGGACACGGCGTCGCTGGTGTTTTCCGTCTCGACCGACAGGGCTGCTGCCGGCGTATACAGCGTGAAGGCGATTGCACAGGCGGGCGGGCGGAGTTACGAGACCGGATGGCGCAGCATCGGTTACCCCGGATTGCGGCCCTACAACCAGTACCTGCCGGCGGAGTTGAAGACGCGCAAAGTGGATGTGAAACTGGCGCCCGGCCTTCGCATCGGCTACGTGATGGGCCCCGGCGACTTGGTTCCCGAAGCGATCGAGCAGTTGGGCGTTCAGCCCCACGTGCTGAGCGAGGCGGAGCTTGCCTCGGGCGACTTTTCCGCGTGGAATGTTCTGGTCATCGGAATCCGCGCCTACTCGACGCGGCCGCAACTGGCGGCGGTCCAGCCGCGCCTCGATGAGTTTGTCCGCCGGGGAGGAACGCTGATTGTCCAATACCAGAGCGGTACCTTCCCTGCGCCGTTGCCGCTGGCGTTTAAAGGAACACCGGAGCGCGTCGTCGATGAGCAGGCGCCGGTCAAGCTGCTCGACCCCGCCAACCCGCTACTCAACTGGCCCAACAAAATCACCAACGCCGATTTCGACGGTTGGGTCGAGGAGCGCGGACACTCCTTTCTCGATTCGTGGGATCCGGGGTACACGGCGCTGACCGAGACCGCCGACGCCGGCCAGGACCCGCAGCGCGGCGGCTTGCTGGTGACTCATCCGGGAAAAGGAACTTATATCTATGTTGCCTATGCTCTATATCGCCAGTTACCCGAGTTAGTGCCCGGATCGTACCGGTTGCTGGCTAACTTGCTGAGTGCGGGCAAGGGCGCGAAGCAGTAGCGCGAATCAATAGTGCGTGTCTGGTCGAGGCAATGTTCATGCGCCTTTGAAGAGCTCACGGATTGTAAGGATTCTACTGTTAAAACCAGATGAATTTGTGCACTTCCGGCAGCAAACGTGTGCAAGAAAACAACTCTGTTAAAAACATGTAAATTCGTTAAATATTCATCAAACTCTGCGAGTCTTGGATACGGAACCCGAAAGACTGTGCGAGTGCGGAATTGCTCTCAAGCTTTCCTCGTTCATCCTGTATGCCGAATGTTCATCGCACGGTTTTCGATCGGCATAAATCGGGAATGCGCGAACGCGCTGCGTTCGAAATGCAAGCCTACGCAGTCACGATCCAACTTTGTAAGAGAGGACATAAGAGGCCCAATGAACTTCAAACTGAAAACTGCTGCCGCTGCAATCCTGGCGGCGAGTCTCGTTGTTTCCTATGCCAACGCCAGCGGCACAACACCACCGGCAAAGAAGCACGTTGTAACCAAGAAAGCCAAGACGCCTCCGGGACCAACGGTAGAGGAACAGATTCAGTCGCTGCGCCAGGAGTTTCAGGGGCAAATCGATGGCCTTAAGAGCAATCTTGCCGACAAGGATACGCAGTTGAGGCAGGCACAGCAGGCTGCGTCCGATGCACAGGCGGCAGCCGCCAGGGCGCAGGCATCGGCCGACGCACAGCAACAGGCAGTCGCCGACAATGCTGCCGCCGCGTCGACATTGAAGGCCACCGTGGAGGACATGAGGAATGTGAATGCCATCGCCGTCGGCTCGTTCAGCGACGATATAACTGCCCTCAAGAAGACCATCGCCAGCCCCGACGCAATCAATTTCAAGGGCGTCACGATTTCGCCTACCGGCAGCTTCCTTGAGGCCGCAACCGTGTGGCGTCAGGGCGCAACCGGCGACGACATCAACACCGGCGCCAGCAGCGTCCCGCTGCAGAACGCCGACGGCGCGCAGATGAGCGAATTCTTCGGCAGCGCTCGTCAGTCGCGTGTTGCCGTGAAGGCGACGGGCAAGATTGCCAGCATGACCATGACCGGCTACTACGAGGCGGACTGGCTCAGCTCCGGCACCACTTCCAACAACAACCAGTCCAACAGCTACACCATGCGTCAGCGCGAACTGTGGGCCGACGCCAAAACGGCGAATGGCTGGGATTTCTCAGGCGGCACAGGGTGGTCGCTGACCACCGAGACCACCTCGGGCCTGACCCGCGGAACCCAGGTTCTGCCGGCGACCATCGACGCGCAGTACGATGCGGGCTTCGTCTGGGCCCGCCAGGAAAGCTTCCGCGTGAGCAAGAACATCGGCAAGAAGGTCTTCGTTGGCATGTCTGCTGAGAACCCTGAGACCCTGAACGCGGCCGGCCAGGGCCTGCCCTCGAACTACGTGTTCGGTTCTACCGGAACCGGCGGCGGCCTGTACAACGCGACCGCCAACTACTCGTTCAACTTTGCGCCCGACCTGGTGGCCAAGCTCGCCATCGAGCCGGGTTGGGGACACTGGGAAGCGTTCGGCATCGGCCGCTTCTTCCGCGATCGCATTTACCCCACCTCTGGCGCGCCGTATAACGATATGGAACCCGCCGGCGGCATCGGCGGCGGCTTCCGCGGCCCGCTTGCCAACAAGAAGGTCACCATTGGCCTCAAGGGTCTCTATGGAATTGGCGTGGGCCGTTACGGCAACTCGACAATTGCCGACGTAACGGTTCGTCCCACCGGCATTCTGGAACCTCTCAAGGCAGTTTCCGGACTGGGCACATTGGAGCTGAATCCCACACCCAGGCTGAACATCTACATGAACTACGGCGGCGACCTTGTTTACCGCGACTACGTGCTGAACGGATCCACCCAAGTGGGCTACGGCACGTATTCGGCGAATATGTCCGGCTGCCTGACGGAGACCCAGGCTTCCGGATCCGCGGGAGCCGGAGCGGCTAATCAGACCGCTCCCGCAAACTGCGGTGGCAACACCAAGGACGTGCAGGAGTTCGTTGGCGGCTACTGGTACAACATCTACAACGGCCCCAAGGGCCGTCTGCGTCAGGGCATCACGTACGAGAACATCCGTCGCGATATCTGGTCTGGTGCGGGTGGCACAGCCAACCCAGGCGGCGGCGCCCACGGCACCGACAACATGTTCTTCACTTCGTTCCGTTACTACCTGCCGTAAAAACGCGGACTTTCGGGTCCGGTACAAAGAAGAGGGGCAGCCCGCAATGTGGGCTGCCCCTTAATTCTTCAGCGCGAAGAGTGTTACTCCGCGGCTTCCGCGGCCTTGGTGGTCGCCACGGTCCAGTCGGGCGCGCCCACCTTGAAGCGGGCGAAGCGGCGGACGGTGATGTTCTCGCCCAGCTTGCCCACCTTCTGCGCGATCAGCTCCTTGATGCTGACGGCCTGATCCTTGATGAAGGGCTGCTCCAGAAGGCAAACTTCTTCGTAGAACTTGGCCATCTTGCCATCCACGATCTTCTCGATCACTGGGGCGGGCTTGCCGGTGGCGGCAGCCTGGGCGCGGAAAATCTCCTTCTCACGCTCCAGATCTTCCGGCGTCACGTCTTCGGGCTTCACGTAGCGGGGGTCGCTGGCCGCGATGTGCATCGCGATATCTTTGAGCAGCTCCTGGAAGTCCTCGGTGCGGGCCACAAAGTCGCTTTCGCAGTTCACTTCGACGAGCACGCCCAGCTTGCCGCCGGCGTGGATATATGGATATACCGAGCCGTCGTTGGTGGAACGTGAAGCCTTCTTCTGCGCCGAGGCCATGCCCCGCTTGCGCAGCACCACAAATGCGTCCTCGATGTTCCCCTTGGCCTCCTGCAGCGCCTTGAGGCAGTCGCCCATGGGCGCGCCGGACTTCTCTCGCAGCTCTTTCACCAGCTTGGCATCAATCTTTTCACTCACTGTAGTCATCTCTCTTCTCTCGGCCCCTTCTTCCTGACTTGGAGCCAGTTCTATTTGGGTTCAAGCCGATGAACTTCCGGCAAAAGAAAAGCGTGGCACCTGAACCGGGCGGCCACGCTCGTCTCAGTATGCGCACTCGGCGTGCGCAGAATCGATTAAAGAGCGCCCTCGATCGCTTCGGCTTCGTCCAGAGCGGCAACCGCAGCCGGCGCCTTGCGAATGCCAGGGCCAAGAACCGTGTTCAGGTCCAATTCCTCGGCCTCGGCAGGGGCGGCTTCTTCGGCCACGGCCACAGCTTCGGAAGGCAACGGCATCTCTTCGGCAAAGGCCTTGTCGCCCACCAGATTCACGCCCTCGGCCGCCGAGTCGGCGATCTTCGAGGTGAACAGGCGAATGGCGCGCAGAGCGTCGTCGTTGCCGGGTATCACGTAGTCCACCACGGTGGGGTCGCAGTTGGTGTCAACCACGGCGACAACCGGGATGCCGAGCTTGCGGGCTTCCTTCACGGCGATCGCTTCGTTGTTCGAGTCGACGATAAACAGCGCATCCGGCAGCCGCTTCATGCTCTTGATGCCGGCCAGGTTGGCCTGCAAATGCTTGCGCTCCCGCTCCAACTTAATGACTTCCTTCTTGGTGAGCAGCTCGTAGCGGCCGTCCGTGGCCATGTCGTCCAGTTCCTGAAGGCGCTTCACCGACTTCTGTACCGT
>Ga0182014_10002989_pt1 | contig 20730 bp, 20 predicted proteins | sample 612S2DmetaG_FD_120489 | JGI IMG/M metagenome (GOLD analysis project Ga0182014, IMG submission 120489) | Permafrost microbial communities from Stordalen Mire, Sweden - 612S2D metaG | ecosystem: Environmental > Terrestrial > Soil > Wetlands > Permafrost | place: Sweden: Stordalen | collected... | reverse complement strand
TCCTACCGCAGATTCCCGCCAAAGAAAAGCAACTTCTGCTGAAGGCAAAAAACCGAACTCAGCATAATTAACACCTCAGCATAATGGCTGTTATGCGGAGCTGCGCATAACAGCCATTAGGGCATTTGTCCAACAGAAAAAACGTTGCCGTCCGATTCTTTTAGACCGGTTATTGCCGCAGCTCTTCCGACCAGCTCTGCCGGCCGACACGAACCTGCGTTTTCGTCGTTTGAATCGGAACCCTGGCCAAGCGTTTGCCTGGCGAGGCGATCCGTTCAGTCAGCCATCTGGGTCTAGCGCGTTCTGAGCGGATGTCCCGGCTCAACCACATTTCGAACCGAAAGGAGCGGGCCGGACGTCTCCTGCCCGGCTCCCTCCGGCTCGGCTTTATTGGTCAACCATTCTTTTACCACACGCGTTGGTTTTGGCAAGCGCGTGCGTTCACCAGCTCGGCGCCCATCCCACCACCGGTGGGACCAAACCGGAGTTTGGTCTGGAGCGTCCGCTGTTTCGGTGGCGACCGCTGGTGCAACTTGCGGCTGAAAAGGCTGAAGGCAGGCCCGGGGAAGAAGCTGAAACGCTGAAATGCTGAAATCTGAGACCAGGCGACGGAGGACGGAGGACGGAGGATGGAGGACGGAGGATGGAGGACGGAGGATGGAGGACGGAGGACGGAGGACGGGGGACGGAGGACGGGAGGACGAGACCACTGGACTACGAGACAACGGGACGACGGAGACAGAAGCCAGAGTTGTGAATCCCCAGAGTTAATGAGATTCCACTTATGTTAAGTCGGACAGATCAGGGGAATCATTTCGCGCTTATTTCGGCGGTAAACGCGGAAGTCCTGGCGAGCCACCGTAGGAAACTGGTATCGGCAATGCCCTTCACGATGCGGAGAAACCCTTGCGGCGGGACAGCGTCCGGGGGCCGCGAACCGCGCCGGCCAGCCGCATAAACGGGCGGTTGCGCCGAGCGGCTTTGGCCTTTTGCAAGTGCTCGCGCACAATCTGACCCTGGGCGACTCCCGTGCGGGCGGCGGTTTCCTCCAGCCAGGCGGCGAGGTCCTTTCCGAGACGAACGGTGATTGTGTGATTCATAGACAGATGTGGGGAAATCGGGCTTTCTTTTGGGGTCACTTCAGCAAGTCTCGGGCCGTGGCGGCGTCCATGACGAGGGTGCTGAAGACTTTGAGCTGGGGGTTGGTCAGCAGCGGGCGCAGGGCTTCGGCGCGGGAGCGGCCGCAAATGCCGCACTGGCGCGCCATCAGGATGACGTGCCGGTTCTTCTGGTTCGCCGCTTGCACCAGGTGCTTCAACTCGAAGATCGTTACCGCCCGCAACTCTTTGCCCGTCTCCAGGACCGGGCCATCCGCGGTGTAGGGGCGGTACTGGACGTTGCCGCGCCACTTCTCCGTTCGCGGGCGGCCCTTGCCCGGCGGGGATTGCTCCAGGAACATCATCAGCAAATCATGCTCGTCATGCACGTCACCCATGGAGGTCACCACCAGGTTGATGCTCTCCCGTTCGCCAAACGCTTCCTTGACGCCGGGCTGATCTTTGATCCGGTCGAAGGCGTCCTGGGGCACCAGGGTTTCGGCGAAGAGCCCAACCGTGCGGCCCTCGACCAACCGCTTGGGGAAGAGGTTGAAGAAGGAAATCGAGGAGTACTCGGAGGCGTTGGCCGGGCAGCCGGCTGAGATCGCCACCAGGCGCAGCTTGAGCGGCTCGGGATACCCGGCCAGCAGCCGGCTGAAAGTCCGGCAAAAATCAAGCGTCGCCCGCCCCGGCCCGAGACCAACACTGACGTTCGGGTCGTTGGTCGCCTTGGAGATTTGCTTCACGTGGTCCAGTGCCAGCTCAGCCGCCACGGTCGCCACCTTGGCGTTGTCATGCCGCCCGGCCGTCTGCACTACGCTGAGGGTGGCCCCTTTCAGGTTCGGGTATTTGGCTCGCACTCGCTCGGCCAACTGCTGGTTGAGCGGCGGCACCAGCCGCAGGAAGTCGCGGCGGATCGCCTCATTGATCATCGGGTAGATGGCCTCCCGTGTCAGCTTCGGGCGCAAGTCAAACTCGGCGCTGATCTGGGTGGCGATCTCACTGGGCGAAAGGCCCGGAGCCCGATCGCCCAGGAAGAGTTGGGCCGCGCGGAAGATGACGGCATCATCGCTGCGCTGCAATTGTTCCGGGTCATCGGGCGCCTGCTGGGTGTGGGCGTCTGATGGTACAGTGATTGGCTTCAGTGTCATGCCACAGTTTAAGTATTTCAGTAGCCGTCCGTCAATAACGATTGTATTGAATAAATGTGGATCTAAACCGGCTGTTTCTTGTCGAATGCTCTGCAAGTCATGCTAAACTATTTCGGCATACACTAGTGACCTATTGTATTGACGCGATTCGTGCCGGGCGGTAAACTGCCCGCCAACTGATAGCCGATTTGTCGCGTGAGAGGCTGAAATCAGCGGCCCTGGTCCCAGCCGCAACGCCAGGGGCGAGGGCCGGGGAAAGCGCTCACGCGGCGTTTCGGCTGGAAGACAGTCGTTTCGCCAACATGAAGACAGACGCGGGCCGAAGCGGCCTAGAGGCCGCGTTGGAAAGCCGGACACCCCCAAGTCCGGGCTGCCCCCACAAGCCGGGCCATGCTCCCGGCGCGTGGCAATCCGCTGTCTGTCTCCCATACCCGGTTCTCCCGGCCTCACTAACCCCCATGATCGCCACCCCCTGCCCCACGCCTTGCCCCGAGCAAGTCCTCTACACGCTCGATCCGCTCGTTAAACGAGGCCCAGACGCCCTGGCCCCTGATCTCGCTCTCGGGATCAGGGAGGTCGTCGTTCGGGAGCTTGGCACTATTTGCGACAACGTCTATCAGGACGTTGTTGTCCGGCGGTCGAGTAATGTGTTCAAGTCCGCGGAGGCCGGCGGGTCGGTGTCCGAGCTGCTGCCCCGTGGGGCGCGGCCCTTGTTCGCCGTGCTGCGGTTTCACGTGGTGGGGGCCGGCCAGCTCTACCTGGCGGAGATCTGGCCGCCGCATATCCTGACCTTGACGCCGGCCTACGCGGCCGAGGTGATGAGAACCTGGCTGGCAACCCGCGGCTTTGCCCGCATCTGCCGGCCCATTCCCCCTCCGCCCCCAGCCAGCCCCGGGTAACGAAGTAACGAAGTAACGATGTAACCATGAAACCTTGTAACCTTGTAACCATGCAACCCAAACCGCTTCCGTAACCCACCCCCCTCAGCACCCCCCATGCACCCTCTCTCAACTCTCAACTCTCAACTCTCAACCCTCCACCCTCCACCCTCCACCAAATCCCCCTGGCCCAGCCTTGAGACTATCCCGGGACTTATTGCTTTGCCCGGTGTTTGGCGTCAGCGGTTTGGCGAGGCCTTCGAGCCGATGATGGATCTCATCCTGCGGGAGAACCCCAACCTGGCCCAGCTCCTGCCCTGTCCGCACGGCTGCGGGCTGGCCCACAATATCATCTGCCGCCCGGATGGCTCGCTGGTCGCCACCTGTGGCGCTGACCCGAACCAGCCGCGGGACATCCTGCTGACGCCGGCGGAAATCACGCCCTGGGAAGTAAGCTGGTCGAAGTTCGGCCACGCTCTGTTCGAGGTCCTGGAGCTGCACGGCAAGTCCGCGCCGCTCCCGCTGCCCAACACACTCCAGATCGGCGCGTGGTCGGCTGACGGTGTGCCGGTCATCCTCACCGTCCAGGTCTGCGGCGCCACCTTTCGCCGCGTCGTGGCCGAGTTGGTGGCTCGGCTCCAACGACGGTTTATCCTCCTGGCGCCGACCAGCTACCACTGTGACGCCCCGTGTCAGGAGTTGCTGGCGCACGCCCGGGCCGCCTTCTTTCCCTTGGAGACCACGGTGCTGCTCAGCGACAACCGGCGCCTCCGCACCACCAAGCCCCCGGGCGAACTATTCGCCCAGCTCACGCCCCGGCGAAACGAGACCGACGAATCGGAAGCGGCGCGGGTATTTCGGTTGTTCAGCGATTTGCTGGGGATGGGAACGGACTTGGTAGCGCCCCCGGCGCGCGCATTCGATTTGATGGTGTTCAAGAAGATGACGAAGGCGGAGACCGCCCTGGAGTGCAAGTGCGTAGCGTCGTTAATTACGAAGCGCGTGGCGCTGATCGAAAGGCACTTCGCCATGCCCATTGAAAGGCTGCGCGCATTCGCTTCCGACCTGAAGGAGCGGCAGAGGACGGTCAAGGGCGACCGATATGCCAGGAAGAAGCAGGGCGCCGCGCGGGATGAGCTGGAGCAGTACGATTCCGGAGACAAGCCGAGCCTGAAGGAGGATGACGACGGTTATCTGCCGGAAGAGAAGCAAAGTTAGATTGATCCGTGAAGCCTTTGTGAAGTCTTCACACGCGTGAAAGCGCCTGTATTTACGGGCGCTTTTGCATTTTCGGGGAGGTCGTTCGTGAAGTCCTTCAACTGTGCAGGGCCCTTCGCATGAAGCGGTGGCCCACCAGAGCGAAGAAATATGAAGACGAATGTGCCAATCCAGAAGCAGCGGATCGAAACCAAGACCCAGCCCCCTGACATCCAGCGGCGCATCAACGCCGGCTGGCTGAAGCTGTGGCGAGCGGTCTATCCCAACACGCCGCCTCCTGCTGCGGCGCACCCCAAAGCTAAAGGTGCCGGGTTCAAGGTTCGAGGTTCAAGGTTCGAAGTTGAAGTCCCGACAACCCGCCGCCGTCGAGCGTCTCGCTTCCTTCCTCTCCGTCTGGCTGGCTCTGGCGCTGCTGGCGACCGGCTGCGCCGGCCCCCGACCCCTCAAAGGCGGCAAGGCCGTCACGACCCGCAAGCCGGCCGGCATCATCGAGCAAACCCTGGTTCAAGGCGAGAACCCATCCCAGCCCACGAAGCAGGACCAGGAAACCGTGAAGATAAGATCATTCACAGTGCCCGCCGGCTCCCGAATCGAACAATCCCAGATGTGGGAGGGCGAGCGTCCCCGCGAGCCCAAACTTCTCAGGACCACCGTGGAAATCAGGGCTCGCGAGGACGCTCGCCCTCCCGGTCGCCAACAACCCTCAACTCTCAACTCTCAACCACCTTCGAACCCTCAACCACCTTCACTCTCAGCGCGCCGATGCCCGTCGCCGAACGCGAGGAAACCCGCGCCCAGACGGAATTGGGCGCCGCACAGAAGGACACCGCGCGCGAATTGGGTGCCAAGCTCTCAAGCCTAAAGGGAATTGTCTGGGTAGGGCTTGGCCTGTTCGTATTCGGATTGGCATCGCTGGTTTATCCGCCCCTGAAGGTGATCATCGGCAGCGTGACGACCATCGCGGCGCTCACGCTGGGCGGCGTGGCGCTGATGGTTCTGCCAACGCTGGTGGTCGGCAATGAGCTGCTGATTCTGGGGGGCGTCGTGGTGGCCGTAGGCGGCTGGTTCCTCGCCCACCGCCACGGCCAATTGCGCGGCATCGTCGCCGCCAGCACGGGAACCCCGCCAGCCGGAACTGGACCAAGCCCCTCCTAATCACGCATCACGCATCACGCATCACGTTTCACGTTTCACGTTTCATGAACCCAAACCTCCAGTCCCCCATCCCCTCCGTCCGCACCATCTCAGGCGAGGGCTGGGCGGCGATCATCGGCGCAGTCGGCTCGGCGCTCCTCCTCTTGAAAAAGCTGGTCACCCCCAAGCCAGCCAAGGCCGACGCGATCAGCCGGACGGAGTTCTACGCTGAGATGATAGCCACCCGCGAGCGCATCAACGCCACCCACTTGGCCATCCTCGAGAAGCTGAACGCCAATCACCGGGAACTCCTGGCCTCCCTGGACCGCCAGGCCACCCGCGTCAATGCCGTCGAAACCGCCCTCGCCCGCGTGGACGAGCGAACCGCCAAGGGAGGGCGAGCGTCCTCGTGAGCCCAAGCAATTCGGCGGGAACTACACCGCTTCTCTGCGGCCATCGCGTCTCTGCGGTTCCTGTGGCGCGGCCCCACGGCATAGCCCCGGTTCAGGAACAGAACTTAAGGCTCGCGGCCAATCACTTTCGGCGCGCGCAAATACGGCTGACACCGTCGGCCACGCGCGCCGTTTCACAACAACAAACAAAACAACAAAAGAAAGTAAGTAACGTATGAAAATATCAGACATCCCACAGTCAGGTAAGCGCGGGAAGCAGCAAGTCTCATTTTGACGGAGCGCCGACTTGCAGTCGGCTTTGGATACCAGCAAACACCGGCGTCTTCTGGTGAGGGAGTGCATTAAGCCGACTGCAAGTCGGCGCTCCGTCCGTCAAAATGAGAATTGCTGCGTGGGAAGACCGTCTCCATGCAAGGGCGCTACGGCTAGGTCAGCCGAATCTTTGCCAACCCGGCCAACCCCGAGACGCCCTACCAATTGACCATCCGCCGCAACCTCAGATAGGTTTCCGCCGCCTGGCGCGCACTCACTGAGAGCCAACGGGCGGCCTGGGTGGCCGCAGCCCAGAATGCCAGGAGCCACTCGCGCCTCGGCCAGAGTGGTCCGCTGACGGGTGCCCAGTTCTTCAACAAGATCAACTGCACCCTCGCCCTGTTCGGCCAGACCCAGATGGACACGCCCCCGGCACCCCCGGTCTTCCCGGACCTCGCCCCGCAAAACCTGGTCATCACGAACACCAGCGGCGTGATCGCCCTCAAGCTCACCTGCCCCACCGACCCCGGCATCAACACCATCGTGCGCGCCTCGAGTCCCCTCAGCGCGGGCCGCGAAACCTGCAACAGCTACCGCATCCTCGGCGCCTGTCCCGCTCCCATCGCGGGCGCGGCCGACATCACCGGCCTCTACACCGCCCGCTATGGCGTGCCGCCGGCAGGCATGAAGATCTTTATCCGCGTCAACCAGTTCGTTGACGGTTGGGAAGACATCGCGGCGAAGTTCTCCGCGATCGTGCCAACTGGGGCCTAATCCTCAGCCAGGGTGCGCCTGCTTCAAGTAGTTGAGCGGGCTTGCCTTCAAGGCGGGCAGTCGTCCTCCCGGGCGGCTGCCCGCTCCCTAAGCGCCATTCATCCTGGGATCAGTCATCCACGCCAACCGCTTAGCTGCCGGCGGTGGAGAAGCCGCAGGGTTCCTGAGTTCGTTTTATTGTAGGCTCAGGCTGGTTCGGAGCATCCGGTGGATGGCGGAGGTGTCGGCGCCATCGGCTGAAGCCACATAGTTGATGACGACACAGCGCCCGGCACGGTTCTTGACCAGGTAATGGGAATTCTCGACCGTGGTTTCGCCTCCGTTCGCCTTTGCGCTCTGGAGGTAAGAGACGCAGAGACCCCGGACGCCATTGTCGCTGGCAAACTGCTGCCGGCGGAAGGAGTGTTTGGCCACGCCCGGATTGAGATCGAAGTCGGCGCGCAGACCGTCGGCCACGATGGCCGGGTCTGTCCGGTCAGGAGGAAGCAACAGGACTCGGATGCGGCCAGCTTGGCTGACCAGGGTTGGCGGATAGAGGCTGCGGTTGGAATTCACATTCTGACATTGCCATTCCTCGCCCACGACCAGCGCCACACCGGCCTGGGCAAAAGCCATCGTGCGTGGATTGGTGGGTGTGGTCTGCATACGCTCCGGCCGGCAGCCCAGGAACAATACCGCCAGCACGAGCGAGGCGATCGGGAGAGGTTTCCATTTCATAGGGTTCATGAGTGATTTCTGCTGCACATATCAGTTGAAAAGCATATCCCAACTCGAAGGTTCAGATTACCTAACTTCCGAGACTTTGTCCAGACGCCGCCGTCAAGTATCACCCGGGCTTGTCCTAAGCATGAAAGAACGGGTGACGCCTGGCTCTACCATTGCATTGGCGATTCGTGCGAGGGATGAACTGCCCGGGCTAGCGGGCTGGTTTGCGGGAGGCCTTGTATTCGGCCAGGACGGCAAAGAACTTGTTGGCATCGAGGTCGAGCGGATTGAGCAGCAGCCGCTGTTTCATGCGGAGGGTATCCACTTCGGTGGCGTCTTCCTGCTCGGCCACGTAGTAGATTGGCTGGCCATTGTCGCCGTAGATCGCGTAGCAATACCAGTTCATCATGAATGGCTGGCCGCTCTTGCGGTAGTTCCAGGTCTGGCCGTGAAAGACTTCGCGATTCAGGAGCTTGGTCCTGAGGATCTTGAGCAGGTTGCGATCGGTGTGTTTGCCTTGCAGGATGCGCGGAGTCTTGCCCCCAATATCAGCCCGGTCATACCCGGTGGTCTTCATCCAAGCGCGGTTGACGTAAATGATACGCGGGCCGGCGGGGCCGTCCAGGGTCACATCGGTGATCATGATCCCGCGATGCAGGTTCTCCAAGACAATCAGCCAATCAAACTTCAATTGCATAGCGTTCATACTGTGGGTCCGCCCCGGGGCAGGCCAATTTGCCGTCAATCATAACGTACAATGTCCTTTACGCCAAATCACCCGCCAGTGGGATCATTTCAGATCGGCAAAGACCAGATTCAAGTCGATGCGACGCCCGACCCAAAACGTGCGGCCGCTTCCCGGGTTGCGCCTTCGCCTACGAGGCGAGTTTGAGGTGGCTGACGCGGAAGACGGCGCCGCGGGGCTCGTTGGCGAGGCATTCGACCTCCCAGCCATGGGCGAGGACGATCTGTTGGACAACCGCCAAGCCCAAACCGGTGCCCTTCGTCTGCGTCGTAAAGTAGGGTTTGAAGATTTCAGTGCGGCGGTCGGGGGGAACGCCCGGGCCATTGTCCCGCACCTCGAGCACCGCTTCGGTGGCATTGCGCTTCTCGGCGACGATTTGGATTTCGCCGCTGCCGTCGGCAGCCTGGATGGCGTTGAGCAACAGATTGAAGAGCGCCTGCCGGAGCAGTTGCTCATCCGCCTCGATGCTGAGTTGTTCGCCCTTGATCTGCAGACTAATCTTTTTCTCCTGCAGGTCGTAGGTCAAGGCCCGGACGACTTCATTGACCACCGACCCGAGGGCCAGCTTGGCGCGGCGGACTTCGCGCGGGCGGGAGTAGTTGATGAATTCGTTCAACTGCGCGGCCACCTTGTCGGCCTCATCTATGATCTCGCGCGATTTCCTTTGAATCTCCGCCGCGGTGCCGGATTGTTTGGAGATCATCTGGGCCAAGCCGCGGATAATGTTGAGCGGGTTGCGGGTTTCGTGGGCCAAGCCGGCGGCGGCGAGGTTCATTTCCTTGAGGTGCGTGTTCATTTCGCTGGCCCGCACCAGACGGATTTGCAGCTCGGAGGACTTGGCCAGGCTGCTCCAGGCCAGGCCGGAGCCCAAAGCGGCAACCGTCGCCAGCAGGACGATGATCGTCCGCAACCACAAATCGCGCGTGGCCGCCGCTTCCAGCCCTTCGGTGGACATGGTGAGGAGCAACCCGTGCAGGGTTCGCTTCTCGATCAGGGACTTGATTTCTTTGTCATCGAGGCCCTGCATCCAGGGCGGGCGTCTGAAACGGCCCCGCCCCTCCGGGGGGCGGCCATCGGCCGCGCTGGGCGGGGGCGGTGGAGCATTGGAGTCCCGGGCGCCGGCGAGCTCCGGTGGCCCGGGCTCGGGCGGCGGACCACGCCGGGCCGTCTCGCTCGCCTCGCCTATCCGGTTCGTGAACTCACTCATCGGGGGCGGAATGAAGGCATTGGTGATGTCCAGAATAATCGGGTTGACGAGCGTGACACTGCGTTCGCCCCAACGCTCGCCACTCTCGAAGAGCTGTTCCTTTCGTTGCGGATCGAGGGGTCGGCCGGCGAGAAACAGTGGCGTGTTGTTGGCGTCGAGCAAAGCAATGGTGATCAGCTCGCTGGACTTAACCAGCTCATTGGTGCGCCCGTGGACGAGTTCATTGAGAACCGGGTCGAGGCGTTCGGGCGGAATCGCTCCGCCCCGGAAGCGCAGGCCGCGTATGATCGCGCTGAGGGTATTGGCGATTTCCTTGGAACGGTTGCGCAGGTCGGTCCGGGCCGCCTCCCGCACCCGCAGGTGTTCCTCGACCTGCCACCCGAGGACCAGCGCACAGAAGACCACCAGGAGACCATACACCAACAGGCTGCGGCGAGTCAGTTCCATCGGTTATGCCGGGGTCGCACTTTGCATGATGTTACTGGATGACGGATCTCAGGGCGGCGACACAGGCGCTACTTTGCCAGGTTTCCGAGTCGAGTCCGGCGAGGTCTTTTCCTTCGGCAGCGCTTCCAGGAATTTGTTAAGCTCTTGCTCCGTCAACCCCTTGGTAGCGTCCGATCGCTGCTTCTCTTTGGCGCTCAGGGCGGCCAGCTCCGTCGGCGCCGCAACAATATGCGGGGTCAGGAAGATGATGAGTTCGCTCTTGGCATCACTCTTCTGCGTTCGCCTGAACAGATTTCCCACCAACGGGACATCGCCCAAGAAAGGTATCTTGGTTACGGTTTCCGTCTTGGTGGTCTGCATCAATCCGCCAATGACCACGGTCAGACCGTCAGGCGTGACGGCGACGGTATCCGCCGAACGCATGTCGATGACCGGTGCATTGATAGTGCCCGTGCCATTCGCATTGGCGGAAATGGGAAAGGAGAGGGTCGGGTCAATCTGAGAGATCTGGGGCGACACTATCATCTCTACCAGCCCATCCTCCGTGATGAAAGGGGTGACTTTCAAAATGACGCCCACACTTGTATAGGTGATCGCATTATGGGAGTTGCCGAAACTGTCATAGGTGACGCCGGTGATCAAGGGGACCGACTGGCCAACGGTAATGGTGGCCGGCTGGTTATTGCGGGCGAGGATGGAAGGCCGCGACAACACTTTTGATTTGCCCGCTTGCGCAATGGCGTGGAGGGTCACGGTGTAATCCTGACCGAGGATTTGATAGAGACCGTTGGCGCCGCCGAAGGCCGAATTTGCTCCCGGCTGGCCAAAAGTATTGGCGGCGGACGCGAAGGGAAGGTTATTGCCACCAGTTACGCTGGTGGGGACAACGGCGGCAGTCGTCGTGCCGGGGTTGGCCACCGTGAAATTCGTCACCAAACTGCTGCCCGGTGAACTGCCGATGCTCTTGCCGAATGTCCCCTCAATGCCGATGTCCGAAGCGTCATTGAGCGTCACCTCCAGAAACACGACCTTGATGAGGACCTGGGGTTTGGGACGGTCGAGGTTTGTAAGCACTTGGGCGATAGCCTGGGCGGTGGCCGCGTCCGCGATGTAAACCACCCGGCGCGTCTCCGGGTCGATGGAAAAGTAGGCATCCCCAATACTGGTGTTATTGGGGTATGTCCGCGCGGTCGTGCTGGCGCTGCTGGAGGTGCTGCTGCGGCCGCCGCCGCCGCCGCCAAAGCCGCCCCCGCCGAAACCGCCGCCGCCGCCGCCGCTTCTTTGTTGGGCGTCGGCCTGAAGTGCCAGGCCCAGACAGAGCCCGAGGATAACGGTAAAATACTTACGCCAATTTGCAGGTTGTTTGATCATATTTGCCTTGCGGTTTGGTTTAGTCAAATTGCTGTCGATTCTGAGTACGCAGAATTAGAAGCCGCCGGGGCTGCCGCTTCGAGAGGAGCCCGAGCCGAACCCAGACGTCGTCCCAGTGCTCAGCGTTTGCGCATTGTTCTGCGCGCGCTTATATAGCGGGCTGTTCTGCCCCATATTCGGGTTCACATTGTTGTTCTGCGCGCGGACGTTGTTGCGCTGGAACAGGTCCTGGAGGTTGTTATAGACATCCGAGGGATCGGCGTTCTGCAGGTCAAAGTATCCCACGATCTCCTTCCGGCCCTTCTCGGAATCAAGCTGCGCGATCATGGCGGCAATCTCCGGCATCAAGGTTTTCGACGCCGTGATGATGATCGACGAGCTGCGCGGATCGGGCACCGCCAGCACGCGGCCCATCTTCTTCATCCGGTCGCTGCCAGCCGCAGAGGCGGTAGTTCTCCCGCCGCCGCCGCCAGGTCCCCGCATGAAGAACGGCATGATGTTTTGACCATTGTTGTTGGATGCGGTAGGATCGGGAAATAGCGTGGCAAGCTGGTCCGCGGTTTCCGCCGGATCCGCATTGACCAGGCGAAACACCCGCAGCTCGGTGACATCGGTCACCTCCTGGTCGATTTCCTTCACCATGTTTTCAATGGTGGCCAACAGGTCAGCCGGGGCACTGACGACCAGTGAATTGGAGCGGTCATCCCCCACCGCCACGACTTTCGCCGCCGCCGCACCGCCACCGCCTCCACCATTGCCACCTCGCCCGCCGGCGTTGCCGCCGCCCCGTCCGCCGCCGCCACCACCGCCAAAACCACCCCCGCCAAAACCACCGCCGGCCATCATGGCGAAGAGATTGCCGCGGCCTCCAGCGGCGGCGCCGCCCTGGCTAGTACCCTGAGGGGTGAATAGCGAGCTGATCAAAGTGGCGGTATCCTTCGCATCCGCGTATTTCAACGGAATGACCCGAATGGACGACACACTGGCGATGGACGTATCCAGCGCGTTGATGATCTTTAGCATGCGCTTGATGTCGGTTTTGGTCGCCACCAGGATCAATGAATTGGCGCTTTCATTGGGGGTGAGCGTAGCCGTGGTTGGCAGAAGCAGTTCCAAGTTGGGCACTAACTGGCTGACGCTGGCGTATTTGACGGGGATGATCTGGGTCACCACTTCATCTCCTCTTTCGACCTCGTCCGCGTTGTTGCCGGAAATGACCGGAAGGTCTCGGTGGTTGACCCCATCCTGGGTGACTATGGTCAGGATGCGGCCATTCCGGACGATAGCGTAGCCGTTCTTCTTCAGTGCCGAATTGAGCACCTCGACTGCTTCGTCCTTGGTCAATCCCTTGCCCTGTATATCGACGGTGCCCCGGACATCTGTCTCTTTATTTATGACAAACCCCGCCGCATCACTCAGATAGTCCAGGACCAGGTTCAGGGGCGCGTTGTGAAAGTTCAGGCGCAAGCCGTTCGTGCCGTTTTCCACGACCACTGGAGGCACGACAGGGCCGGCTGCGGCGATTGCGTTCGTGCCAGTGAGCGCATTGGTCTCCGCAACGGCGTTCGTCACCAGGTCAGCGACTTGTGCCGGCGTGGCGGCCTGCGGCGCCTCGGTCGGCGCGGGCGGTGGTTGACTGGGGCTCGTCTGGATGGTCGTAACCGGTGCGTTGGGCGCTTCGTTGGTGGGCGAGCCGGGCGCTGGGTCCGCGGCCAGGGTGGGGAGGCCTGCGGACAGGCATGTTATTAGAAGGAAGTGCTTGATCGTATTCATTGGGGTTTATTCCTTTTCGCGTTTTTGCATCAGTCTCTTAATTATCTCGCTCTGTGCGCCTGCAGATGCGGCATTCGAGCCGGCGGTGGACGTAGTGGCGACGGCGTTCGTTGAGGTTGAAGCGGGCGTGTCCGCATAGGGTGCGAATTGGCTGGCCAGCCGCCATGGCCCGTCCTCCTCGCGGCGCAACTGCGCGCCCACGCTCAATTCCAGTTGGTTGGTTCCCGACGCCAGCTTCACGCTGTTGGGAGAAATGTCCGCGACCTTGTAGCCGGCAATCGTGTCGGTCAACTTCAGCGCCTTCCCTTCTTTATACTCCGAACTCGTTCCGTCAAAGAAGGCGAACGTGCCCTTGCAATAGCTCATGGTCCCGCGCAGCGTCAGGGCATCGAAGCTCTTGGGCGGCGTGCCAGGGTCAGACCCCCGGCGCTTAATGCGGTTGGGGTCAAAGATATTCCGGTCCACAATGAGCTTGAAGGCGGCGTAATCGAGTGTGGCGCTGCCGTTGTTCGTACCGGCGAGAGAGTTTGCGCCACCACGGCTATAGTCGTTGGCCGACTCATTACCACTGGATTGGCCGGAATTTGACCTGGAGTTACGCCGCCCGCGAGACCGGCGATCATCCTTCTGAGACCGGCCCGGGTTGTCGAAGCGGTTAGTCCTGGCGGCGCGGTCCCCGCCTGGCGATATACCATTGGCCTGCGGGAGACCGTTGGTCTGCGCCAGACCGGTGGCCGGTGCCATGTCCTCGGGTTGGACGGAGTCATCGGGCTGGACCAGGTCGCTGAGTTGGGAGAGGACCTCGGCCGCCGGAGTGTCGTTGGTTTGAGCAGAGGCGTTCGGTTCCTGTGCCTCGACTGAGAGGCAGCATGTCAAGGCGAGCCCGAGGGTTGTCAAATGGACAGCAAAGCCAGCCTCGCGCCACCGTTTCCCACCATCAATTATCAACTCCCGAACTATCAACTTTATTAGAAGAATCAGGTTCATCGTGTTGGGGTGTTGAGGACCAGGCCGCTGAGTTGCAGGCCCAGCGAAAGCTGCTGGCCTTCCTTGTCGCGCGCGCCCAATTCCACCAGCTCCAGCTTAAGCGCCATCGGGTCCCGTTCGACGCTGTAGAGGAAGCGGCTTAGCTTCCCGAGATCACCGGCTGCGTCCACACGGCATTCAAAAGTCATATAATCATCGCTGTCGTGCTTCCACTGGGGAGTAATGGCGGAAACAGCGACCCCGCTGTTCTGCGCCCAAAGGTCGATAGCCTTATAGACCTGCTGCTCGGCCGCGGAGCTGTTGTTCGGCAGCGCATTGCTGGTCATCAGCATCCAGCGGTTCCGGATACTTTGCTTTTGCTCGCGCTCGACGAGCCCCTTGCCCCGGTCAATCTGCTTGCGCAACTCGGCGACGCGCGCTGCCCTTGCACCCCAGATCTTCATCAGGGGTGAGAGTACCAATTCGTCCCCCGCGAACAGCGCGATGGCTGCAATCGCTCCGATAATCAACAGTTGCTGACGATTCTTAATTTGCACTCCTGCCTCCTTCGCTCCATTGAAAATTGAATGTGAATTGCAGCGCGGGTGGCTGCCCGCGAGTCGGTCCCAGGTTTACGTCAGGAATCTGGCGGACGGCGCGCAGCCGCTCCACCGTCTTCAGCAGGGCCTGGTAGTTCCGCGCGATGCCCGTGCAGGTCACCGTGTTCAAGTCGCGAATCTCCACGGTTTTGGCCGTCACGCTGCCGTCCTCGGGGAAGGCCTCGGTGACGCTGCGCAGGATGACCAGACCGGTAAGGCCCCGGACCAAGTTCGTGCCGCGCATGGACTCGTCGTACCACGGGCGGTATTGCCGGACCAGGTCTTGCATGCCCTCCAATTGCTTGACGGTTGGCTGAAGCTTTGCCCATTGCGACTCCAGCCGCCAGAGCTGGCATTGCTGGAAGAAGAACAGTCCCCCGCCCACCAACGTGACCGCCGCAGCCGCCGAAATCACCGTGCGGAGCCTGCCGGAGGAATAGCGGGCAGCGAGCTGCTGGAGGGGCGTCACTTTGGGCGGCAGGAACTCAAACTGCGCGCGCCCCCCGGCCAACCGCCCGGCGGCCAGGCTGAAGGCCGGCGACACGGGGGCGTCCGGGGGAAGCTGGATCCCGAATTCATTGGCGGCATAGCGCCCAATGGACTCGACCTTCAGGTCCGTGGCATCCAGCCGCAACTCCATTTCATCCACCAACTGCTGGGCCAGGTCGCGCGGGCCAAAGACCCGGATCCGCCGCACAGTTTCGCGCAGTTCCGCCGGCAGTTGTCCAAGCGTGATGCGGGCCTCGCGCGCGACCAGGTCGGCATGCAGTACTCGCTGGCTGCCCTCGGCTTCGAGCGCGCCTTCCAGCGCCCGCAGCGCTGCCAAACCGCCTCCGGCCGTGACTTGCAGCCCCACATGGGTTTCACCAATTGCCAGCGCCATCACGCCGTTCGAGGCGTCAGCCCCGGGCGGTTGCAACGCCGCGATGGCGAGCGAGAAGCTGACCGGCTTCAACTTCGCCGCCCGCAGCGCCTGTTCCAGCCGAGCCAGGTGGTTCTTCGGAATGCCAACCAGCGTGGCGTGTTGTTTGCCAGAAGGCGTATGGGAGAGGGAGGTAACGACGTGCAGAGTTTGCACGTCGCACGGGAAATTGCGCTCCGCCTCGATTTGCAGGAAGCCCGCGACGTCCGCCTCGGGCAGCTCGGGCACTTCGATGTGTGTCGTCAACGCCCACTTCAATGGCAGGCCCACGATGCAGTGGCGCTCGCGCACGCCGACTGCGTCGAGGTGGTTGCGAATCTCCCGGCCGACCAATTCGGGATCATTGGTGAGGGGATCGAGCGAGAGCGAGACGGAGAACGTTTGCTGAATGTGCAGCGCCCCGTCGGTTCGGCGCAGGGCGAGGCCATCAAGGCGGCTCCCGTCCAACGCCAAGCCCAGCAGGGATGAGAGGCGCTGTCGTTTCAACAAGTTTGATTTGGGCAGTTTGAGCATCAAGTTCCCTTCGCTGAGAGCAGGTTCTGGCGCACCTCTTTGCCCAGGGCCCACCCGAGGTGGGTCAGGTCCTGGCGATACACAATCTTGGGCGTGCCGTCGCTGGTATCGAAAACAAATTTCACCCGCCGATAGCCGCGACCATGAGGGCCGAGGGCGGCTATATCGGCGGTAAATTGGTAGCTCTGCGTTGTGAGATAATCACCGGCCTCGAGGGCTGTGAGCGCGTCCGGATAATTCTGGCCCAGCGCGTCGATGATCCACGCAATCGAAGGCAAGTTATTCGGGTTGGATTGGCGATAATTGACCAATTGCTGCGCTACCCCCGTGTCGCCCCCGACCAGGCAGGTCAGCACCGCCGCGCTGGCCGTGTTGATGTTCACCCGCCCTTGGACGTAACTGCCGCTCGTCGTGGTGAGGTTCGTGCCGACTTGCGCAAACTCGGCCGCCGTCATGCCGCTCTTCACATAAAACTGCAACGGACTGGTGAAGCTGGCCGTCGCCGCCCCGCCTGTTTGGGTTGCTGTGGCGCCGCCACCGCGGGTGGTTGCTCCGCCGCCAGTGGTGCCCCCAGAACCGCTGGCGCCACCCCCCCGGGACGGACCGATGCTCATGACCCCCAGGTTGCCGAGAATCTCATTGGCTCGCGCTGAGCCAAAGTTAGTCGATAGGAGCGAGATCAACTGGGTAGACGAGCTGGTCACAGTGGAGACGTTGACGAGGTTCGTGCTCGGCTCCCGGCTATAGACGGTGAAATATTCCAGCACCCCGGGGTCGAGCATGCCGTTCTGGTTGTCGTCCGTCTCGCTGGGGTCCAGTATGCCGTTGCGGTTTGCATCCTCGCCCACCAGCGTGTCCATGTCCGCGCCATACACGAGCCGCAATTCGTCCACAGTTTCAAAGGGCTCGCACTTGCACTGGTAAGACGGCTGCTGCATGGTGTAATAGGTAGCCGTGGGGCCATTGCCGTTGGTGTTCACCCAATCGAGAATGGCCTGGGTTAGATCCACCGTCATGCGCGGCAGCCAGATGAGCTGGTTGCTGACGACGATCGGATTGGTATTGATGGCGGCCATGTTCAAGTTTAGCTTCGAGGCTTCGTCCACCAGTCCAAAGCACAGGCGGCCCGGCCCAACGGGATTATTGGTGTCCCGTCCAATCAGCCAATAATGAGCCTCGCCGACCGGGACGTTCTGGCACAAAGAGCCATCGAGGTTCAAGAAGACGCCGTTGGAGCCATTCGCAATCTGCTGGACCAGCAAGTAGTTGAGATAGCGGACAGCCCCCTCGATCGCCTGGTCCGCTGCCATCGCGCAGACCCGGTTGTCCGCGGCGCGCAGCTCGAAGTTCATCGAATTGGCAAAATAAAGGGCGAGACTCACCAGTCCGAATGCGATCCAAAGCACAATGACGAGCACGGAGCCACGCCGAGCGCAACGCAGACTCTTGCTTTGGGTGCGGGCTCTCATTGCGTCAGGTTGGTACGTGTCTGGCTGACCAGCGGGACGAGCATTTCGAGCGGTTGCTGGTTGCGAGCGGCTTCACCTCGCTTGGCAACAAGCTGAATGCGGACTCGGACCGCCACCGGCAGGTTGGTATCGCCGGAGCTGGTGTCCCAGGTGTTGCGCCACTGGCTGCCGTCATAGCAATCGAACTGCAGGTTTTGCACGCTGCCCATAAGCCACTGGATCTCCGGAGTCTGGGTGGTAGTGGACAGGATGTTGCGATTGATGCAACGCACCAGGTCCATCCCCGCCTGGTTCCGATCGGTCGGCGCCTTCAGCTCGTAGAATACTTCCTGGATGTCACCCCAGGGCGCCTTGTCGTTGATCGCGCCGGTCGAAGTGAAGAAGTCGAGTCCCGCGCTGCCCGCCTCGCCGCTTAAGCCCATCGCCGCGCCCATAGCCTGGGCCCCGCACTTAAAGTCACCGGCCAGGTACCCGCCCGGGCCGACTGTTCCCTTCAGGTCGCGCTGCATCATCTCGCTGGCCCGGTTGAGCGGCAGCGATTCCTCGATCGCGTCCGAGGTCTTGTCCCGCAATCGCACCGCCGTGGCAAACACGCCGTTGATAGCTACCAGCACGATGGCGCAAATCGCCACCGCCAGCAGCATCTCGATAAGCGTAAAGGCTTTCATTGTTGCGAGCTGTCCACCAGCGTGCTCATGCGCACCGAGCAGGACTTGTTTTGCGCGGTAAAAGTCACTTCCACAGAAAGCTGGCGCATGACGTTCTGGCTGGGGTCCTGGTTCCAGGGGATGGTGCGCATGGTCCAACTGAACTGCCGCAGCCCCTCCGTCAGCGTGCCGCTTTGTGCCGATTGGTTCCAATTCGTGGTGACGAGGCTCTCGGTCAGCAGCCGTTGCGCCACGCGGGCGGCTTCGGCTTTGCGTACCGCGACCGTGCCGGCGAGGCTGGCAATGCGCAACGCCTCGATGGCCGCGGGGATGACAATTGCCATAAACATCAAGGCCGCCAGCACCTCAGCCAGCGTGAAGCCGGCCGTGGACCGCCGGCGCGCGCTGTTCATCGCTGCCGCCGCCCCGGCTCTTGCCATGTGACTCTCGCAATCCATTTAACTCATTCAACTTTCAACATTCCAATGTTCCAATGATTCGAGTCGCCGCCCCGCGCTATTTATCGGTGCTCCGAATCTCATAGCTCAAGCCATCGCGGGCTTGCGCCAGCCAAAGCGAGCCGCCGTCACTGCTGGCCAGGTGGAGCATCTGCGGGCTGGCCTCGCCGATCGACCCGTCCGGCAAAAAGCGTATCGTCGGCAGGTTGGCGTGGACGAGGTTGACACGCGACACGCTGGCGGTGCTGACCCGCTGGGCCCGGTTCATCGTTACTGTGTTGGCCGGCGCCACGACGAGCTTGTTCACCACTTCAAGTTGCAGCCCGCTGTCGAGCGTGAAGTCCACTGCCTTGGAATCGCTGGTGTCATAGCTGGGCTCCGCTTCCAAACCGAAGGCCCCCTGCCCCGTATCAACCCACAAGTCCATAGGCATCCCCTCTGACACCGCCCGGCTTTGGCCGCTTCGCGTCAGTGCGAGCAACCGGCGCGCTTCCGAGTCCAGCGTCCGGCCGTGGAAGAACCGGGATAGCCTCGGCGCGGTGAGCGAGATCACGATAGTCAAGAGGGCCATCACGAGGATCAACTCAATCAACGTGAAGGCGCGCTGCGCCTGGTGCGCGAACCGCGTGGCTCTCCCGCTGGCTGGTTGTCCGTTGAAGCACATCCGTCAACGTTTTATGGTCCAGTTGGCTATCACCGCGTTGTCTCCGGGCGGCCCCTGAGAGCTTATGTCGTAGGAAGTCGGGTTGTGCCGGCCCGGGCATTCGTAAATGTAATCATTGTGCCATGGATCCTGGGGGACGGAGTCAGCCGAGAGATACGGCCCGCGCCAGTTCTGGGCGTCGCGCGGCTGCTGGATCAAATCCATCAGCCCGTTCTTGCCTTTGGGATAGTAGCCGTTGTCCACCTCGTAGGCGTCCAACGCGGTCTTAAAGGTTGCAATTTGCGTCTGCGTAGCCGCGATCTGCGCCTGTTTGGTACGGTTGGTAAAGCGCGGCAGCACAATCGCCGCCAGAATGCCAAGGATCACCAGTACCAACAGCAACTCCACCAGCGTGAACCCATGCTGGTGTGAACGGACGGTTCGGTTCTTGTCAGAATGTTTGAGTTTCATAATTCAGGATCGTAGTTCGTTATTTGATATAGTCCTGGAGCGTAAAGATCGGGAGCACCATGCTGATGAAGATCGTCCCGATGAAGGCGGCGATGAAAAAGAGCATCGCCGGCTCCATCAGCGCCACCGCCGTCTTCAATTCCCGGTCCAGGTCCCCTTCGGTGACGTTGGCTATCCGAACCAGCTCCTGATCGAGCCGGCCGCTCTCCTCCGCCACCGAAATCATCTCCACCACGGAGCTGGGAAACAGGCCGCGGGTCTCCGCCAGGCTCGCACCGAGCTGGCCGCCCTGCTGCACGCGCTCGATGGACTGCGACACCGCATCCACCAGGATCTGGTTGCCGATGGACTTGCGCGCCACGCTCAGCCCTTGCACCAGCGGCACGCCCGCCCCGAGCAGCGTGCCCAGCATCCGGCAGAACCGCGCCATGGCAAACTCGGCTACCAAGGGGCCCAGGACCGGCGAGCGCAGCACCAGGCCCTCCCATGTCCGCCGGCCCTTTTCCGACGAGAACCACGTCCGCAGCAGGAAACCCGCAACGACCAAGCCCACCGCCACGAACGCCCCGTAGCTTCTTACCACCGTGCTGGCCCCGATCACGATCTGGGTGGCCAGGGGCAGCGTGGCGCCGAACCCTTTGAAGATGCCCTGAAAGCGCGGAATAAAGAAGGTGAGCAGGAAAATCAACACCCCGATCGCGAGGCAGAAAAGGATGGCCGGATAGAGCATGGCCGACATCACCTTCGAGCGCAGTTCCTTCTCGCGCGCCTGAAAGTCGGCGATCTGGGCCAGCACCAGGTCCAGGAACCCGCCCGTCTCGCCAGCCTGCACCATCGCCGTATAGACCCGCGGAAAGGTCTCCGGCGACTTGCCCAT
>Ga0182014_10002988_pt1 | contig 20735 bp, 19 predicted proteins | sample 612S2DmetaG_FD_120489 | JGI IMG/M metagenome (GOLD analysis project Ga0182014, IMG submission 120489) | Permafrost microbial communities from Stordalen Mire, Sweden - 612S2D metaG | ecosystem: Environmental > Terrestrial > Soil > Wetlands > Permafrost | place: Sweden: Stordalen | collected... | reverse complement strand
TAAACGTGTTGCCCCTGCAATTGCTAAGATTATTACCTAAAGACAACCTTATCTATAGGATTCATTAGAGTGGCGCTCTAACTCCAATCGTCCCCATCCTCAGGGGACTAACATATTATAATTTGACATAATAAAATAAAAGTATTAAAATAAGTATAACTTGAGATAATAATAATGAGGGTCAGTAGTGTATGAATCCAGAAAATAATGGTGTAGAAAAACCCGCCGAGCAATCTGATGGGCGGATGACTAGCCCTGCCCTAGAAAATGTGCCTGATGTAGGAGTTAGAGGCCCTGGATTGCTTTCCATTGCCGGCTTAGTAGCCGTCGAAGCTACTTTAGAAACAGGATCACGTAATAGTGAGGTAATGAAGTCTATTATCGAACTGCGGACCCCATCTTTAGCGGGGTATAGAGCTACTATTGACTATCTAAATCGTGGTCATAAAAAACATCATTTAGGAGCAGCTGAAGCTCATCAATTTTCTGATGAACTTGCTGACTTCTTAACTGAAGACATAATTGCCAAAGCACTTACAGAAATTGAAGCTGACCCCAAACAAAGCATAATATTACTTGCTACACCTAATGTCGCAGTAGGCGCCGGTTCCATCAGAGATAATGTTACGAAGTTTGCTAAGAATGCCATTTACGAACCCATTTTCCACTATCCCCTGTACACTCAATATAGCGCCAACAAGTTATCTGGTACTAACCCAAAAAACGGTAAGGCTATACAATTTAGCCTAATGTTCGGTAAATTTACCGAAGGCATGACCGGTACCGTTGAAGAACAACGAGCTAAGCTGATTGAGCTACAAATCGCTAACCCATATCTCAGGCCACCAAGCGTATTAGAAGCTTTTACATATTGGTGTACTCTACGGGCTTTGGGCGAACAATTAGTGGGTGAGGAGATTCGTGATAAAACATATATCCGGCATATCAATTTAAAAGAAAAAGAAATTGCTGCCGAGAATGTCGTGCCTGCTACCTACATAGATATAAATGGTGGGACTAACATGGGTAGTTCGCTTGCTAGTGAACCCAACAATGCTCGACTGCTAATGAGACTTGCGGCCTGAAAATAACAAAAGTTTCAATTATATGAGAATAATACGTTTCTGGTATAATAAATATTAGTCTCGATAATTATCGAAAATCATATTTAAATGCCAGTAAAACCTAATAAATCTAAAATTCGAATAGCCGTTGTTGGTGTCGGCAATTGCTTCTCTGCCCTATATCAGGGCTTTGCCTACTATGAGGAACACAAGGAAGAAGACGTCCCGGGGCTAATGTTCAAGGATATCGGCGGCTATGCCCCTACGGACATTGATGTTGTCGCTGCTTTTGATGTTGATCGCCGTAAAGTTGGATTACCTGTCGGTAGAGCTATATTCTCTAAGCCTAATTGTGCCAGAATATTTATGCCTGAGGTACCCGCCGGTCCAGTCGTTCAAATGGGCAATGTTCTCGATGGTGTTTCTGACTATATGTTGGCCCAACCAGAAGATGAGGCATTTAGAATTTCTGATGCCAAGCCAATAGATATCGTCAAGGCAATCAAAGACAGCAAGGCTGACATTTTAGTCAACTATCTGCCTGTTGGCTCTCAAGAAGCGACTGAATTCTATGCGCAAGCAGCTATAGATGCGGGTGTAGCATTTCTAAATTGTATTCCTGTGTTTATTGCCAGTAACCCTGTTTGGGAGAAGAAGTTTGTTGATGCCGGTTTGCCAGTAGTTGGCGACGATATGCGCAGTGCTTTTGGCGCTAGTATCTTATCTCAAGTTCTTCAAGAACTGGCTTTTGATCGAGGCTTTAGTGTAGATTTTCACCAACAGATCAATATAGGCGGTAACACTGACTTTAATAACATGATGGTCCAATCCAGGCTTGCATCCAAGAAGACGTCAAAAGAGAACGTTATACGAGCTCAAAACGACCTAAGGGGCATACCAGTTGTCAAGAATAGTCTTTTCGCTGGGCCAAGTACCTATATCCCCTACCTTAAAGACAACAAGGTTGCCTATTTTAACCTAAGGCTTCGAGGTTTCGGTGACGCCCCAGTTGACCTTGATATAAAACTCTCCGTACAAGACTCAGAGAACAGCGCCGGGGTGGTAATCGATGCTATCAGGTATTTGCAGGTTGCTAGAGAGCTTGGCGTCGTGGGCGCCTTGAGAGGGCCTAGTGCCTGGACGCAGAAAACTCCTCCGCAGCAAATGACATATGCTGATTCGAAGGCCGCCTGTGAAGCTTTGGCCAAACGAAAACTGCTTTAAAAAAGTTATTTATTCTCTGCCACTCGCTTTATATCTCAGGACTAGTTATAAGTGACTTCGGTACTATTTGTTAGCGCAGTAATCCAGGTTTGACCAGGATCGAGCCTTAGAGGTTGCCCCTGTGAATCGGTAAAAGTAATCTGGGAAGCGTTTGACGTTTTTTGCCAAGTACCAATGCTCAACCCTCCGTCTTGGAAAACGTAGGCGGCGCCGCTGCCTATGACCGCATAGTTCGAATAATAAGCATCACTAGCATCCAGAGCACCTTGGCTAAAAGGAACGACTATCGCAATAACTACTTTAGGCGCGATTTGTGTTTCATCGCCATTGGCGTCGATACTCATCATCGCCTGGCCACCTTCACTACGCTCATATATATTATTCGTGGCGTCATAGGCATAACTGACGTTGTAATCCAGCGTACCTAAGGTTAGGTTTATTGTCGTGGTGGTGGGGGTTTTAAGTGGTGCGGCAACCTTGCGGGGAAAGCCCTGGAAATTACTAGTGGTGTAGCCCTTGGAGTTTTCAAGACTATTTAGGCTGGTAATTGAAGTGTAAACGTTGTGCGGAGCCTCACGGCTAGTGATTCTTGTATAGGAATCACCATTATAAAATTCATCTAGATCTTTGACTCCCCAAGCAGTGATGTCGCTGAGGGCATCAGGGCTACCGCCTACGTGGGCATAATCACAGTCAAAACCCATACACCACGATATGTAATATGGGCGGGCAGAACGAACTGGCCCGATGTAGCTTGGCTGAGTGTCCTGATAGAGGGCTAGAAAACGTGTTATCCCACCTTCAGCTAGTGCTTCAAATACCACTCCGGCTTGATCTAACCCTGATTGCGGCCACGCATCTATCTCATTTTCGATCATGACGCCAGTAACCGGTCGCCGGTTAACACTTAGAGCTACTGGGAGACCACTTAGGGTTGATGCCACGGTGGTTGGTGCGAGTGTGACGACTTTTGCCTTTGATACGGTCTTGGCGGCGTGGCGGGAATTATGGTAATGGCTATAGATAAACCAACTACCTACTCCGATAATAATTACCAGAACTACTATGCTAACCAGAATAATTATTTTATTCTTTTTACTAAGTTTTCTGATTCTTTTAATTTTATTTGGTTTCTTTGGAGTCTCCGCCAGAGCTATGGTTTCAACCTCTGGCTTGGCCTTCTCTTCTGTCTCGGCAACTTGCTCAGGAGTCTTAAAATTGGTTGGGGCACTAGGAATATCTGGCTTAGCGGGGGTTGGCATTGTGCTGGGGCGACGACGACGTTCTTTTATGTCTTGGAACATAAGCTTTATTGTAACAACCAAGCTAGTGGATTACCAGAAACGACTAAGACTTAATCAAGAGCCCCGTGTAGAGTTTCGATCTGCTGTTTGATACGGCCAAGACTTCGTTCCTTACCCAGTACAGCAAGAGTCTCTGCTAGACCTGGGCTAAAGGGAGCTTGGGTAGTGGCAATTCTGAGCACACTAAATAATACTGCTGGTTTAGAATCTGTAGCAGTTAGTAAATCGTTTAGACATTGACTCAAGTCGTCGGCTTTAAATGTGGTGTTACTCAGTTTGTCTTGGGAAATAGTTAAAAGTTCGGCTAACTTATCATTAGGTAAGTCTTTGAGGTTCTTGTTGTTGCTTATGAGGCTAGTATCTACCGTTAAGTCTTCGAAGAAGAATGTTGTCAGTGATGGTAATTCGGCAAAAAACTTGAGCCTGTCCTGAACTAGCCTGAGGACCTCCCTTTTATATTCAATGTCATAAACTTCGGCAGAGGCCGGCCAAAAATCCTTAACCTCATCAATCAGCCGATCTATATTAAGATTTCGAATATAAGTTCCGTTCATCCATAGCAGACGCTGATCATCAAACTTTGCACCACTTTTTTGAACGCGGGCTAGATCAAATTTCTCAATCAATTCTTCAACTGTAAAAATTTCTTGTTCGGTTCCGTCATTCCAGCCCAATAATGCCATGAAGTTAATCAGGGCTTCGGGCAAGTAGCCTTCCCTTTTATAATCTAGTATATCTTTGGCGCCATCTCGTTTACCAAGTTTTTTACGTCCATCTGGGGCCATAACAAACGGGACTGTGGCCAGAATCGGATGCTCAATTTCAAGTGCTTCGTAGAGGTTCAGGAACTTTGGGACAGAGGCGATAAACTCCTGTGAGCGTATAACGTGAGTTATCTTCATCTCGTAATCATCAACAATATGGGCGAAGTTGTAGGTTGGGTAGCCGTCAGATTTCATTATAATAAAATCATCAACAACTTCTGGCCCGGTATGTAGATCACCCATAACCGCGTCATGCCAACTATAAGTTTTTGGGTCGGACTTAAATCTTAGCGGCATGGAGCCATCCCAAATGGGTGGATTTTCTGGTCGATGATTTCGAAACAAGAACGGCTGTTTATTATCACGCGCTTCTTGCCGAAAAGCATCCATCTGCTCGGCTGTATATGGGTCGGCATAAGCTCTTCCACTATCAATCAGTTTGATTGCCCACTGTTTATATGTAGCCAGCCTCTCAGACTGCTTGTAGGGGCCGTAGCTACCTTCCTTGTCCGGCCCTTCGTCCCATTCAATGCCCAGCCACTTCAATGATTGCATAATGTGTTGTTCGGACTCGGCAACTTCGCGGTTTTTGTCGGTGTCTTCAATTCGCAGAATGAATTTTCCAGAAGCCTGTTTGGCAACTAACCAGGCAAAGAGTGCCGTTCGTACACCGCCAACGTGCAAAAAACCGGTGGGGCTGGGAGCAAAGCGTGTTCGAACGGGTTTCATAGTTATAGTATATAAGAGATGATAGTCTTCGCGCTAGAGACTGGTGGCAATTTGGAGCAGATTAGCGGAGCTAAGATTGGCGTTATCTGTGATCTGATACCAAATACCACCATTAACCCAGGTTGCGTTGGCAGGCCCATATAGATAAACTAGACGCCCAGCTACTTCAACAACTTTGAAATTAGGGTCGGCCGTTGTTACGAAGCTATCCCTCAGACTAATACTATCCCAGCTCGATTGTTCCTGAATTATGTGGAAGCTACCACGATTAGAACTGTAAGTTACCGTCACGTTGCCTTGCCCATACTTAATTGGTTCAACGAATTTAAAGCCCGTTGGTACATAGCCTGGTATCTCGGCGTGAATACCGGATTGGGCTGAGGCAATTCGTACGTCAATGGTTGGAATATTCTTGGCGATCACAAAGACAAGGATAATAAAGACTGCAATTATGCCTACGGTAATATTAAAAGTTTTAAGCCTTGAGTGCTTTTTTTTATGTTTTTGCTTGCCGGTAGTCGAGGGGAGCTGTTTATGGCTGGAGGCTCTTTGTAACCCCTTTTCAATAATATCCTGAAGTCCATTGTTTCTAGTAGACACCGACACAAACGTTTTGCTTGGCGACAATGATGATGGCGTTGATGGATTTACAGTTGAGTCCCAAGAGCCTCGTGCTGGACGCTTTGAAAAGTGTTTAACTTGTTTGATCCGGTGGATATCGGCTACTCTTTGAAGACGTGTCTGGCTGTCATGAGTTTGAATTTTTGAAATTGGTTTAGGGGCAGATAATTGCTTGCTATCGACTCTTGATTGTACGTGGTAAATTGGTTTGGTTGAGTGCGATGGCTTCTTGAGACCATTGCGCATCAGCGGCTTGGCCGCTGAGGTAGTGTGAAAAGTACTAGATAAAATAATGTCGTGAGAGCGTCCTGTTTTTTTCACGACTGGAACTTCTAGCCGTGCTGGTTCAGGAGACATATTGGCAGAACTGGGATGTTGCGCTAAGTCAGACTTAGATTTCTTTGGCTTTGTTAGACCATCGATAGAATGCGCTTTGTTGCTCGGCTGGTCGGAAGAACTTAAGAGTTTACCGGTTAGGGCGTCATAGCTCTTGCCGTTTATGATTAACACATTATTATTGGTCATTTATTGCCCACATTTATTCTAAAAATAGTACCTTAATCTTACTGCTACTTGCCCCAGACTACAATAGGCCCCATAATATGTAGTTGCAGTAATATTATGGATTTTATTGATCCCGTAAAACAGCGTAAGCATAAAATTCGGCTATTTGTAGGATATGGCCTGATTAGTTGCGCCATAGTCCTGGCAACCATCGTTTTACTTTTCGCCGCTTATGGCTACGGGGTTAACGGCAAAGGTCAGATTATTCAGAGCGGTTTGGTTTTCGTGTCTTCTGCGCCGGCTCCGGCATCAATATATCTTAACGGTCAGCTAAATAGCGCTTCAACCAACGCCCGTCTTCAAATACAAGCCGGCCAGTATACATTAAAATTGACCCGAGCTGGTTACCGCCCTTGGGTAAGGTCGCTTGGCGTAGAGGGTGGCAGCGTTGAGCACTTTGATTATCCAATTCTTTTCCCTACTAAGATTGTTACTACTACATTAAAACAGTATGCCGGTCAACCTGGCCTAACGACTGAGTCGCTTAACCAGCGATGGTTGATAACGCAGGATGCACTAAATACCGACTCTTTTGATGAATACGATCTATCTAGCCCCAAGCAGTTGACCTCAACCTTGCCTATAACGCTTACTGTCCCCAGTAGTATATTCAGCTCAGCTCAACCGACTACAAGTTGGAGTTTGGTTAGCTGGTTTAGTGACAATAATCATGTGATCCTGGAGCGTAGTTACGCTGGGGGCAGCGAATATATTCTCTTTGATCGTCAAACACCAGCAGACTCAGTTAATTTAACCGCCACGCTCAAACTTGACTCAACCACAACCCTGTCGTTCTACAATAATAAGTACGACCAGTACTATCTCTATGACAGCGCTGATGATTCCCTTAGTACGGCCACGCTATCGGCCCCCCAGCCTGTGAGTGTTTTGAAAAACGTGATAGCCTTTGATGTCTATGCCAATAATTCGATAGTCTATGTTACCGCCAACGCGGCTCCAGCTGGCAAAGTTTACGTTAACGTCTTGCAGGGCACCGATACCTACCATGTCGGGCAGTTACAATCAGGCCTGAGTCAGTATTTAGTCGCTATAACCCAGTATAGTGGCAACTGGTACGTGGCTTTCAGCTCCAGTAATGAGACCAAAGTCTATCTCTATGAAAACCCTGTGGCTGATCTTCAGAATAACCCCAGCGAGCCGCTTGTGCCTGTAGCGATTATGAAGATTGCGCAACCAAGTTTCCTTAGCTTCTCAGGCAATAGTCAAATCTTGGCCGCTCAAAATGGTGGAGCTTTTGCGACTTATGACATTTTAAACCAGAACGAATACAGTTATCAGATTAGTTCGTCCGCGCCATCTACGTTGGAGGCTGTGTGGATGGATAATTACCACTTCACGCTCGTAAGTGAGAACAAGCTACTGGTATTTGATTACGACGGCACAAATCTTCAGACACTTCAGCCGGCAGAAGTGGGGCTACCTGCTTTCTTTGACCCAACTCATAAGTGGTCTTACGTTATAACCCCAGATATATCCAATCCGGCTTTGATTGATTTAACTTCAACCGCCCTAAGAATCCCAGCCGATCAGTAATAGCCCATCAAAGCTAGAATATGTCGTTCCACAGGCGGCTCCATAATGATGGGCCATTACCTGCAAGCACCGTTGGGGTGGTTAAGCTACTGTAGGTTGCAGCACTGTTAGTGGAGGGTTCGGGGCTGATCTGTACGCCAGTCACAACCAAACGGTTGATACTAGTGCCCGGGGGATCACAGGTTATCAAAGTGGCGGTGGCTGCATGCCCTTCTGTGTCGTTTAGCACGGCTACGTCGTTCGGTGATACGATTTGAGTGTTGATGACCTGATAGACATAGACTTTTTGCTGATATGTTAGATAGAAGGTATCACCTTTTACGAGGGTGTGAAGCAGCACAAAAGCAAACTTATATTTACCGGGATTGAATATGTTATTACTGGAGTGTCCAAAAAAAGCAGCGTTGCCGTTTTGTCCGGGTTCAACCGTGCTTGGATAGTGGATAACGCCACTCTCCAGGGCTGTCTCGATGGTATTCTCGTCGTCTGTAGATAAGTTGTAATTTACTGGTATTTCGACATTTATCTTAGGAATAATAACTTCTGGCGTGTTGTTGGTTGGTACTGTGGCTGAGCTAATAATAAGTGGTAGCGAACCAATGTGACGGCTTGGTTGAATAAATGGTGCTATGACAATTTGGTTGAAGAAACTGAATAGAAAAATTAGGATGACAAGTACCCCTGCGCTAAGCCCAAAAATTATCGATCTAAGCTGAGAAGGTTTTTTTGTAGCCGCACCACTCTTTATCTGTCTCTTTAGGCCATTACGGATTGACCCAACTTTACGCCGATCCTCTATGGGCTGTGGTTTTAGGGCTGCAAGGCTGGGGCTTACGAACGACTGGGATGACTGTGCTTGTAGTGCTTTCTGATACTGAGAGTTTTTATTAGATGCATAGAATTCTTGCCAAACTTCATGCTTTTCCTTATCACTTAGCCCGACGTAGTACTGATGCCACGCTGTCTGAATAGTAGCCAGGTCCTTCCCACTTTTACTTAACTCTTGAATAAATCTCTGATGTTTAGATAGCGTGCTGGCAGTACTTACCTCAGCAACTTCTTGTTTTGCGCTTGGTTCGTCTTCAAAAATTGTTGTTAGCTTCTGACGGATTAAATCAGCGGCGGGGTTATCAGATCTGACGGTCGTTTCATCAAATAATGGCTGATCATTTAGGGGGTTATTGGGAGATGTCAGTTTATTATCCATAATAATATAGCCAAGCTTTATTAGCTGGCTATTTATTAGTATAGTACAATATACCTCTGTAAGCCATCAGCTCTGGGCGGGTGGCGGAATCGGTAGACGCGCTGGACTCAAAATCCAGTGTTGGCAACAACATGAGGGTTCAAGTCCCTCCCCGCCCACCAAATTATTCAGTCTTTTATTTCAAAGTACTCTATAGTTGCAGTACTGAGCGCCTCAAAGGGTTTGTTAACGTTTTGCAGTAACCATACAGCAGAATATGCCGCTAGACTCACTATGTTGATTGGCAGCTTGGGTGCCTTGGTCGTACTGACCCTGCCCTTTAGACTAATGACAATATTGCCAGCGAATTCACTTACAAGAGTTACGCCGTTTTGATTTGTGAAATCTTGAAGGATGGAAATAATCTGTAAGAAATCCAGACTAGATGTGATCGCCGTCTTATACTTGGCAGCTGTAAAGAAGTGCTGTAGCTGAGAAAATTGCATAATCAGGGTCGTATTGTTGCGGGCCAACAAAATTTTAGTGGAAGGTAATAATAAATCTATGGTGTCTCCGCAGATAATGAGAGGCCCATCAAATTTATTCATTAAAGCCTCTATGGCGATTGCGGTTTCACTATTATTCCCTAGATTACCGGCCAGCAATACTGCATCTGCCCAGTCTGCCTCGGATAGTATCTCCCCTACGCTACTACTACTAAAACTACCACTGGGAGTAGCCGGTGCAAAAATTGCTTCAGGAAAAAAATTACTTACGATTTTTTGTAGTGACCTTGGCAGCATAACTCGGGCGCTACCAATACCGGCTTTGGCCGATTGATTGTAGGCTTCGGCCACTGCCGAAAAGTTCTGCTGTGACCCCCCGACAATTAAAAGCTTGCCTGCTTGCTTTGTATACTGAGGCCTACTCCAGAGTAACTCCGGGAACAGTGGCTTATCGGTAGTTTGTCTTTGCCAGTTCTTGTCATCCATAATTTAAATCTAAACCCTTAAATTTAAAAGTTAGTTCCAGGTTGCATTAATAGTACGCATAACGTCGTAGTTACTGCGATCATTGCCATGCCCAGCCATTGTCCAAATTAGTGTAGAATTGGGTGTTTGCTTGTGTAATTCATAAGCGGTTTTTGGCGGGCAGACAACATCATATCTTCCCTGGACTAGCCATATCGGCATGGTTAACTTATGGGCGTTATCGAGAATATAGCGATCTGGCATAAAGCAGCGGTTAGCTAAGTAGTGCACCTCTATCCTGGTTGGTATGGCGTCAAAGACTTGGGGCTCAGGTGGGGTAAAACGATCATCAAGAGACATCAGTGATGCTTCTAGATTCGAATAAAGGTAGGCTGAATTTCTGAGATCATTGATGTCATCGCTTAATATTCGTTCAAAATGATATTTACTCGGATTAGCTTGATAACTCTTGGGCGTTTGACTGAGATAGTGATCCCAGACATCAGGGAAAAACACCCCGTACTCACCTTTATCAAGATAGTCAATTTCAGCCTGAGATCCAGTAAATATCCCACCTAGAGTCATGGCAATTACGCGGTGTGGATACTTCAAGGCGTAGGCCAAAGCTAATGTTGAGCCCCAGCTGCCTCCGGTTATCACAAATTGTTGTAATCCCAGGTGGCGAGCAATCTTTTCAATATCGTCAACTAAATGTTCTGTAGTGTTATTCTCAAGTGAACCGTAAGGTAGGCTTTTGCCCGATCCTCGTTGATCGAAGAAAATGACTCGCTGTTCGTAGGGATTAAAGCGTTGTCGATAACGGTTGTGGACGCCCGATCCGGGTCCGCCATGAAGGAAAATTATTGGGGTTTTGGCATTTATATTACCCCAATCCTGCAAATATAACTCATGCCCATCGCCGACGTCGACGAAGGTTTCTAGAATTGTGAATTCATCAGGTGTCATTGGGTTGTCTCCTCTATATATCCAGTGTAACACTAACTGGGCAATGATCTGATCCCATGATGCTCGGGTGGATCTTTGCTGCCGAAACGTGTTTAGCTAGGGTCTTAGAAACAAGAACGTAATCGATACGCCAGCCAACGTTTCTGGCTCGGGAGTTAGCAAAATGAGACCACCAACTGTAGAAGCCGCCTGCTTGTTCAAACAATCGGAAAGTGTCAACAAAACCGGCGTTAATAAAACTTTGGAAGCCAGCCCGTTCCTCATTGGTAAAACCTTTTTTACCCTTGTTGGCCTTAGGGTTAGCGAGATCAAGCTCAGTATGAGCAACATTTAAATCACCACAAAAGATTACCGGCTTTTCTTGTTCTAACTGTTTTAGATACTCCAAGAATGCTGGGTCCCAGTGTTTGTGGCGTAAATCCAAGCGGCTTAGGTCGTCCTTAGCGTTGGGAGTGTAGACAGTAACTACCCAGAATTTTGGATATTCAGCCGCCAGTACTCTGCCCTCGTGGTCAGGGTCACCGTAGCCATCTAGATCGAGCTGATATTTTTTGGAAAGTTCCGCCGGAAAATTCTCTATAAGACGCAGTGGTTTGGTCTTGCTGAGTATGGCCGTGCCGCTATAGCCCGGTTTCACTGCCGAGTTCCAGTAATCGTGATAGCCAGCAACATCCAACTCAACCTGGTGCTCTTTGGCCTTTGTTTCCTGTAGGCATAATATGTCTGGATTCTCAGCCTCAACAAATGGGCGCAGTGTATTCTTCTTAATAACTGCCCGCACTCCATTAACGTTCCAAGAATAAATAGTGGTCACTATCACTCCAGTATAGTCTTACGAGATTAAATCTGCTAGACTTTAAACCAATGTATAAGCGAGTATTGCTGAAAGTATCAGGGGAACAACTAGCTGGTAAATATGAGCATGGAATCGACACAGAGCTTTGCGCTTGGCTAGCCGGCGAAATAAAAAAAGTGACCTCAGCCGGGACTCAAGTGGTTATCATGGTTGGCGGCGGTAACATGGTTCGTGGTGCTCAAATTGCCGGACACGGTATCCACCGAGTGACTGCAGACCATATGGGGATGTTAGCTACCATGATTAATGCCCTTGCCTTAACCGATATTTTTGAATCAGAAGACTTAAGCACGCGCTGCCTGAGCAGTATTTTCGCAGAACAAGTTGCTGAGCCTTTTGTTTATCGTTTGGCTCAGAAGCATTTAGAGAACGGCCGGGTGGTTATAGCTGCCGGAGGTATTGGCCGACCGTACATCACGACCGATACAGCTGCAGTTAGTTTGGCTTTAGAACTAGACTGCGAACTAGTCATGAAGGCCACGAAGTATAACGGTGTTTATGATTCTGACCCCGCTAAATCCACCGACGCCAAACAATATGACTCACTAACTTTTCAGCAAGCCATTGAAAACCCTGAGATCAAAGTCATGGATAAGGCAGCACTGGGCATGGCCATGGATTATAAGCTGACAACCGTTATATTTGACACGATGAAGGCTGATAATATTCTTGGCGTAGTCCAAGGAAAATCCATTGGCACCAAAATTAGCTAATAGAGTAAATAAAATACTGAGTATTTGATTAGTTGAGGCTGCTTCTCACGTAAGTGTGCTGTGCAGAGCTAACCAAAGTTGCTGTTAGAGTATAGTGCACGCAAGCCAGAGCTACATTATTGCAGGCGTCGCCGTTGCCAGCTGTTACCTGGTAAGAGTAAGCATTCTTGGTTGGCTGGCTAACAAGCAGATATGCCTTGCCTTTGGGGTCACGCAACCAGCTTGGGTTTAACCCGGGCATATTGGTATTTACCCAAGTAGTACTATCCATGTCTGCGAGAGTTGGATAGAAAGAATGGACTACATAGTAAGTCTCAAGCTGGCTATATATGTTATTGATATTAGTTTGTCGCTGTTGGTTTTGTCGGTTACGTTCAACCGTCGTGTAACCAGCTAGAATTATTGTTAGCAATATTCCAATGACTACACACACAGCCACGAGTTCTAAAAAAGAATGTCCCTTCTGGTCTTTGCGTAAATCGCGTAGCATATTCATCTACTGAACATTATGCCATTGTCTATAAACGCTTGCAACGTTAGTCTGTCGATACTAACAATATACGTTTATCAAATGATCCGTTCGTTAGGGCCTTATTAATTCGTGCGGCTTCAATTTCCTCCGAGCTAATACCAAGATGCTTGGCGAGAGACCGAATAACTTCCATAACGTCAGCCAACTCTTCGACGACAGCTGTTTGCTGGACTTCCAAAGCTTCTTCCACTAGCTTATCTTTCAGGGCCGTTAGGTATTTGTCATCACTTTTTAGAATTTTTGTTCTCGGCACGCTACCGCTTGCCTTGATAATGGCGGGTATTTTATCTCTTACCAATTTATTATATTGCTTCATGATTATTGGTCTAAGTTTTTTGATTATCAAAACAAACACTAATCTCTTAATTACTATTGCTGGTTAAATGGCGGAGACAACAGGATTTGAATCAACAATAATATATAACCATCGATTTTTACGACTCACCCTATACTAGCTTACATAACTGTATTTTCAAAATGGTCCACATACTGGTCTAGAACTTTTGATATTTTTAGGGGAGAATAGCGTTGAAGGTTAAAAAGTTATTAAACATTTTCGACTGAATACATTATCGAAATCTTAATAGAACGACAGAAATAATACTCAGGGCACGAGTACAGTTTTATTGCCTACTTGTATAGCTATGCGCTCGTTGTTCGCAATAGCTTTAGAGACACCGACGGCTATCGACGGAGCTTGAGTGCCCGATAATGCATAAGACATTGCCCCCTTGGCGTAAGTAACGTTTCCGTAGCGGTAGAATAGCAAAGCATAATATGTCCATAAGTATGAATCGTGTGGGTACTGTTTGAGTGAACTTGCAAAGAACTTCTGGTTGGTAGTCGGGCTACCGTAGACTAGTGTTAGCTCAGCGAGATCATCAAGTAATTGGCTATAGTGCCCGTATTTAAGGCCATCTTCATACGCCCTATAAGCACCGGCATAATTACCCTGGTAGACCAACGCTGCGCCAAGGTTTTGATAATTCGTCATACTCGGGTAGATCGCTATAGACTTTTCGACATATGCCTTTGCTTTAGCGTAATTCCCCTGATTGATTTCCGATTGTGATAAACCGTTATACGCCTGGAAATCTTCTTTTGAGACCGAAACATCTTTAAGTTCTAGCTTATACACATTGCTATAGTCTGTGCCCCTGATAGCTGTCCGGACACCGAATACGCCAATAATAACTACTGCTAAGAGTGCTAACCAGTGAGGGTTAACCCGTAGTTTGAAAACAATTAATGCGGTACCAATCATTCCCAATACTCCAACCATCGAGAAGTAGAACCAGTTTTCACATACGGTCATATCAACTGGAAGGACTTGTAGATATGGAGCTAAGCCAAGACCTGCCCATACAGCAAAGAAAAGAAACATCTTGAACTGTTTCTTATTCGCCTTACGTTTTATCTGTCGTCCGACTAGGACTATGAGCATGATAACTAAGACATCTATGATGAGAGGCAGAAGCACGTGTTGTACGGAGAACGTCGGGTAGACCCAGTGGTATTGGGTCGCTAGTTTCCAAGGAAAAACGAATTTTGTCAGGTAGAACAAGATAATTGAAGGCATGGTCATAATCCGGCCAAACAGACTCAGCCGATCAATCGGAGCGCTATGTGGATCTAAGCCGAATAGCCCGACTGCATTTCCCTTCAGTATCAACCAAAGGATTACTGGTAGTGTTACGATTTTAGCAAATGATAATAATCTGGCCCTATTAAACAGATAGAGATAAAATAATGCCATAATTACAAAGAGTACACCAGACTCTTTGGAGAGCAACGACAAGAAAAGGCTGCCGGCAACCAACCATAAACTTTTCTCTGAGTCATATTGCAGAAGTATCCAGAATGCCAAAATTCCGAAGAAAAAGAATAATACGTCCTGCATGGAAGGTATCGCGAATGCTATCTGTGAGTTCATAGGATGTACGAGGAAAATGAGCGAAAGTGCTAAAGATAGTAAGGGCTTACGAAACAGATGTTGAAGAACAAGATAAAGTAATACAGCACTTCCAATTACAAAAAGTATCTGGACTAAATGAAAATACAGTGGATGAGCACCGAAGATGGTGTAAATAAGCGAGAAGAATGTCATCATTAATGGTCGATAGAATGTTCCGAATAATGGCGTTGTGGCACCTCCCCCGTTATAAAACGTACTGCCTTCAAACAGGACAATGACATGTGAGAAGGAGTGCACGACTAGGTTATTCTGTATTTGTGTCTGGTCATCTCCCTGAAACGGATTATTTAATCCGGTGAATAACACTGCACAGCCAACTACTGCAATAATTAGCACCATTTGCCAATTCTTTAGTTTTTTAATTCTAGCTAACACCCCTACCGTCATATAAAGAATCGAGTCCCTTCGCACACTGTCTAGTAAGATTTACTATACCATAGCTTAAGCACTTGCTTGCTCTTTGCATATCGTATACTTAGGGCATGAATCAACCCGACCTCTCGATAGTAATACCGGCCTACTGTGAGGAGCGGCGTATTGGTAAAACTCTCGAAGATTTAGCAAAATACCTTAAACAGGACGAGTTCTTGGGGCGGAAGTTGGTCGAAGTCATGGTTGTTGCTGCTGATGCACCGGACAGAACACACGAGATTATTGCTAGCAAACAGAGACTGTTTAGATTAAACCACGTTATCTTCACTCTCCTCAAACCAGGTCAGCGGGTCGGCAAAGGTAGAGATGTAATGTACGGCATACTGCACGCTCGCGGTAAGTACATCATGTTCATGGATGCTGATCTGGCAACACCCCTACACCACGTAAAAGAATTCTTTGAAACCTGTGAAAATGGCAGCGATGTGGTGATCGGGACGCGAGATTTGTTCCGTTATAGATCGAGTAAGGTACGTAATCTTTTCTCTATTGTCGGTAACCGGCTTTACCAACTCACAACTGGCATAAGCATTAAAGACACCCACTGTGGGTTTAAGATGTTTACATACGAAGCTGCACAGCTCTGTTTTGCGCGGCTAACAATTCTGGGTTGGGGTTTTGACCTTGAGGTGCTTGCGATAGCTAAAGCTAACGGACTTACTATTTTACCCATCCGTATCGATGATTGGGAAGATAAACCATACAGCACATACCAAGACAATATACTTCAAATTACCCTATCTACGGTGGGAGATCTTGGTAAAGTAAAAGCCCGCCAACTTACTGGCAGGTATATCTGAAGAAAAAATAGGTTAGAGTTACCCACTCCGTGGCTTACTGAATTTTTAAAGAGTACTATATTAAATTACTAGTTCAATTCCCACCCCCCATAGTGGATAGGACATGCTACACATGTAACATAATGGACAAAATTGAAAGATATCGTTACTTCTGTCAACTATTTGGTGAACAGGTCGTTTGAGAACTTTTTTCTTGGCGGAGAGGACAGGATTCGAACCTGCGAGAGCCTTGCGACCCCACACGCTTTCCAAGCGTGCGCCTTAAACCACTCGGCCACCTCTCCCTGTATTCACCATATAGACGGCCTTAACTAGAATATCACAGGCCAAAATCTTTTACTTTATTGTAACTATGTTCAATCTGTACTTGCTAACTATATCAAAATAAGTCTAAACTAATAGCAAATGGCAATAATTGAGATTAATGATATTTCTAAAGTCTATGGCTACGGCGCAGCTACTACTGTTGCTCTTGACGAGGTCAATCTTAGCATTGAGCAGAATGAGTTCGTTGCAATAATGGGTCCTAGCGGCTCTGGAAAATCGACCTTAATGAACGTCATAGGCTTACTGGATCGACCAACTCATGGCTCATATAAAATCAACGGGCGCAATGTTGAGAAGCTTAGTCAAAACCAAAGAGCCAAATTGCGTCGTGATAGGATTGGTTTTATCTTTCAATCTTTCAGTCTTTTACCCCGTTTGACAGTACTAGAGAACGTCGCTTTACCGCTAGCCTATAAGGGCATGTCAACCACTCGTCGATTAAAGGCCGCAAGCCAAATGATTAATAGACTTGGCCTGGCGGATCGTGAGTACTACTTGCCGAGGTACCTCAGCGGCGGTCAAATGCAAACTGTAGCAATTGCCCGTGCTCTCATTAATAACCCAGCGATTATCATCGCAGATGAACCAACTGGCAACCTAGACAGTAATGACAGTCGTCTAATCATGGAGTTACTCAGCGATATACACAAAGACGGCACTACTATCCTCATGGTTACGCACAATCCGGAACTGACCCGCTATGCCAACAGAGTTGTGTATATGCGTGATGGCATGATTATCCAGGACGAACTAACTGCTCTTGGCTTGGTTGCTCCCACGGCTAGAAAGTCATTATACTATCTTCCCCATAAGACCGAAGAAGATGATTTGGCAGGAGTATCGGCCTTAATGAAGGTTATACCGGGCAGCGATAGCGTGCCCGAGTCCAAGACTGGCAGACGTTCTAAAGCCACCAAAAAGACAAAATCAAAAACAAAGCGATCTAAATCACGGAAGGCTAAATCATGAAGTCGTTTAGTCGCGGTGACATTGGCGTTGCCTTAAGATCGATTCGGTCTAGCCGATCGCGTAGTTTTTTAACTATCTTTGGGATTGTGATCGGTGTTGCCGCGGCAATTACGATTGTTAGCGTCGGTGATGGAATAAAAAACCAAATTGCTGACAATATCAATAATGTCGGCAGAGATTTAATTATTGTTAGACCAGATTCCTTGCAGCCAACTAATGCAATTAGTGCCATTGTTGGTGAGTCGGTTCCAGCTAATGCCAGTTTGAGTAGTAATGACCTCAAGATAATCGAGTCTCTCTCCAATGTCCAGTATGCGGCTCCACTAGGTATTCTGCCATCGCCAACTTTGAAAGTAGGAGATCAGACAATATCTGGCTTACAAGTTGTTGGCACGACTAACAATGTAATTCCGGTACTAAATCAGAGCCTCCAATTTGGTGATTCTTTCAATCAGATCGGCATCAATAATGATGCCATGCTTGGTCAGGGTGCATCAATCAAGTTATTTGGTGCCGATGAATCGCTAGGACGAACTTTTACAATTAATGGTCAGAGTCTTTTTATCAGGGGGGACTTGTCAAGCTTCTACTCTGCTCCATTGTCGATAGACTTGGATTTTAATAATGTAGTATTCATCCCCTATTCCGAAGCAACTGCTCTAAATGGCGGGAAACTATCAACATATGAAATCTTGGTTAAGCCTAGTAGCCCAGGAGCTATAAGCAGCGTCGTATCAGAAATTGAGTCTAGCTTATCCCAAGCGCGCGGTGGTGTACAAAATTTCTCCGTATTGGAGCAAAAGAATAGTCTGACGGCATCTGACACAATTGTTAGTTTACTTACGAACCTAATTGCTGTCGCTGCAGGTATATCGCTTTTCGTAGGAGGTATAGGTATCATGAATATGATGTTGGTTACAGTCTCAGAGCGTACTGGAGAGATCGGTATTCGTAAAGCTATTGGAGCGACCAATCGGCAGATTCTGCGGCAGTTTTTAATGGAAGCCATTATGCTTAGTTTAACCGGTGGGGTTTTTGGCGTTATTGCTGCCCTGCTGGTGGACGTTGGTCTACGCATATTTACCAGTCTACAGCCGACTACGCCCTGGCCTACCATCTCTCTGGCCTTTGGGTTGTCACTGGCAATCGGTATCATATTTGGTATGATCCCTGCGGCCAAAGCTGCACGCAAGGATCCTATAGATGCTCTAAGGCATTCGTGAGCAAAGGGCTATAAATAGTGCCCGTAGTAATACCAGAAGTGTTTCAGAATTAAGCCGGCTATAATTAAGAACCAAAGTACCAGAATATCTAGGTGGTGGTTGACAAGAAAGTCGGTGACTGGTTTGTATTTCTTTGGTAGTGCAATTACTCCCGTCTGCAGGTTGTAAAGAGTCACATACCAAAATGTTGGTATGATAATTGCCCAAACAACCATACAGTATGGACACAGGGCGTGTATGCGGTAAACGCTTTCATAAAATAACCAGTGAATAAAGCCTATCCCAAAAATTGCCCCTGCTTCAAGTCCAAGCCAATACCATCTTTTGAACTTTGCTCCGGCAAACATTGCCATGCCAGTTGTGAGTAAGATTGGGAATGCCACCAACCCGACATAAGGATTCGGTATGCTAAATGCTTTGGCTTCCGGTGCTTTAATTACTGACCCGCATGACAGAATCGGGTTAAGGTTACAACTTGGGATATAGTTAGGGTTAGCGGCTATCTTATTGTTGTCGTAAACCAACATCGACGATGCAATCAGTCCTACAATGCCAGCAATCACAAAAATCCATGGCAAAGTTTTGGCAAAACGGACGAATGTTTTCTTATTTTTTTCTGGCATTATTAATAGTATACCAAAAATGCCTTAACTAGCGCAGGTGCTAGAGCTAACAATTTGATTGCGCTTTAATGCTTGATGGAGTTCACTCAGTGGTTGCTGCATCGTCAGGGCGTAGCCGACATTGTTATAGGTGGTCGATTCGGCAAATATAAGTCCGATCACGTCGCCTTCGCTGTTGATTAATGGGCCACCAGAGTTACCTGGGATGACATTGGATTTGATTTCATATATTGATCGATTGGTATTACCCTGATCATAGATATTACGACCAGTGGCCTCAAATGAGCTTAGAACTACGGCTGGTGCAGCACTAAAGCCACCACCACCCGGGAAGCCGAGTACCGCTCCGGGAGTGCTGTCAGCGGCCGTTATGCTATCAATTGGCAACGGTGATCCGACTAGATTAGTAGTTGTCAGGACGGCAAGATCTAGATTTGGATCAAACCAAATGACATTTGCTTGATGTTGACCATGCAAATCAACAATGTAAGGATCGGCCACACCGGCAACAACGTGGGCATTTGTTATAACAACATTCTTGCTTACCACAAAGCCTGAACCCTCTACTACCCCGCCACAACCATTGCCTTCAACTTTGACAACAGAAAGTTGGTCATGCATAACTGCGCTGTTTAAGGAACTGAGAGTTGGTAAATTAACACTAGTGTTAGCTGAGGCTGGCTCGCCTTTATTGAATACTGTCGGGAAACCGTCCGGTACGATGACGCGGCTAAGATCAGCAATAATGTTTGGCGTGGGTGGCAGTGTCTGGTTGATGTGGGCGATCAAATACGATCCGCGAATGGAGTTAGAGACAGACGGGAATGGCAACGTAACGAGCATAGCTGTCAAAAACCAAACAAGAAGTATCAGCGTAGCTCCGCCTACCAGGGCACCAAGCACCCCATCGAATCTATCAAGTATATGGAGGTGGGTTATTTTAGACTTTAAGAAGCCTCCGACATATTCACCTAGGGCCAAGCATAATAAAGCACAGCCGAAAGTAAATAGCAGAGTTAACCAAGACCTAGATGAGGCGGTATGAGCGAAGTTGATAATATTTGGGCCTACCCAGGCGCCTAAGAATAGACCGGCAAAGAACCCAATAGTTGACAGTAACTGTTTTACCGAACCGATGTGGGCGCCACGAATTATTGCTCCAATGAAAATTATAATTAGGGCTATATCGATATAATTCATAACGCTACTTAAGCTATTGTAGACCTAGAATAGCATGTCAAGCAATTCTCTTCTGGTAGGCAGTCCCTCGTTTCCACACCGCATAGACTCTGTTAATGACTCTTCTGGCCACAACAATTGTAGCTTCTCGGTACCGTT
>Ga0182014_10002985_pt1 | contig 20736 bp, 16 predicted proteins | sample 612S2DmetaG_FD_120489 | JGI IMG/M metagenome (GOLD analysis project Ga0182014, IMG submission 120489) | Permafrost microbial communities from Stordalen Mire, Sweden - 612S2D metaG | ecosystem: Environmental > Terrestrial > Soil > Wetlands > Permafrost | place: Sweden: Stordalen | collected... | reverse complement strand
GTAGGTGAAGGCGACGTCGTGGGCGGTGAGCGGTACGCCGTCCTGCCACTTGACCCCGCTGCGGATCGTGAAGGTCCAGGTCAGGCCGTCGGGTGAGTGGGTCCAGCTCGTGGCCAGCCCCGGCTCGGTTTCGAGATGGGCCGGACCGTAGTCGGTGAGGAAGTCGTATTCGAGATGGTAGAGGTCGAACGACGACTGCTGGATGCCGACGAAAGGATTGAGGTTGTCGGGCTCTATGTCCCATCCCACCTTGAGAGTGCTTCCTGCGGGCGACGGGCTGGAGCTCGCGGCGCTCGCGACGCCGGCGAGGGCGAGGCCAAGGGCGAGCGACAGGGCGACGAAAAATAGCTGGCAGCGAATCGTGCGTGGCCGAAGAGACATCATGCGTTCCCCTTCTCGAGCGGTCCGCGACAGGCGGACGCGCGTTCATGAAAAAGAGCAAGCCACAGCGGGCTCTGACCAGGAGATGCGACGTGGGCGGGCAGTCCGGCGGCGCGGTGGGCGCAACCGGCGCGAGACGTCAGCGAGCGGCGCGCGCTGGTGGGCGCCTGGGAGGCACGGTGAGGGTGTACTGGCCGTCGACATAGGCCTTGACCAGGACACCTTCGAGGAGCATGTCTGTGCCGTCGTGCATGCCGGCAGTATTGGCCCCACTTGCACCTCTGTCAAGGCGCCCCCGCATCTCACTCCTCCCAGGCGATGGCGCGCACCGGCGAACCGTCGAGCCCGGTCAGTCGCAGCGGCAGAAAGGCGAAGCGGTAGAGCCTGCCCGGCACCAGCCGCTCGAGACCGGTCAGGTTCTCGACCAGCAGCACGCCCCGCCCCAGCAGCGTCTCGTGAACGTGCGTCGTGGCCTGCGCCGAGGAGTCGGGGCTCATCGCGTCGATGCCGACGATGCCGGCGCCGGCGTCGGCCAGGCCGCGGGCCGTCTCGGCGGCCAGGTAGGGGTGAGCCAGGCAGCGCTCGTCGCGAAAGTGGCGGTCCCAGCCGGTGAAGAGCACAGCGGCTCCGCCGGAGGGCAGCCGGGCCAGCCCCGGTTCGACCATGGCCCAGGTGATGGGCTGGTCGTCGGCCAGGTCGGGAACGGCCACGACCACGCCCGGCACGACGAAGCGCTCGACAGGATAGCCGTCGATCGCGGTCGCGCCCGGCCTGTTGTGGCGAGCCGCATCCATGTGGGTGCCGGTGTGGCTGCCGAGGTGCAGCTCGCTGACCATCCAGGGCGGCTCGACGGCGGCTCGCGCAATGCGCGGCTCGGGGTCGCCGGGGTAGTAGGTCATGCCGTTCTCGATGGGCAGTGTCAGATCGAAGAAGCTCATCGCTCCGCCCCCGCCGCGCCGCCCTCGAGCGGCCCCGTGCCGGACCCGGCCGCGACATCGACCGTCTGGTCGCGCGTCGTGGCCCCGAGCAGGTAGAAGATCACGCCGACCGCGATCAGCACGATCAGCGGGACGATCTGCGAGAGCTCGTACTGCAGGCGCTCGTGCGAGAAGCTCAGGGCATCGAGGGCGTCGTTGGGGTTGGCGTGCTGGCCGAACCAGTTCACACCAAAGCCCGGCCAGATGAGCGCGACGGTGGCCAGCAGCGCCCAGAACGTGGTCAGCCCCGACACGACCCAGGCCATGGCCGCGCCGCCCGGCACCCTGTAGGGCCGTTCGACGTCGGGGTACTTATAGCGCAGGCGCACCAGCGCCGGAAAGATGAACAGGTACGAGATGGTGGTCGTCGAGATGGTCAGGCCGAGCACCGCCGTGAAGTAGCGGTCAGCGTTGCCGCCGGTCAGCGTGAAGGCCAGCACCATGAGCACCGTGGCCACCACGCCCGAGAGCAGGTTCATGACGATCGGCGTGCCGAGGCGCTTTGAGAAGTGGCCCAGCAGACGCGGCCCGCCGCCGTCGGCTGCGGCGATCGCCTCACTGCGATCGGCGCCCATGATCCAGGTCGCCCCGGCTGACGCAATCGCCCAGATGAAGGTGACGGCGATCACGTCGCCGAGCACCTTGCCGGCGCCCGTCAGGGTCACGGTGCCGTCGCCGGCCACATGACCCCCGTAAACGGTGAACACCGCCTTGGCCGCGTCGATGAACCCGGTGAGGCCGAAGATCTGGCTCTGGGGCAGCACGATGAGGATGCCGAGGATGGGGATGCCGTAGGCCAGCACGGTGGCCACACCCGACCAGAGCACGGCGAAGGGCACGTCGCGCCGCGGGTTGGTCATCTCCTCGCCGGCGGCCGAGGGCACCTCGAGGCCGGCGAAGTTGAAGAACAGCACCGGCACCGCGGCGATGAACACGGCGTAGCTCGGCGAGAAGTCGTGCACTCCAAAGCCGTGCACGCCGTGCCGGGCGGCGTAGATCACCACCGAGATCGTAAAGAAGCCGAGCACGGCGCCGCGCGCCCAGGCGCCGACCGTCGGCACCCACTTGCCGTACTGCAGCGAGACGATCGCCGTAGCGATCGTGAACCAGATGAAAGCCAGAGCGAATATGTACTTGGAGGCGCCGGTGAGCGGCGTGAAGAACTCGCCGATGGTGGCCAGCGCCACGATGGTCAGGCTGCCGCCTATCCAGATGGGGTTCGAGACCCAATAGATCACCGAGTTGACGCAGGCCACGAGACGGCCGAAGGCGAGCCTGGTCCAGACGTACTGGCCGCCCTCCTGGGGAAACGCCGATCCGAGCTCGGCGACGAGCAGCGCGAAGGGCAAGAAGAAGAGCAGGGCCAGGAACAGCAGCCACGTGAAACCCTGCGCCCCGTGGCTGGCCACCGCGCCGATCGTGTCGATGGTGACCACGGTGCAGATGAGGTAGAAGAACATGTCGAAGCGGCGGAAGTGGCGCTGGAGCTTGCCCTTTTCGACCTGTGTCGCTCGCGTTGTTTCGAGAATCTGAGTCGCCACGGTCGCCTCCTCGCGCCGGCGTGACTGTAAAGCACGGCCATCATTCCCGTTGCGCCGGTGAGACGCAACCGACAGCGACGACGACACGAGCCGATCGCGCCCGTCGCGCGCGATGGTATGGTGGCCAGGCGGACCGATGGAGCGCAGCCCACCAGCGAAGCGGGGATCGCATGACAGGACCCGTCATCATGTTCGACCACGACGGCGTGCTGGTCGACTCTCTGGCCGTGTTCACGACGGCCTTCGCCGCGGCCTGCGGCGCCCACGGACACGCTGAGATCGCCGGCCCGGCGCAGGTGGTGGCGCTGTTCGATGACAACGTCTACGACAGCATGGCGGCACTCGGCATGGCGCGCCAGGTCATCAGGGCAATCATCGACGACACGGCCGGCGCCCTGGCCGTCTCGCCCGACCTGCACCCCTTTCCGGGCGTGCCCGAGCTGCTCGCCGGCCTGGCGGCGTGCTGCGATGTCGTCGTGATCACTTCTAACGCCGCCGGCGTGGTGCGCGACTTCATGGCCCGCGAGCGGCTCGCCGGCCATGTGAGCGACGTGCTCGGCGTCGAGATCGACGTGAGCAAGGTGCGCAAGATCGCCACCGTGATGGCGCGCTACCCGGGCCAGCGACGCTACTTCTACGTCGGCGACACCCGTGGCGACATGCTCGAGGGCGCCCAGGCCGGCGCCACGCCGCTGGGCGCCGGCTGGGGCTGGCACGGCGCGGCGGCGCTCACGGCGGCCGGTGCGGCCTTCGTCGCCGCGACGCCGGCAGAACTGCTCGCATTCGTGGTGGACGGGCTTGCCGTGAACGGCTGAAAGGGCGCGACGCAGCGGCGAGGGCGTACCCGGTCCGCGCCTGCTCGCGCGGCCCGTCACGCTGCCGCGGGCAGACTGCGCCGGCGCCGGTCGGACCGGCCGACCAGCGCGACCCGCAGTGTTCCTACCCCTCGAGGTTGTGCATCGGCAGGAAGAGCTCGTGCACGTGCGGCGCGAGCGCGCCGTTGCCCGGCCAGCCGACCGTCTCGTGCATCCTGGCCAGCGCCGGCTGCCACTCCGCCGCCGTCTGCGGGCAGACGATCGCCGGATTGCGCGGAAACGCATCGCCTGTGAAGTAGATGAACAGCACGTCCGCCGTGACCCCGTGAGTCAACAGGAACTGGAGGATCGCGAGGCGACTGCAGAACCCGTAGTAGGGCGACATCCAGGGACGATCGGCAGCCACACCGAGCGCCTGTTTGGCGTCGTCGAGGGCGCGCTCGATCAGCGGCTTGGCCTTCGCGCCGGCCGAGCAATCGCTCTCGAGATCGGCGAGATGAGACTGCGCTTCGACCAGGACCCAGGCCGTTCTGTCGGCCTTGTTCATGATCCCGACCGCGTCCCAGCTCGGCGCCGTGCCGGTCTGCGGCCAGAAGGAGCGCCAGGCCTCGTGGACGTTCCCGGCGCGCTCGTTGTCGCGCAGAAAGTCGATGCCCTGCCACTCGCCGTGGTAGAAGCGCTGAGGACTGGCGCTGAAGGGAAAGTCGAGCCAGTTGATCAGCTCGCCGCCGGTCGCCTCGTCTACCCGCGGCTTGAGCACCCCGCGGTGATACGCCAGGTAGCGCAGCAAGTGGTACTCGCTGCCGTAGCCGTAACCGACTTTACTCATGACTCCTCCTCGCCGTCGAGGAAGACGGGGATGATCCTGCGTTTCATCTGTCCGTCAGATTATCTCACAGCCGAGCCGCAGCCGACGAGGCGGGCCGCAGGGCACGACCGCGCGCTCTCGCAAGGAAACCAGGGCGGAGTCGCAGCGTCGAACACGCGAAAGCCATGATCGGCGGTCGCCGAGCCGACCGCGCCCACGCCCTGTGCCGGGGGAGCGGCCGACGTGACCTGAAGGCCGTGACCCTTCGCGAGAGAGACACCCCACCCGTCGTCGATCAGCACGGGTTCGCCGACCGAACGACGACCTCAAGGCTGAGCGGCGGGTCGCCGACGAGGTCTACCGGCAGCTCCGGCAGTCGAAGGGCTGTTGTGGGCGCCGCGAGGCCCCGGCTCAAGTGCCCGCGCCCTCGACGACGGCCCCGACCACCAGATACGACAGCCCGTCGGGCCCGGCGATCACCTGGCGCTGCGCCGCCGGCCCGACCAGCACGTAGCGGCCCGGCTCCAGCGCGACGGTCTCGCCGTCGATCACCATGTGGCCCGCGCCGCGCAGCGCCACGAAGAGCTCTTCCTGGCCCGTGCCCAGCTCGTTGTGCGCGTGTCCTTCGTGGTTGGGCAGCGAGTCGAACTGGTTCGCCTTGATCGCGCCGGCGCCGAGCGCCTGGGCGACGGGCTTGCGCCTCTCGTCGTAGTCCTTGGTGTCCATCACCGAGTAGTCCATCTGTTCCTCCGATCGTGTGGCGAGGCTTGGCGCGCAGCGTGCGGGGTGCGTCGACGCCGTGTTCGGCTCACGGGCGTTCACTCACCGCCGACACGTACCAGCATCTTGCCGGTATTCTCGCCGCGCAGGAGACCGATGAACGCGCCGGGGGCGTTTTCGACACCGTCGACGATCGTCTCGGCCAGGTGGATGCGGCCCTCGGCCAGCCAGCCGCCGACCTCTGCGAGAAACGCCGGCTGACTGGCGACGTGGTCACCCACAAGAAAGCCGCGCAGCGTGAGCCGTTTGCCGATCATGAGCGCCAGATTGCGCGGGCCGGCGGGCGGCTCGGCGGCGTTGTACTGCGAGATCGCCCCGCACAGGGCGGCACGGCCGTGCACGCGCAGGGCGCCGATGGCCGCCTCGAGATGCTCGCCGCCGACGTTGTCGTAGTACACGTCGATGCCCTCCGGCGCGGCCTCGGCCAGACTCCGAGCCACGGGGCCGTCGTGATAGTCGAAGGCGGCATCGAAGCCGAGCTCGTCGCGCAGGTAGGCCACCTTGGCCGCCGAGCCGGCGCTGCCCACCACGCGGGCCGCGCCGTGCAGCTTGGCGATCTGCCCGGCCAGACTGCCCACGGCGCCCGCGGCGCCCGACACGAAGACGGTGTCGCCGGGCTGCAGCGCGGCGATCTCGAGCACGCCGACCCACGCCGTCAGGCCGACCATGCCCAGCACACCCAGCCAGGCGCTGAGCGGCGCCTCAACGGCCGGTACGCGGCGAAAGGCGGCCGCCGCGCCGATCGCGTACTCGCGCCAGCCCAGGTCGTGCACGACGACGTCGCCGACGGCCAGTTCGGGCGACCCCGAGGCGACCACTTCGCCGACCGCGAGACCGGTCATCGTCTCTCCCAGGGCAAACGGCGGCGCGTAGGACTCGGCGTCGCGCATGCGGCCGCGCATGTAGGGGTCAACCGAGAGAAAGCGGTTGTGGACCAGGACCTCACCGGCCGCCGGGTCGGGCAGCGGCGCCTCGACGACGGCAAAGTCGCTCGGGCGCGGCTCACCTTGCGGGTATGAGACGAGATGGACCTCTTTGCACGTGCCGGGATGGTTCATGCGAGGCGCTCCTTGCAGGGGGGAAAGTCCGGCGGGGCGATGCTGGGGAAACGACGGACTCGGCGGACACTCCTGCCAGCATACCGCGCCGCCAACGCCGCCAACGGGGCGCGGCCGGGGCGCGGCCCGGCTCCGCCGCTCTACGCCACGGGCCGGTACACGCTCCATCCCTGCCCGTCGGCGATCTCGAGCGGGGCGCCGGCCGCGGCAGTCTCGGGCGGGGCGCCGGCCGCGGCAGTCTCGGGCGCCGCGCCGGGCGCCGCGCCGGTCGCCGTGGTGACAAGCGTAAAGAACTCGTCTTTGGGCTTGCCGGGGATGTAGTCGAGCACCTTGTGGATCGACACGGTCACGTCGGGGTTCAGGACGCAGAGGTGGAAGGCGATCGTCTTGGCGCGCGGCTCGGGGGTCTTGCCCGACGCCAGGTAGGCGCCCAGCTTGTAGGGGTTGCTGAGTTGTGAGATGGCGCCGTCCAGCGTGCGCAGCAGCCCTTGCAGCGTGGCGTCGTTGACGCCGCGCAGGACATGAAACCAGAGGGCGGGCGGCTGCTCGGCCAGAACCTTGGCGACGTCCTTTTTGATGCTGTCGTCCTGCTCGGACTTGCCCGAGCGTCCCCCCGACTTGAACTCGACGGCGAGAGCCGGAGCATCGTCGCTGCCGCGGTAGAGCGCGAGGTCGGTCAGGGCGCGCTGCGCTCTGGGCCCGCCGGCGCGCGCCGCGAAGCGGTAGGAGAGCCGCGTCGGCGCCTCGGCGGCAAAGGCCCACGGCGCCGACGCCGGGTCGCTCAGCAGCGCCGCCACGAAGGCAAAGCGCGCCTCCTGCTCACCGACGCGACGTTCGTGGCCCTTGGCGGGGAACATCACGCGCGGCCACGGCGCCTCGGCGGCGCCCAGAGCAAAGCTATAGCTGTCCCACAGAATGTCGTCGGTCCGCCGACAGAGCCCTTCCAGCCACATCTGGTCGATCGTCGATGGCGCCACGTCCCCTCCCCAAGACCGACAGTCGCGGCCCAGTCTACCCTCCCGACAGGCGCCCGACACGACGCCGCCGGCGCCCGACACGACGGCTTCGGCGCCGGCAACGCCCCCGGGCAACGGCGATACTCCCCGCACGGCCCTCGTAGAATAGGGGACCATCCCGCCGTCAAGCCGCGTCATGCAGGGAGTTTCATTGTCGGGGAGCAGCGCCACGCCGCCGATCACGCCGCCGCGCCTGTACTTTCGCGTCCCCCCCGAACCATCACATCTGCTGCGCGCCCGCGAGCGGCTGCGCGACTATTTGCGCCTGTACTGCACGGAGGCCGAGCTCATCGACGACCTCGTGCTCTGCATCGAAGAGGCCTGCACCAACGCCATCCGCCACAGCGGTTCAGAGCACGACATCGAGATCGCGCTGCAGTTCGAACCCGGGCGCCTCACGGCCCAGGTCAAAGACCACGGCCCGGGCTTCGACGTGACGAGCTTCGACCCGCGGCGGCGCCCCGATCCCGGTGCGGATCACGGCCGCGGCCTGTTCATCATCGCCGCCCTCATGGACTCACTCGAGCTCCGCCTCGACGGCGGTCTCGAAGTGCGCATGGCGCGCCGCGCCGTGCCGCGCTGCGAACCCGCCCGGCTGGAGAGCGGCCTCGGCGCACCGCGCACCGCGGAGGGCGCCGGGCAGAGCGACGCCCGCACCCGCGCCATGCTCGAGGAGATCGGTGAGGCCTTCTTTGCCCTGGACTGGGAGTACCGCTACCTGCACGCCAACCGGGCGGCCTTGCGCCTGGCGAACAAGTCGCTCGACGAACTGCTCGGCCGCACCCCCTGGGAGCTGTTCCCGCAGCTGCAGGACAGCCTGCTCGCGGCGCGGTACCGCGCCGCCATGGAGCTCGGCGAACCCTCCGTGCTCGAACATCGCTCGGTTCTCACCGGCGACTGGCTCGAGGTGCGCATCTATCCGACGCCCGCCGGAGTCAGCGCCTACTTCCGCGAGATCATCGACCGCAAGCGCCGTGAAGACGAGCGCGAGATCCTGATCGCCGAGCAGCACCGGCACGCACAGTTCAACGAGGCCCTGAACGCCATCAACAGCGCGGTCGGCGCCCACCGCGACTCGAGCGCTGTCCTGCAGGACGTGTTGGGACTGGCCGGAGAGGCTTTCGGCTGCGACGCCGGTAGCGTCGCCGTAAGAGACCATGGCCAATGGACGTCCACGAACGTGTGGAACATGCCCACCGGCTTCATCGGACGGCGCTTTCGTAGCGAGGATGCGCCCTACGCCGATCTCGCGCTGGCCGAGCGGCGGCCCGTCCCGCTCGAAGACTGCCGCCACGACCCTCTTGGCAACCCCGCGCCGGCCGACCAGCTCGACGCAGGCGCCTCGCTGACGATCCCTCTCGTGGTCGGCGGCGAGGGTTTCGGTTGCCTGTTCTTCACCTACTTCGGCGCCTCGCACCACTTCAGCGAGACCGAGGTCGACTTCGCCCGCAAGACGGGGGCCGTCGTTTCGCAGGCGCTCGAGAACGCTCGCCTGTTCGAGGCGGAGCTGGCGGCGCGGCAGAGTGAGACCCAGCGTGTCGGTCGCCTGTCCGCCCTCAAGGACGTCGCCGATTCGGCGTCCTCCTCTCTCGACGTGCGCACCGTCGCCTCGCGGGTCGTCAACACGGTGCACCGCTTGCTCGCCGCGAGGCAGGTGCAGATACGCCTCGTGAACGAAGACCGAACGGCGCTCGAGTCTGCGGCCGGCGTCGGCCTGCCGCGGGGATTCCTCGAACGCCTCGGGCCGATCCCGCTGGATTCGGACTGGGAGACGGCCGTCTGCTTTCGGTCCCGGCAGCCGAGAGTCGGCGAGGATGTCGCGGTGTCCGGGGTCAGCGACGCCAGCCTGCAAAATGCCCGAGATGCCGGTGTTCGCTCCTACGTTCTGCTGCCCCTGATCGCCGGCAGCGAAGCCATCGGCACCTTCTACGTCGCCTGGGCGGAGCCGCGGCGCCTGCGACACGAGGAGCTTTCTTTCGCCGCGGCGGTCGCCGCCCAGTCCGTCGCGGGCCTGCAGAACGCCCGACTCTACGAGGCCGAGCAGAAGGCGCAGCGGCAAGCGCAGATGGAGCTCGAGAAGACCAGGCTCCTGCAGGAAGTGACGACGACCGCGACCAGCTCACTGTCGCTCGACGAGATCGGCCGCCGCGTGCTCGCCCTGACGACGCGCGCCCTGGAGGCATCGGGTGGCGCCGTGTACGTCGTCGACGAAGCACAGGGCACGCTGCGGGCGCTGGCGCTCGCCGGCTATCCCGAGGAGGTCGCCGGTCACATCGCCGTCGTGTCCCTGGACGAGAGTTTCAGCATCGGGTATCTGGTCGTTCACGATCTGCCGCTGATCACCCACGACTCGCACTACATCGGTCCGTCGAGCGAGGAACACGCCCGACATCTGAGCGTCGAGGGGACACGCTGGTGCGCCCTGCCCATCAGGAGCGCCGGCGCCATCCTCGGCGTCCTCGGTTTCATGTTCGCGGGGGAGCGGCCGTTCGCCGACGAAGAGCTTTCGCTGTATCGCAGCATCGCCGAGCTTCTTGGCGCGGCGCTGCAGAACGCCCGCCTCTACGACGCGCAGCGACGGATCGCGACGACCCTCCAGGAGAACTTCATCCACAAGTTCCCCACGGTCGCCGGCCTCGACCTGGGCGTCGTGGGCTCGACGGCTTACGAGCCCGAGCTCGTGGGCGGCGACTTCAGCGACGTGTTCGCGCTCGACGACACGCATGTCGTGGCGCTGATCGGCGACGTGGCCGGCAAGGGCGTGCGCGCCGCCGGCCACACCGAGACGGTGCGCAGCAAGGTGCGGTCGTTTGCCACCGTCGACCCGTCGCCGGCCTACGTCCTGGCCAAGACCAACGAGCTGCTGCTGCGGTTCGACCCCGACGAACCGCATGTGACCGCCTTTCTCGCCGTGCTCGACCCCCACAGCGGACACCTCAGCTACGCCAGCGCCGGGCATCCGCCGCCCGTGCATCTGAGCGCCGTCTCGTGTCGCCTGCTCGACGTGCCTTTTGGCCCGCCGCTGGGCTCCTTTGAGCTCCCCTACGCGAACGCCGGCGCGACGCTCGCCCGCGGAGACTACCTTGTCTTCTACACCGACGGCGTCACCGAGGCGCGCCGCGGCCGCGAGCTGCTCGGCGCGGAGCGGCTGCTCGAGATCGTGGCCGGCCTGCGCGGCCGCCGCGCTGCGGATGTCGCCGCGGGGGTGCGCGACGCGGTCCTTGCCTTCGGCGGCCGGCTGCGCGACGACCTGCAGGTGGTCGTCCTGCGGCTGGTGTAAAGCCGCCCCCGCAACGGCGTCCGACAAGGGATCGCCGGCGGCGGCCCAGAACATGATGCGCAGCCGCCGACAGACGAAAAACCGCCGCGAGCGCGCTTGGCAGGCGCCCTCTGCGGGGACGCTCGAGAGGTTGGAGTATCGAACGTGAAGGCGGACGGACAGATGGTCATCGTCCATGAGCTGAGTGAACTGCGCGCCGTGCGCGACGAATTGCGCCACTATCTCGAGAGCCGCCGCCTGCCGGCCGACGTCACCTACGCCCTTTTGACGTGCGTGCACGAAGCCTGCACGAACGCCCTGCGCCACGCCGGTAGCCCGCGCGGCGTGCGAGCGTCGGTGGCGATCGGCAGCAAAGAGATCGTGGCGACCGTGCGCGACTATGGCGCCGGCCTCGGCGTTGGCCCACCGCCCGGCGCGGCGGGCGACCCCGACAGCGAATCCGGCCGCGGGCTTGTCTTGATGGCGGCGCTCATGGACCGGGTCGAGTTTTGCGTCGACCACGGCACTCAGGTGAAGCTGCACAAGCTGCTGGCCGTGCGCCCGGTGCGCCACGACCGGGCCGCCTAGAAGCAACAAAGCTCCAAGCGGACGGACGCCTCGCCACACGAGGTTCCCGCGGCGACAGCGACCGACCTGATCCCGAGTCGGGATCGAACGTCTGAGGCGTCCGTCCGCTTCTGTGCGCCGCGCCATCGCCGCCGCCCCGAGGGGCGACAGCGGTGGCGCGGCAAACCGCGCACTGCTTACAACCTTTCGTGCCGCCGGCGCCCCCTACCGGCCGCGCGCCAGCTGGTGCGCGAGCCAGTCTCCCATGCCGGCGAGATCTTCGGTGGGCAGGTAGTGATGGGCGCTGGCGTCGAACAGTATCCCGGCCTGGCCGGGAAACTCGTCGTCGCCCTTCCACAGCAGCACGGCGACCGGCACACGGGGCAACGCCTGAAAGCGCAGCGCCGCGTCGGCCAGGTCGAGTGCGACGCCGCCGATACGGGCGCCGGCCTCGCGGAGCTCCTGGATGCGCCGGCCGACGGGGTCGCCACCGACGACGTCGGTGGCGACCCCGTCGGCGAGCCCCCCGATGAGCGCGGCCAGCGGCGCCTCCGCGTGGGCGGCAAAGGCCTGAGCGTAGAACAGACCGCCGGGCAGCTCGCGAAATGTCGCCCAGCGGTCGGCCGTCGGCGCCGCGTCGGCCGTCAGCAGGTAGTGCAGCAGCAGGATGGCGATCGAGACATGGGCGGGCTTGCCCTGCCCGGCCGCCTCACCCGCGACCGGCTCCGTCTCGACGCGACCGTCGGGGTGCGAGACCAGGTACCGCTGGCCGAAGAACGGCACGAGCACACCCGCGCTCGTCGTGCCGCAGCCGGCCAGCTCGGCGCAACGGGCCGGATCGGCGGCCGCCCAGTCTTCGACGGCTTTCTCGATCGCCTTCTGAAACCGCGGATTGGTGTACAGCGTCACGGCTCCTGCCATGGTCTTCTATCGCGGTGGCGCCGCCGGCGCCGCCGGGACGAGTCCGTCGCGGTGCCGTCGGCGGCTATTTCGTCTCTACAGCTTGCGCTCCTGGTTGGCGGCCGCCAGACGCAGCTCCTCGCTTACGTCTTTGAGGCGCTCCCACTCCAGCAGGGCGCGATGCGCGGCATGAGCCGCCTGTTCCAAGCTCCGGGTGCCGCTGCCCATGTCGGCGGTCAGTTCTGAGAGCACCTGCCGGACCGCCTGTTCGAGCTGGTCCATCATTCCTCCTCTTGCCGGGTCGCTCGCGCTGGTCACGCGACCGAAGACACGTGGCCGCCCTTCCAGACGGTCAGGACGATCTTGCGGATGTCGGGGTCTTCTGAGCCTCTGATCTCGAAACCGAGCGCCTCGGCGAAGCGCAGCATCGGCGCGTTGCCCGCCAGCACGTCGCCCCAGATCTCGCGGATGTGCATGTCGCGAGCCGCGAAGATCAGGGAGTCCATGAGCTGCTTGCCGATGCCCGAACCCTGGAACTCATCGCGTACGACGATGGCGAACTCGCCCTCGTCGGGGTTGCCCGCCTCTTTGGTGAGGCGCGCGACGCCCAGCATCTTGGCCTTCTTCTTCTCGCCCTGCACCGCGACGATGGCGATCTCGCGATCGTAGTCGATGTGGCAGTAGCGCACCATCATCGCCTTGGTGATGTGCTTCACCGGCCCGAAGAAGCGATACTCGACGGTCGCTTCGGACAGCGAGTCGATCATCTCGGCCCAGAGAGGCTCGTCTTCGGGGCGGATCGGACGCAGCGTGATCGGCTCGGACTGCCCCTCGACCGAGTGGACAGACTCGTACTTGCTGGGATACATGGAGATGATGAGGTGCGAGTCGGCGGCGGCGATCTTGTGCACGTCGGCAGGATCGATAGTGATGCTCGCCCCGAGAATGGTGAGCCCGTCGGGCCGCACGTGGACGGGGCTGACGTCGATGTCGCGGATCTCGGGAAAGTCGACCAGCAGATAGCTGAACTTCTCGAGGGTCTGCTCCAGAGCGACCATGTCGATCGCCGGTCCGTCGCCCTTGCCCTCGAGCAGGCGCGATATCTTGGTGTCGCGGATCATGGCCCGGGCCAGTGTCTCGTTGAGCGGCGGAAAGTCGAGCGCCACATCGCGGTACACCTCGAATCCGGCCCCGCCGACACCGAAGATCATGGTCGGGCCGAAGGTGGCGTCGCGGCGCGCGCCGATGACCACCTCGTAGCCGTCGCGGGGCGCCATCTGTTCGACGACCATGCCGAGGATCTCGACCTCGGGCGTGACCGCCTTGGCACGCTCGAGGATCGCCTGATACTGCTTGCCCACCTCGGCGCCCGAACGGATGTTGAGCGCCACGCCGCCGCACTCGGACTTGTGCCGCAGGTCGCGGGTCAGGATCTTGAGGGCCACCGGAAAGCCCAGCTGTTCGGCGTGCTTGACCGCTTCCTGGGGGTTCACTGCGACGAGCGTCTTGACGGTGGGAATGCGGTAGGCGTCGAGCACCTCGCGGGCCTCGGCCGCGGTGAGCTTGGAGCAGCCCGAACGGGCGAGCTCGTTGAAGATGCCCTTGACCCTGGCCCGATCCGGATGAAAGTCGGGCAGGATGTCCTTGGGTGTCTCGTAGAGGAGTTGCAGGTTGCGCGTGTACTGGCACATGTACATGTAGGCGCGCACGGCGTCGTCGGGGGTGTCGAAGGTCGGGATGTTGTTGACCCGCAGGAACTCGGCGGCCGGCGCCGAGCTGATCACGCCCATGAACGACGTGAGCAGCGGCTTCTTGGCGTGGCGGCGGCTTACCTCGAGCAGCGCCTGGCCGGTTTCGGCGGGGTGGGTCATGGCCTGCGGAGTAAGAATCGCCAGCACGCCGTCGACGTTCGGGTCGTCCATCAGGGCGATCGCGGCGGCCGCGTAGCGCCGCTCGTCGGCATCGCCGCCGAGGTCGACGGGGTTGCCGCGAGTGGCGAAGGCGGGCAGCGCCGCCTTGAGCTTGGCGTCGGTCTCGGGGTTGAGCTCGGCGAGCACGCCGCCGAGATCGAGCAGCCGGTCGGTGGCCATGACGGCCGGCCCGCCGGCGTTGGTGACGATACCCAGACGCGGCCCTCGCGGGCTGGAGACCCGCGACAGCGCTTCGCTGGCGTCGAACAGGTCCTCGATCTCGTCGACCCGCACGATGCCGGCGCGCCGGAAGGCGGCGCTGTAGAGCCGGTCGTCACCGGCCGCGGCGCCGGTGTGCCACGAAGCCGCCATCGCCGCGCGCGGCGAGTGGCCGGTCTTGACCACGATGATGGGCTTGCTCTTGGCGAAGTGGCGGGCAGCGCTCATGAACTTGCGCGTGTCGGTGATCGACTCGACGTAGAGGATGATCGAGTTGGTCTGCGGATCGGCGCCGAAGTAGTCGATCAGGTCGCCCAGGTCGACGTCGGCCATCGAGCCCACCGAGACGAAGGCCGAGAAGCCGACGTGGTTGACGATCGCCCACTCCAGAACAGCGGCGCCGAGGGCTCCCGACTGGCTGATGAAGGCAATGCGACCCTGCTCGGGCATGACGTGGGCGAAGGTCGCATTGATGTTCTTGCCCGGGCGCAGGTAACCGAGGCAGTTGGGACCGAGCACGCGTAGATCGTAGGACTGGGCGATGGTGACGACCTCGTTCTCGCGCCGCCTGCCCTCGGCGCCGGTCTCCTTGAAGCCCGCCGAGACCACGACGCACGCCCCCACACCGGCCTCGCCGCACTCGCGCACCACCTCAGGCACCCCTGCCGCCGGCACGGCGATGATCGCCAGATCGACCTTGCGCGGCACCTGCGAGACGGTGGCAAAAGCGTGGATGCCCTGCACGGCCCGCAGCTTCGGGTTGACCGGATAGATGACGCCGTTGTACTCGGCCGCGATCAGGTTGTGGATGAGGATGTAGCCGACTGAGCCCTTCTTGTTCGAGGCGCCGATCACCGCGATGCTCTTGGGGTTGAACAGCCTCTCCATCTTGTGCGTGCTCATCGTCTCGCCTCCGCCTGTGTTGTCTGCGGTCGCGTCTCGTGAACCAGATCGGTCACGATGCTTGGATCAGCGAGCATGGTCGTGTCGCCCAGGTCGGTAGGATCGCCCTCTGCGATCTTGCGCAGGATGCGCCGGATCATCTTGCCCGAGCGCGTTCTCGGCAGGGCCGCGACGAAGTGCACCCTGTCGGGGACGGCGAAGGGGCCGATCACCTCGCCGACGTGCTGCGCCAGCTTCTCGCGCAGCGCGTCGCTCGGCTCGACGTCGTCACGCAGGACGACATAACAGCAGATGCCTTCGCCCTTGACCGGATCGGGGCAGCCGACCACGGCGGTCTCGACGACCTTCGCGTCGGAGAGCAGGGCGCGCTCCACCTCGACGCTGCTCAGCCGCTCCCCCAGAACCCAGACGTCGTCGTCGGACGAGCCCTCGATGTGAAAGCGCCCGTCCTCGTCGATGTAGGCCTGGTCACCGGTGTAGTAGAGGCCCGGGAAGCGCGCGAAATACGAAGCGCGAAAGCGCGCCACGTTGTCGGCGTCGCACCAGATCCCGGTCATCATCCCCGGCCAGGGTTGAGCGAGGCAGAGGTTGCCGCGCTCCAGCACGTCGGCCGGCCGGCCGTCGTTGCGCAGCACGAGCGGAGCGACGCCAAAGTAGGGCCGCGAGCCCGCGAGCGGCTCACCGGTCTCGCTGCGCCAGGGCGTGAGCAGGATGCCGCCGGTCTCGGTCTGCCACCAGGTGTCGAGTACGGGACAGCCCGCCCCGAACTGGGAGCGGCACCAGTCCCAGGCCTCGGAGCTCAGAGGATCGCCGACGGTAGCGACGATCTTGACCCCGGGCATCGGGTGGGCCGCAGCCCAGCCCCGGCCGGCGGCCGTGAAAGCGTGGACCACAGCCGGCGTTGTGTAGAGCGACGTCACGCCCTGAGAGACGATCAGGTCAGCCAGGCGGTCGGGTTGCGGCCGTCCGGGCGCGCCTTCGTAGAGCAGCGTCGTCGCGCCCACGGCCAGCGGACCGTAGACGAGATAGGTGTGACCGGTGATCCAGCCGATGTCGGCGGCGCAGAAGTGCACGTCGCCCTCGCCGGGCGCGAAGACGTGGCGAAACGTCTCGGCGGCGTAGAGCAGGTAGCCGCCGACGGCGTGCACGACGCCCTTGGGCGCCCCAGCCGAACCCGACGTCGACAGGATGAAGAGCGGCGCGGTGGCGGCGAGCGGCTCGCAGGCACAGGGGGCAGCCATGCCGGCCGCGGCGACGGCCTCGTGCCACCACAGGTCGCGGCCCGCCACCAGGCGGGCGTGATCCTCGTCGCCGTCGGCGCGGCGGGCCACCACGACGACGGTCTCGACCGACGACCCGGCAGCCAGCGCGCGGTCGACCTCGCCCTTGAGCCCGGGCGCCGGACCGCCGCGCCAGCCGGCCTCGGAGGTGACCACGACACGGGCGCCCCAGGCGTCGATGCGAGCCCCCAGAGCCTGGCTCGAAAACCCGGCGAACACGACGGCGTGAACGGCGCCGAGCCGGGCGCAGGCGAGCATCGCGATGGGCAGCTCGGGGATCATCGGCAGGTACAGGATGACCCTGTCGCCGGCCACCACGCCGCGGCTCTTGAGCACGTTGGCAAAGCGCGTCGTGGCCGCGAGCAGATCGGCGTAGGTGAACTCCTCGATGCCGCCGTCGGCGGCGGCGAAGACGAGGGAGCGCCGCTCGCCGAGGCCGCCGGCCACGTGCCGGTCGATGCAGTTGTAGGCGGCGTTCAACTTGCCGCCGGCAAACCAGCCGGCATACGAGGGGCTCGCCGACCCGGCGGCGAAGTCGCAGTCGACGACGCGCTCCCAGGGGGTGTCCCAGGACAGAGCCGCGGCGGCGCGCTCGCTCCAGTAGTCCTCGGGCTCACCGATCGAGCGCTCGTAGAGCTCCTCGTCGGCCAGCCGGCTCGCCGCCGCGGCGCCCACCGCGGCCGGCGGTCGTGGCGCGGCGCTCTGCGCCGCCCGCGGCGCCGGTCCGCCGGCGGCACTGGGCTGCTTGCTCGCGGTCACCCTCGATCCCCCCTGGTCCCCCGTACCGCTAAAAGCGCAGGTACGAGTCTGCGTACAGGACCCGGTTGTGCAGCATGCGATAGGTCTTGAGTATGGCCACCTGGTCGTCGTCGCCGGCATCGACCAGACCTTCGTCGAAGTCCTCCATGGCCGCCGTCGCGTCGTAGAGCGCGAGCACCAGGCGGCCGACCGACGTCGAGTCGTCGCGGCTTTCGACGATGCGGATCCACTCCATCTGGGCGCTGTCGAGCGGGTCGGCGATGGCGCTGTCGAGACCGGCCGCCATGAGCATCACCAGGAACGTGCGGTTGATGAGCGGCCGGTTCTCGGCGGGACAGCCGTTCGAGATGTTCGACAGGCCGACCGTGGTCGTCGGCGGCGGATCGCTCACCATCTTGAACATGCGGATGGCCTCGACCGACGCCTGGGCGACGTCCTGGTTGCAGGTCACGGTCAGCACGAGCGGGTCGAGGTAGACGTCGCCGACGGGAACGCCGGCGGCCTCGGCGGCCGGCAGCAGCGATTCCATGGCGATGGCCACGCGGCCGTCGGAGGTCGTCGGAATACCCTCGACGCCCATCGTCAGGGCGATCACCCGGGCGCCGTACCTGGCGGCGAGCTGCATGATGGGGTCGAGCCGTTCGGGGTCGGCCGATGCGGAGTTGAGCATGGCCTTGTCGCGGCACACCTTGAGACCGGCCTCCATGGCCGCCAGGTTGGTCGTGTCGAGCGACAGCGGCACGTCGCAGACCTCTTGCACGGCCTGCACGATCCAGGGCATGACCTCGTGGCCGAACTTGCGCTGCGGGCCGATGTTCAGGTCGAGGATGCCGGCCCCGGCTTCGACCTGCTCCCTGGCCATCTGCTGGATACTGGCCGCGTCGCGCGCCTCGATGGCCTCCTTCACACGCGGGGAGATGATGTGGATATTCTCACCGATGATCAGCACTGAGAGTCTCCTTTCGCGTTTGCGGGAGGATCCGGTCGAGAAGCGGCCGCAGACCCTCGTACACCTGATTGTCGGTCGGCGCCTCGACCACCGGCCTGCCCTCGGCGTCGAGCCGGGCGATGGTCTCGTCGGCCGGGAACGTGGCAAGCAGGTTGAGACCGCGCTCGCGCACGGTCCGCTCGAGCTCGGGCGTGACCGGCCCGGTGGCTCGATTGATGATCAGGTAGTGCGCGCCGACCTGAGTCTTGAGCTCGTCGATCAGATCGACGATGCGGCCGGCGGTCGTCAGCCCGCGGACCGACGGATCGCTCACCACGAGCAGCACGTCGACGTCGCGCGTCGTGCGCCGGCTCAGGTGCTCGAGGCCGGCTTCGTTGTCGATGACGACGATGTCGTAGCTCGCCGAGATGCGGTCGACGATCGTGCGCAGCATGTTGTTGGCGGCGCAGTAGCAGCCCGGCCCCTCGGGGCGTCCCATGGCCAGCAGATCGACACCGTCGCTTTCGACGATGCTGGCGTTGATCTCGTAGTCGAGCAGATCGTGCTTGGCGATCCCGGGCTCGAGCTTGCCCGCCCGCGCCTTGTCGCTCGTATCCTCGCGGATATCGCCGACCGTGCGCTCGAGCGGCAGCCCGAGGACCGTGTTCAGGTTGCTCGCCGGATCGGCATCGATGGCCAGGATGGGGCCCCGGCCCTCCTCTTTGAGGAGCTTGATGAGCAGCCCGGCGATCGTCGTTTTGCCGGTGCCGCCCTTTCCTGCAATGGCGATCGTCACCGTCATGTCGCTTCTCCTCACTTCGCCGGACGTTACCGTGTCGGATCGGCGCCGTCGCCGGCGCCCGCCGCGACCTCTGGAGTCGTCGCGCACAGCGCCGCGAGCTCGCCGTCGCCGTCGGCCGCGGAGCCGTCGGCCGCGGAGCCGTCGGCCTCTGCCGCCGGGTGATCGCCGGCCGCCGGCGGCTCGCCGGCAGCCCCGTTGCGCTCGAGCAGGGCGCGCACGGACGGAAAGGCGTCGAGGTCGGTGTGCGGCAGAAACAGCGCCGAGGTGTACTCGTCCATGAACGAATTGTCGGCCGACAGCTCGAGGTAGGTCATGCGCCCGGCGATCTCGGGCACCTGGCGGCGGGCATCGACGGCCAGCAGAGCGATGTAGGCGCCGAGGGCGCTCGTGTTGCCCAGGAACCGGAAGCGCTCGACGGGCAGGTCGGGCAGCAGACCGATCTGGATGGCCTTCTCGACGTTGATGAACTGGCCGAAGGCGCCGCCGATCAGGAACTGTTCGACATCGGCGATGTCGACGCCGACGCTGCGGCACAGCACGGAGAAGCCGGCGTACATGGCGGCCTTGGCGCGCAGCAGGCTGTCGACGTCGGTCTCGGTCACGACGATGTCGTGGCCGATCTCGGTCTCGGGGCCCCAGGCGACGACGTACTCGCGGCCGTGCTGCCCCTCTCTGATACGCGGTGTGTCGAGGCCGCGCGCGAAACGCCCACCCTTGAGCAGCGCGCCGGTCACGAAGAGCTCAGCCAGCACGTCGATCAGGCCGCTGCCGCAAAGACCCTGCGGGGCGCCGTCGTCGACCGTGCGAAAGCTCGGCTCGAACGTGCCGCCATCGATCCAGATGTCTTCGATCGCCCCGGTCGTGGCCCGCATGCCGCAGGTCACGCCGGCGCCCTCGAAGGCCGGACCGGCAGAGCAGGCGCAGCAGATCAGCCACTCGCGGTTGCCCAGCACGATCTCGCCGTTGGTGCCCACGTCCATGAACAGGGTGAGCTTGTCGGTGGCGTACATGCCGCTCGACAGGACCCCCGCAGCTATGTCGCCGCCGACGTAGCTGCCGATCGCGGGCATGACGAAGACCTGGGCCTGGGGATTGGTCTTCAGGCCCAGCTGACCGGCCACCAGTGCCGGCATGGTGGTGAGCGTGGGAATGTAGGGCTCCTCGCGCAGGTACTTGGGGTCGAGCGCCAGCAGCAGGTGGGTCATGACCGTGTTGCCGGCGATCGTGACCTCGTGGATGTCGGTCGGGGCGATCGCGCTGCGCGCGACGAGCTCGTCGATCAGCTCGGCGATGGTGCCGATCACGAGCTGCTGCAGGCGACCGAGTCCGTGCCCGCGCTGCGAGTAGACGATGCGCGAGATCACGTCGTCGCCGCAGGCGATCTGGGCGTTGTAAGCGCCGGTGGAGTCGACCACCTTGCCCGACTTGAGCTGCACGAGATAGGCGACGACGCTGGTCGTGCCCACGTCGATGGCAAGACCGTAGGCGCCCCGCGCGGGATGGGCCGGGCCGACCGCCACGACGCGCGGCGAAAGCCGCGCGTCGTGGTCGAACTCGGCCGTCTCGAGAGTGACGGCGACCTTCCAGTCGGCCGACCGCAGCGTGTGTCCGAGCTGGCGCACCACGTCGAGCGGCATCCGGATCTCCGGGACGCGGCACTGCCGAGAAAGCTCGCGGGCCAAGCGGTCGATATCGCTCGTGTTGTCGGCGAGCGAAGGCGCCTCGATCTCGATCGTCTCGGTGCGGATGGCCGGCTCTTTCTGCCATTCGCCGTGGCCGCGCAGAATGTCGGGCTGGGCCTCGCTGTGACCGAGCTGACGCAGCCGTTTCTTG
>Ga0182014_10002983_pt1 | contig 20743 bp, 16 predicted proteins | sample 612S2DmetaG_FD_120489 | JGI IMG/M metagenome (GOLD analysis project Ga0182014, IMG submission 120489) | Permafrost microbial communities from Stordalen Mire, Sweden - 612S2D metaG | ecosystem: Environmental > Terrestrial > Soil > Wetlands > Permafrost | place: Sweden: Stordalen | collected... | reverse complement strand
CCATGTGCCCGTTCTGCAAAATCACTTTTTCGTAAAGCGCGTAACCGATGCCCTGGGCCACGCCGCCCTCAATTTGCCCTTTGGCCATCACCGGATGCAGCACCCGGCCCACCTCCTGCACCGCCCAGAACTCCTCCACCTCAGCCGAGTACGTAACGGTATCCACAGCTACTTGCGCCACGTAAATGGCCCATGCATACGCGGGGTATGCTTCGCCGTGATAAGTTGTGTCGTCCCAGAAAATCCCCGGCGGAGCTTCGTAATGGCACAGCGACCGCACTTCGCCATGGGCCGCGCGATAGCGCTCGCAGGCCACAAAAAAATCTTCGCTTGTGTAGTGGACGCCCAGCCCGGCATGCGAGCGCAGCATCTCCAAGAGCTGCAGACTCGCGCGCTCAATCAGCCTGCCCACCACCATGGAAGTGCGCGAAGCCACCGTGGGCCCGCTGTTGGGAATCACGCCCGTGTCGGCGGGCGCCATCGTCACGTCCTCATAGTCGATGCCGAGCGCCTCCGCCGCAATTTGAGTAAGGATGGTGTTCGTGCCCTGGCCGAACTCAGTGTTCGAAACCAGTACGCGCACCGTGCTGTCCGCAGTGACGTCCACGCCGGCCAGCGAATTCAGATAGAGCTCGCCTGAGCCTGTAAACCCCGAGCCATGATAGAAGGCAGCCAGCCCCAGCCCGCGCCTTACCGGGCTCACCTGGTTTTCGCTCGCGAAGCGCGCGCGCTTGCCGTGGTAATCGCTCTCCGCAAGCGCCCGATCGAGCAGTTGATCCAGAATCACCGGCTCGCGCATCACCTGCTCGGTCGCATTCTGCTCGCCGTCGTGAAGAAAATTCCTGCGCCGCAATCCCACCGGATCGATGCCAATGGCCGCGGCGATCTCATCCATGTGCCGTTCCGTGGCAAAGATAGCCTGCGGCGCGCCGAATCCGCGAAACGCGCCATAGGGTACGTTATTCGTGGCCCACGCGCGCGATCGGATGCGAATGTTTGGGCACACATACGGCCCGGCCGCATGCAGCGTTGCACGCGAAAGCACAGTTGACGACAGCGTGGAATAAGCGCCGCCGTCGGTGGCCAGGTCAATCTCCATTGCCAGCAGCTTGCCGTCGCGGTCGAGCGCCGTGCGATGCCGCACGCGCGAAGGGTGCCGCTTGGTGGTAGCAGCCAGATCCTCCATGCGGTCGTAGACCATCTTCACCACGTGCCCGCTCTTCATGGCCAGCAAGCCGGCGTGGGCCGCAAGATTGGAGGGGAAATCCTCCTTGCCGCCAAATGCGCCGCCCGTCTCGGTTTGAATCACGCGCACCTTGTCATCGGGCAGATCGAACACCGCGCGCAACGTCTTGTGCACGTAGAACGGGCATTGCAGCGAGCCCCAGACCGTGATGCCGCCCTCCCCATTCCATTCCGCGATCATTCCGTTGTTCTCAATGTACAAATGTTCCTGCGCACCGGTACGGTACTCTCCCTCGACAATGTGCGCCGCGTTGGCCCACGCGGAATCCACATCGCCCTTTTCAAGCAGGAAGCTCTTGATCACATTGTCCTCGCCGAGGACAATCACATCCTGCTTTTCGCTCTCCTCGATGGTGAGCACCGCGGGCAGCGGATCGTACTCGATGCGCACCGCGTTCACGGCTTCGCGCAGCTTGTGCCTGTCAGGATGCGCCAGGAGCAGAATCGCCTCATCGCAGTGGTTCACCTGTCCATCGGCCAGGCACGGCTGGTCGGCCACGATGAGCTGAATGTGATTCTTGCCGGGCACATCCGCCGCGGCCGCGATGGCGAACTGGCTCCAGTCGACGCGTGGGTCGAATTGAATGGAGCGGATGATGCCCCGTGGAATTGTGCTGCGAACCGTCGCCCCGAACCACATTCCTTCGCGTTCCATGTCGTCCACATACAGCGCGCGGCCGATTAGCTTGTCCACGCCCTCCTTGCGGGGAACGGAGGCGCCAACGATGCGGGTTGTCGCAGTCGTGCTCATGGTTGGGGATGCCGCGAATTACGGTGCGGGTTGAGGCATAGCATACATCGGCGCAGCGAAGTTTGAAAGCCGCCGGCCTATGCGGCGAGAGCGGCAAGCGTCCGCGCCAGCACGTGCACGCCGCCGCCAATCCACTCTGGCGATGCGTACTCGTCGGGCCGGTGGCTTACGCCGCCGCGGCAGGGAATGAACAGCATTGCGGTTGGCGCGATGCACGATACAAAGGATGAATCGTGGTACGCGCGCGCTACCATCTTCTTGTAACTCTTGCCCGCGGCAATCGCCGAGGCTTCGAGCGCCGCCAGAATCGCGGGGTCGCAGACCGTAGGCGGATCGGCATTCACCAGTTCCGTCGCGATCGCGACGCCACGCCGCGCGCTGACTTCGCTCGACGCAGCCTCAAGCGCGGCGAGCACGCGGTCGCGCCGCTCCCTGTCGATATCGCGCACGTCGGTAGTGAGCAGTACGCGCGATGGAATGCTGTTGACCGCGCCGGGAAATACCTCGCACACTCCCACCGTGGCCACCGTATCGATTGCGCCGCTGGATTTGGCCGCCGCCTCCAGCGCCAGGATCAACTCCGCCGCCGCTGCCAGCGCGTCTTTGCGACCCGGCATCAGTTGGCCGCCGGCATGACCGCCCTCGCCTTCAATGACGATGCGCTGGCTGGCCGGCGCGGCAATATGCGTCACCAGGCCGATGTCGATTCCTTCCGCCTCCAACGTCGGACCCTGCTCGATATGCAATTCGATGAACTGGTAAAAGTGCCCCGCGGGCAGCGCCACCGATTCGAGTGGTCCCGTAAACCCGGCCTGCGCGCGCAATTCCTCTAGGCCGCGGCCCTCCTTGTCGCGCAGCGCCAGGGCCTGTTCCGGTGTGAGCACGCCGGCCATCATGCGGCTGCCTGGGCAGCCGATGCCAAATCGCGTTGGCTCTTCCGCGGTGAAGATCACCAGTTCGATCGAGCGCCGCGGCTTGAACCCAAGGCGCTGCAGCACACGAATCGCCTCCAGGCCGCCGAGCACGCCCACGCATCCGTCATACAAGCCCGCATTGGGAATCGCATCGATGTGCGAACCGGTTCCGATAGGCGCCAACCCAGCATCGCTGCCCTGCCAGCGTGCAAAAGTATTGCCGATCGCGTCTACGCGAATTGAGAGCCCCGCGTCCGCGCACAGGCCTTTCACGTAGGCTCGCGCGCGAAGGTCGGCCTCGCCGAAGACCACGCGCGTGACCACAGGAGGCTCGGCCTCTGAGATCTGCGCCAGGGTCTGCAACTCCGCAATCAGCCCGTCAATTGTGAGTGCCGGACCTGTGCTCATGGTTTACGCTCCCAACGGATGCCTGCGCCAATCCTTGTAGATGAGGTACTTCGCGGGCCGCTTGCCTAGCGCTCCAAACCACTGCGGGCAATAAGCCGCCATCCAGATAAAATCGCCAGCCTCGACCGCATACCACGAGTCGCCGAGCCGGTAGATGCCGCCGCCTTCAAGCATCAGCAAGCCGTGCTCCATCACGTGAATCTCCACCATGCCGAGCGCCGCGCCGGGATCGTAGGTCATGGTATTCACGGCAAAATCGTAAGGCGGCCCGTCGGGCATCAGCGAGCGTACGCGCAATGATTCATCGCCCATCAGCGGCGTTGGCGCCACGGCCCCTTCGCTGCCCACTGCAATTTCCGCGGCCGCTGCGCCCGCCTGCCGCTCGTGAATCTTTTCGATCACGGCTGCGCGGGAGCCACTCGCCGCCTGCACCGTGTGCGCCGTCCCCTGCGGCAGATACGCAAACCCGCCCGCGGCCAGAGAGTAGTTCTTCCCTGCAGCCGCCAACTCCAACTGGCCCTCGATCACGTACACAAAACGCTGCGCCGGCGTGGGGCCCAGTGTCCCTCCCGCCGCGAACTCCGCGGTCATCTGCGTAAAGCGCGCTCCCAATTGCGGCGCCGTGTGCACGATGAAGTCCACGCCCTCCGCGCCGGGCAGCGGCGTGCGGATAAACGTATCCGGCGTCTGCAGCAGATGATCTGCCTTCAGGCTGCTTCGTGTTTGTCCCAGATGATGCACTTTCGACCTCGATCGGGGGAACTTGTTTCAGATGCGTGCGACGATTTTACGGCATTACCGGGCCTCTGCCGCCAGCCGCTCCAAAAATTTGCGCCCCACCTTGAGCGCAGATTCCACATCTTCTTCGCGCACAGCCTCGCCGGGATGGTGGCTGATGCCGCCGGAGCTGCGCAGAAAGAGCATTGCCGTGGGCATGCGCGCGGCCATCACCATCGCATCGTGGCCGGCCCCGCTCGCCATCCGCTTCAGCGGCAATCCGGCAGCTTCAATCGCTTCAGCCATAAATGCCGTCAGCCGTTCGTCCATCGGCACCGCCGGCTGATCCATCTGGCGAACGCAGTCAAACCGCAGCCCGCGCCGTGCCGCGATCGCATCCGCCTGCGCCAGCAGCGTCTCCACTGCCTCCGCGCGCGCGCTATCGCTGGAGTGGCGCACGTCCAGGCTCACGCTCACTGTACCCGGAATCACGTTTCCCGCATTGGGCGTTACATCGACCCTGCCCACCGTGGCCGAAAGGCCCTCGCTGCGCAGCGCAAGTGCTTCAACGCCGGTGATCCACTCCGCGGCGCAGGCCAGCGCATCGTGGCGCAGGCGCATGGGCGTAGTGCCGGGATGATTCGCCTGCCCGGTGAATTTGAGGCTGGCCCGCGTCTGCCCTACGATTGCCGTCACAGCTGCGACGCTCAAATCCTCCACTTCCAGCACCGGCCCCTGCTCGATATGAATCTCCACCATGTCTAGTACGCCCGCATCCGCCGCGGCTTCGCTGATGCGGCCGGGATCGAGTCCAAAGGCGCGAATCGCCTCTTCCAGCGTCACTCCATCCGCGTCCCGCAGCGCCAGCAGGGCAGGATCGAATCGGCCGGCAACGGCGCGGCTGCCCAGAAACGGCACGCCGAAGCGCACCCCCTCTTCCTCTGAGAATGCGATGACTTCAATCGCCAGCGGCAGGTTGAGCTCCCGCGCCAGCTCAACCCATTCGAGCGCCAGCACCACGCCCAGCACGCCGTCAAATGCTCCCGCATCGGGAACGGTATCGATGTGCGAACCAAGCATGAGCCGCCTGTTGCCGGCCTCGGCCGGTTGCCACAGCCCGCGCAGATTCCCCGCCGCATCCACGCTCGGGTTCATGTCCAGCGCCTTCATGCGGCCGCTCAAAAGCGCGTGCACCTCGTGCATTGGCGGAGTAAGAAAGCGGCGCGTAATCCGCCCCGGCTCCTCGCTCAGGTCCGCAATCCGCCTGCATTCCGCAATCGCTCGCAGGGCGCGTTCTCTCATTGCCGAACCTGCTCTCTGCCGCCGGGTTCGCCGATGAACTCGTTGCCCGCGAAAATCTGCCGCCCGCGCAGCCACGTTTCCAGCACCCGTCCGCGCAGTTCCCCGCCCAGATACGGCGAGAGCTTATGTCGAAAATGAAGATCTTCCGGCGTAACGGTCCAGGCAGCCTCCGGATCAAAGACAGCCAGGTCCGCGTCCGCGCCCGCTGCAAGTTGTCCTTTATGTCCCTGAAACCCAGCCAGCCGTGCAGGTGCGGCTGCCATCCATTCGGCGATGCGGTCGATGCCGATTCCGCGACGGTGCATCGCCATCCAAACGACGGGCAGGGCCAGGCCAAGCGAGGAAACGCCGCCCCAGGCCTGGTCGAAACGCCCTTCCTCGCGGCGCTTCATCGCCGGTGGGCAAGGGGAGTGGTCGGTGGTCACCATGTCGATCAGCCCCTGTTCGAGAGCGGCCCACAACGCCTCGCGATTGGCCGCGTCCCGAATCGGCGGCGCGCATTTGAACTCCGTTGCGCCATCGGGAATCTCCTCGGACGCGAACTGCAAGTTATGAAGACAGGTCTCCACCGAGAGACGCACGCCGCGTCTTCGCGCCGCGTCCAGCAGCGGCAACGCCCTGGCGCTGGAGAGATGCACGATGTGAATGTGCGCGTTGCACTCGTCGGCCAGCCGAATCAGCAGTGCAATCGCGTCCAACTCAGCCTCGTCGGGCCGCGAGGCAAGATAAATGGAATAACTGCGCCAGCCGGCATGCGCGGCGTTCAGAGATTCTGTGGCGGCATTCACCGGCCCGGCCGCCTCTGCGTGAACCAGCAACGGAACGTCGACGCCCTTGAGGCGCTCAAGAGCCACGCGCAGGTCCGATTCATCCACCCATGCAAAGCCGTCGATGCCGGAGTGAATCATGAAGCATTTGAAGCCTGGAACGCCGGCGCGCACCAGATCGGGAAGGGAATCGGCGTTGCCGTGGACGACACCGCCCCACGCGGCCCAGTCCACCCATGCCTTGCCGCGTGCCGCGCTCCGCTTGGCTTCAAGAGCCTCGACATTGGTGGTTTCAGGCACACAATTCAGAGGCATGTCCACCAGCGTGGTTACGCCGCCGGCAGCCGCGGCCCTGGTTGCCGTACGAAACCCTTCCCAATCGCTCCGGCCCGGCTCGTTGATGTGAACATGCGTGTCCACCAGGCCCGGCAACAGGCAATGACGCCCAAAATCCCGCAGGACAGCGCCGTCCGGAACCTCGTCCCAGCCGCTGACCCGGACGATTTTTTCGCCTTCCACGACAATCGTTGCCGGCCCGGAGCGATCGGGCAGCATGACGCATTGTGAACGGAATGCCTGTACCATCTTGTCCACTTTCGCCGCTCGGGGAGTCTCAGGGCAAGCTCACGGTTGAATCCGAGGGCTGGGCGCCCCACACTCGCGCCCGGATTCCGGCGAAAGGGAGGAACGGCACAAACCGCAATGATCCTAACTCCGAAGTTTGGTCAACAGATCCTGGGGATGCACCGGCTTGGCAAGGATTTCGAACTCGTATCCCCGGTCGCGCGCCTTTTCCAGCAGGTCGGCCGTAGCGGCCTGCCCTGAGAAGAGCAGGATTTTGATCTGCGGCAGCAACGCGCGGATGCGGATGGCCGCGTCGATCCCGTTCAGGTCGGCCATAATGACATCGGAAATCAGCATATCCGGCTTGAGCGTTGCAGCCAGTTCCAAGGCTCGCTCTCCGGAATAAACGGCGCGCGCTTCAAAGCCGCTTTGGTTCAAAATCATGGCCAGCGTGTCGGCGATGACCCGCTCGTCGTCGGCTACCAGAACCTTGGGTTTGGTTGTCGAATCGGGCATAATCTCCTGGGTGCGTTGGGGAATGATTGGGCGTTGAACCTGGGTTGGATTCGTCTCGACCGGAGAAGAACCGCCCATGTGGCTAAACGCTTACCAACAATGATACTCTCGGCTGGGGAAACCAGCCCAATGGTTCTTAACATCGAGAAAGAAAAGGAGTTCGCTCCAGCAATGGGCTGAACGGGCTGCGGAAAAAGGGCTGATTTTGAATTAAAGCCTGGGGAGCATCCCGCAGGGGCTAAAGCCCACCCGTTTGTTTTGAGGCATTTGCGGCCCGACTGAAGTCGTGCCCTGTTACAAAACGCCGTTTTTCCGCAGCCTTTGGAGTCCTGACCTAACAGTCGTGCCCTGTTACAAAGCGTCGTTTTCCGCAGCCTGTGAAGCGAGATTCGCCCGGATTTCTTAAGACGGCGGCCATTCACCTGAAATCAACCAGCCCCGTCTACACTGGCAACGGCAAAGCAGCATTGAGATCCATAACCGAACCGCAGCGCCGGTTTCAACTCGGGAGAAACCGGCTAACTTGCTTTTCTAAATCGGTATACTGCAATCGCGCAGAATCTGCAGTTCTTCGTCACCGGCAGTAAAACCACGGAGCCTGCCGCGCATTTGCTTTGCGCCCAATACGCTCTTCAAAAACAGGAACCAACAGGCCAGGAACCGACAGGCCAGGAACCAACAGGCGGAGAACCACGCATGCAGGAAGCGACGACCACCAACCAGGCGCCGGGCCCGGCTTCCGATTCCGGCGCGATCATCCGCGCCGAAAAAATCGAGAAATACTACGCCCAGCCCAGCCAGAACCGCATCCAGGTCATCTCTGCCACCGATCTCAGTATTGTTCCCGGCGAGATCCTCGCCTTGCTCGGTCCCTCCGGCTCCGGCAAGTCCACCATGCTGCGCATGCTCACCGGTCTCTCCACACCCTCCGCAGGCCAGGTCTATTGGCACGAAATTCCCATTGCCGAGGCGGAAATCAACGTCTCAATCGTCTTCCAGAGCTTCGCCCTCTTTCCCTGGCTCACCGTGCTTGAAAATGTCGAAGCGCCGCTGCAGGCTCGCGGCGTGCCTGCCGCCGAGCGCCGCGACCGCAGCCTGCGCATGTTGGACACAGTCGGACTGGACGGCTTCGAGGGCGCGTATCCGAAAGAGCTCTCCGGCGGCATGAAGCAACGCGTGGGTTTTGCCCGCGCCCTGGTGGTGGAGCCCGAGGTGCTCTTCATGGATGAGCCCTTTTCCGCGCTCGACGTGCTCACCGCCGAAAATCTGCGCAGTGAGTTGCTCGAATTGTGGTTCAAGAAAACCATGCCCACCAAGGCCGTCTTCCTGGTCACCCACAACATTGAAGAGGCGGTCCTGCTGGCCGATCGCATCATCGTGCTGGGCCGTAATCCCGGCCACATCCGCACGGATTTCCGCGTGCAATTGCCGCAGCCGCGCGATCGCAAGTCGGAGGGTTTCACGCAGTTGGTGGACTACATCTACAAAGTGCTCACCAAACCCGATGTCGCTCCCACTGGCGCCCCCGACCAGCAGGCCGGGTCCCGGGTTCGCGATCAGCGCCAGATGAAGTACCAGATGCTGCCCCACGCCCGGCCCGGCGGAGTAGCCGGACTGCTCGAACTGCTGCTCGACAAGGGCGGACGTGACGACATCTACCGCCTGGCTGACGATCTGGCCTTTGAAATCGACGACCTGCTGCCGATTGTGGATGCCGCGCAGTTGCTCGGCTTCCTCACCATCGAGGAAGGGGACGCGGCCATCACCGTGACCGGCACGGAATTCGCCAACTCCGAGATCCTCCGCCAGAAAGAACTCTTCCGCGACGCCGCGCTGGCCAACGTGCTGCTGCTTCGCCAGATTCGCCGCGCCCTCGAGTCCAAGTCCGATCACACGGTGCCGGAGGATTTCTTCCTCGACATGATCGACGAGCAGTTCAGCGAGGAAGAGAGCCTGCGCCAGATGGAGACTGCCGTCGCCTGGGGCCGCTATGCCGAGCTGTTCGACTTCGATGCCGGCCGACGCCGCTTCGTGTTGCCCGATGCGCAGGAAGAAGAGGTTGCAGACAGCGAGGGTGACAAGTGAAAATCCAGCATCCCTTCGCGCGTTCCCCGGTCACCGCCCGCACCTGGCCCTTCTTCATCGACCTGGGAGTCGCGGCCTGCGCTCTCGCCCTCTTTTTTGCGGTCATCAGCACCGGCGTCTATTGGCTGGGCAAGCCCATCCCGGTTGTGCCGATTTCGAACTCCATCGGCTCTCTCCCGCTCTACGCCTTCTACTCCATCGTGCGCATGGGCATCGCCTACCTGCTCAGCCTGGTCTTTGCCATTACCTACGGCTACGTGGCCGCCTACAACCCCCGCGTGGAACCCTGGATGGTCGCTGTCCTCGACATCCTGCAATCCATCCCCGTCCTCAGTTTTCTGCCTCCCGTGGTGCTGGCCATGGTGGCTCTCGTCCCCGGCCATCAAATGGGCATCGAGATGGGAGTCATCCTGCTCATCTTTACCGGCCAGGTCTGGAATCTCGCTTTCAGCTTCTATTCCTCGCTCAAAACCATTCCGCGGGAGATGATTGAAGCCTCGCGCGTCTATCGCTACTCCGCGTGGCAGCGCTTCTGGCAGCTTGAACTGCCGTTTTCCACCATCGGCCTGGTCTGGAACTCGATCGTCTCAGTGGCCGGCGGATGGTTCGCCCTCATCTTTTGCGAAACCTTCACCATGGGCAAGCGCGACTTCCAGCTTCCCGGCCTGGGCAGCTTCATCCAGGCAGCCACCTATGCAGGCGACGTGCGCGCGCTGCTCAGCGGCATCGCCGCGGTCATCCTGATCGTCGTGGCGACCGACCAGCTGATTTGGCGCCCCTTGATTGCCTGGAGCGACAAGTTCAAATTCGAGCAGGTCGAGTCCGCCGAACGCGTCACCTCGCCCATCCTCGAGCTGCTGCGCAAGTCCTCGCTCTTCAGTTCCATGCCGGGCCGCGTCTTGAGCCGGATCGAAGAGCCCATCTACCAGCGCCTGGCGCGCACCAGGGATTGCCGTACCGTCCGTCCGCTCGACGATGCTCCCACCGGCAAACCCTCCGCAGCATTGTGGGCCCTGGCCCTGGCCGCGGGCATTGCTGTCTGCTGGGCCGCCGCGCAGGCCATGTTCATGCTCCGAACCATCACCTGGCCCGATCTGCGCCTGCTGCTCGAAGGCGCGGCAGCCACATTTCTGCGCGTCAATGCCGCACTGCTCATCTCCGCTGCGTGGACCATCCCCGTCGGCGTGGCCATTGGACTCAATCCGCGGCTGGCCCGCACCGTGCAGCCGTTCGCGCAGATTCTGGCGTCGGTTCCCGCTACCGCCTTTTTCCCCATTCTGCTCATCGGTTTGGTAAGAATCGGCGGAGGCCTGGGCATCGGCTCCATTGCCCTCATGCTGCTGGGAACGCAGTGGTACATCCTGTTCAACGTGATCGCGGGAGCCATGTCCATCCCCTCCGACCTGCGCGAAGTGGCCTCGCTCTACCGCTTCACGCGCTGGCAGCGTTGGACGCGGCTCATTCTGCCCGGAATCTTTCCCTATCTCATTACCGGCATGGTCACCGCTTCAGGAGGCGCATGGAATGCCTCCGTCATGGCCGAATACTCGCACGTCAAAGACCGCACCCTCGAAACCATCGGCCTGGGCGCGCAGATTGACGCCGCCACCGACAGCGGCCGCTTTGCCATGCTGCTGCTGGCCACCATCATGATCTCCCTGATGGTCGTCACCATGAATCGCCTCGTCTGGCGCCGTCTGTATCGCCTCGCAGAGACCCGGTATAAACTCGAAGGCTGACGGGCCGCAGCCGAAAACGCCGGGCCAGTGCGAGGAACGACGATGATTCGAGTCGGTCTAATCGGTTTTGGCCTGGGTGGGCGCGTCTTTCATGCCCCGCTGATCTCGTCGGTCGAGGGCCTCGAACTGGCCGCCGTTCTCGAGCGCACCTCGAACAAGGCCGCCGAGCGCTACCCCGGCATCACTACTTACCGGTCGCTCGAAGAGATGCTGGCCGACGCCTCGCTCGGTCTCTTCGTCGTCACCACCCCCAACGGAACCCACTTCGATGTAGCCAGCCAGATCCTCCGCGCCGGCCGCAATGTAATCGTCGACAAGCCGATGGCCGTTACCTCAGCCCAGATCGTCGAGTTGATCGCCCTCGCCGCGGCCAAAAATCTTCTGCTTGCGCCGTTTCACAATCGCCGCTGGGATTCAGACTTTCAAACCATTCAAAAACTGCTGCGCGAAGGCTCTCTGGGCCGGCTCGTGTCTTTCCAGTCGCGCTTTGACCGCTGGCGTCTCACTCCGCCGACGGATCGCCTCTGGAAAGACGATCCCGCCCTCGGAGGCGGCCTGTTGCTGGATTTGGGTTCCCACCTGACCGATCAGGCCCTGGCGCAATTCGGCAAGCCGGAGGCAGTCGGCGCGGAGGTCCTGCGCGAACGCGACGGCAAGGGAGCTAACGATTCCTTCACCATCCGCCTGCGCTATCCGGGACTTCTGGTTACGCTCGGCTCGAACAATCTTTCGCTGCCCGCTGCGCCTCGCTTTCACCTGCGCGGCACGAGCGGCAACTACTGGAAGTCCGGCCTCGACCCGCAGGAGGCAGCGCTCAGCAAGATCACGCGTATTTCCGATCAAGCCTGGGGCCGCGAACCAACCGCAAATTGGGGAATGCTCCACGTGGGCATCGATGGAGGTTCGGTCACCCGGCCTGTCGAGCCCATCCCCGGCGACTACCGCCTTTATTACGCAGGCATTCGCGACGCCCTGCTCGGAAAGGCCCCCGCGCCGGTGACCGCGCTCGACGCATGGCGAGTGGCCCGCATTTTGGAATGGGCTCAGGAAAGCTCTGAGCAACGCCGCGAGATTGTTTGCGACTGGAGCGGGGAGCCGGGATAACGGCGCGCTCTCAAGCCTGGGAGGGCGCAGATTTCATGGTCTTGGTCCCCGGCTCCTTTTTCACCAGCGGCACCCAAAACCGGAAGCTGGCGCCACTGCCCGGAGTACTCGCAGCCTCGATCCCTCCGCCGTGCGCGGCCAGAATCGCGCGCGTTATGGCCAGCCCCATCCCCGATCCCTTGCGCACGCGCACGCCCCGCCTGCCGCGGTAAAACTTTTCGAAGATCAGCGGCAGATCCAGTGCGTCGATGCCGGGGCCGTTATCCTCCACGCAAAACTCCAGGCGATCACCCACCCGCCGGCTGCTCAGGGTTACGCGGGTTCCCGGCGGCGTGTGCGCGGCCGCATTTTCAAGCAGGTGGCGCAGAACCCGGCCAAGCAGGTGCGGATCGAACCAGGCTGGTTTGTCTCCGTCTTCCTCCTCCGCCCTCTCCACGGAGATCGTCACCCGGTGCGAGGCGAGAATCTTGCGCGACTCCTCCAGCGCCTGATCGAGCAGCGCGCGGGGATGTTGCGGCGACCTGTGAACCTGCACCACGTTGGCATCGATCTCCGCCATCTCCACGGCCTCGCCGATCAGCAAATCCAGCCGCTCCGCTTCCTCCTCGATAATCGCCGCCAGATCCTGGCGTCCCGCTTCGTCCAGCCCTCCGCCTTCCACCAGCGTGGTCGCCGCGGCGCGGATTGAGGTCAGCGGCGTGCGCAATTCATGAGTCAGCGAATCGATCAGCGCCGTACGCAGCCGTTCGCCCTCCCGGGCAGCCTCCATCCGCGTCGACGCTTCGATGGCAATCGATCGCGCCACCGCAATCGAAACCTGGGCGCCCACCGCCGTGGCAACCTCGTGCGAAAGCGTCTCCGGACGCCATGCCAATGCGCCCACCGGCCTCAGCCCCAGCATCAGCGCCGTGGTGTAGTAGCCCCCAAACGCCGTAAAAGTGGGATTCGAGCCCTGCGTCATGGCCCGCATGTTGGCTTGCACGCTGGCCGGCGTTTCAGCCGTCGAGGAATAAAACTGGTCCGACTCGTATACGTAAAGAATCACCCCATTCAATGCGAAGATGCGGTTGATGTGCCGCGGCAGGTCGTGAATCAGGCCGTCGGCATCCTCGTAAAGCATCATCTCCTGGCTGAGTTCATAGAGGCGCCCCACGTCCGCCTGCCGTTGCTCGGCCTGCAGCGTCTGCCGCCGCGCCCGCTCTGCCACTCTGCCCACCACCAGGCTGCTGGCTGCGAATGAGATCATCGCCACCCACTCCTGCGTACCGGCCAGACGGAATGTACCGTAAGGAGGCAGAAAAAAGTAGTCGAATGAGAATGCGCAAAGCGCCGCGATATAGAGCGAGAGACGGGGTCCGGCCTGGGTTGCCGACCACACCACCAGCACCAGAAAAACCATTCCCGCGGCCGTCGAACTGGCCCCCGCCCACACCATCAGAATCGTGGTCAGCGCGGCCATCAGTGTGCCGACAACCCAATGTAAAACTCCCCGCGATTCGGAGAGCCCTTCCATGACATTCATCACAGAAATCATACTCGGCCAGGCAGATAATGTAGTCTTTCGATGAAAGAAGAACTCCATGCCCGGCAGAATTCTGGTAATCGACGACGAATCGCAGATTACGCGGGTGCTGCGCGCCGCGCTCTCCGCGCAGGGATATGATGTGCGTACGGCAAACGACCCCGAGGAAGGGCTGCGGATGTTTAAAGAATGGACGCCCGACCTGGTCATCACCGACCTCATGATGCCGGGCATGAGCGGCGTCGAGGTCTGCCGCGCCATCCGCTCCCGCAGCTCCATCCCCGTCCTGGTTTTATCCGTTCGCGATCACGAGCGCTCAAAAGTGGAGGCCCTCGACGCCGGCGCCGACGACTACGTCACCAAGCCTTTCAGCATTCAGGAGTTGCTGGCACGCGTGCGCGCTCACCTGCGCCGTGCCCCGGAACGCGCCGCGGCGGCCATCGAGGAGGGCGACTTCGTGATCGACTCCAACGCCCACAGCATCACCGTCCAGGGAAAGCCCGTGCACCTCACTCCCAAGGAATTCGACCTGCTGCTCCACCTTGCCCGCCACGCCGGGAAAGTCATCACCCATCGCGCTCTGCTCACCTCAGTCTGGGGCGCGCAGTCGGCGCATCAGCCCGAATACCTGCGCGTCTTTGTCGGCCAGTTGCGCAAGAAACTCGAAACCGAGACCGGCAAGCAGTACATCCAGACCGAGCCCTGGGTCGGCTACCGGTTCATCCCCGAAGGCTGGAGCGGAAACGAGGAGTAAATTCCGCCGGGCCAAGTGAATCCACTGGACGACTGCTGGTATCATCCATCCATGAATTCTGACCCAAGAGATCGCCGGCCGCTGGCCCGAATCGGGCGCGCCCTGATTGAGGTCGCGTTTATCATTTTTCTCTACTACTCAAATCTGTTGATGGGAGAATTCACGGTTACCAGTGGACACGGGAAAACTCTGGCCTTCGCCGTCAGCGATATTTTCACGGTCACGAATTTCTCCATCGGCATGATTTCCGCGCTGATTGGATTTGCCGTGTTTCATTCCCTTCGAAAATGGTTATAGGAATGTGATCCGCAATCTCATATCCTTACACTTTATTTAGGAAAACTTTTCGATACTCAAACGAGGCGAGAGCCAGAATCATTCTTGAGCAGGCGGCCTGGCAAACAAGGAAAAGTGTTCCGGTTGGGTTCCAGGTTTCCCTAGACAGCCTGTCTGTAAGGTGCGCGGTGGTTGAAAAGGTCGTATTAACCGCGTTTTGTGCCCTTGGCGTTGCATTCATGATCTATGTGTTGATCGGCACTCAGCGCGCTTTGAACCGTCAAAGAAGAGCCAGTACACAGGACCAAAAGTCATCTTCAGGACATTGGTGGAGATGAGACATTGGGGCTTGATGGCCTTAAAGCCAAGATTCCGCATAAGGCATAAACCCTGACTCCCGCTCGGTTTACGGCAGCGTCGGGGATCAACCTCCTGGGAAGTGACAGCCCCGGATGCAGTTCACCAGATGAAAAAGTGAGACCTGCTATGCAAGATGTAACGATGCTGCTGTTCACCGCTGTTTTCTTCGTCCTGGCGTTTCTCTACGTCAAGGCCTGCCAGAAGTTGAGGTAATCCGATGCAAATCGACGTGGTCGCATTGATTGCGCTCATCCTTTCCATCCTGATGCTGGGCTACCTTACCCTCACACTGCTGTTCCCGGAGAAATTCTGAAATGTCCGCCAATGGCTGGTTGCAATTTGCCATCTACTCGCTCATCCTGCTCGCAACCGTTCGTCCGGTGGGCATTTATCTGGCTCGCGTGCTGGAAGGCGAACGCACCTGGCTGGATCCTGTTCTCCGTCCCTTTGAGCGGCTCATTTACAAGCTCTCCGGCGTGCACGCGGATAAGGAAATGAACTGGCGCGAATACGCCTATGCGGTGCTGGGCTTTTCCGCTGCCAGCCTGCTCCTCACTTACATCCTTGAGCGCCTTCAGGTACTTCTGCCCTTCAATCCGCAGCATCTCGCCAGCGTGGGGCCCGATCTGGCCTGGAACACCGCCGCCAGCTTCACCACCAACACCAACTGGCAGTCCTACACGCCTGAGAGCACCATGAGCTATCTCACTCAGATGGCTGGCCTCGCCACCCATAACTTCTGGTCGGCGGGAGTGGGCATTGTGGTGGCCGTGTCCTTGATCCGCGGCATCAAGCGAACCACCTCAGCCACCATCGGAAACTTCTGGGTCGACATGACCCGCACCATCCTCTACGTTCTCGTGCCGGCTTGCATCCTTTATGCGCTGGCGCTGGTGGCCCAGGGAGTTCCCCAGAACCTGAGCGCATATACTGCCGCGCATCCGCTCGAACAGCCCTCCCAGGTACAGACCATCGGCCAGGGGCCTGTGGCCTCGCAGGAAGCCATCAAGATGCTGGGCACCAACGGCGGCGGATTCTTTAACGCCAACAGCGCCCATCCGTATGAGAATCCCACACCGTTCTCGAATCTTCTCCAGATTCTGTCCATCTTCATCATCCCCGCCGGCCTTACTTATACCCTGGGCCGCATGACCGGCTCGCCCGGACACGGATGGGCGGTGCTGGCTGCCATGTATGTGCTGTTCGCCGCCGGGTTCGCCACCGTCTACTGGGCCGAATCGCAGCCCCATCCTCTTATCCACGGCGCTCAGCAAACACATACCGCAACCGCGCCCGGAGGCAATATGGAGGGCAAGGAGGTGCGCAACGGCATTGCCGAAAGCGCGCTCTTCGCCACCATTACCACCGACGCCAGTTGCGGCGCGGTCAACGGCATGCACGACAGCTTTACGCCCCTGGGCGGCGGTCTCGTGCTTACCAACATCATGCTCGGCGAATTGGTCTTCGGCGGCGTCGGTTCCGGTCTCTACGCCATCCTCATCTTCGTGGTGCTCTCCGTTTTCATCGCCGGCCTCATGGTGGGGCGCACGCCCGAGTACCTGGGCAAGAAGATCGAATCGTACGACGTGAAGATGTCGATGCTCTACGTGCTCATCTTTCCGCTCATCATCCTCACCCTCACCGCCATTTTCGTGCTCGCGCCCCTCATCGGGCTTTCAAGCCTGAACAACACGGGACCACACGGGCTCACCGAGATTCTTTACGCATTCACCTCGGGAGCGGGCAACAACGGCTCGGCCTTTGCCGGCCTCAACGCCAACACCTGGTGGTACAACGTGATGCTGGGCTGGGACATGCTATGCGGCCGGTTGCTCATGATGATTCCCGTACTGGCCCTGGCGGGCAATCTGGCCATGAAGAAAAGCGTTCCGCCCTCGCCGGGCACGTTCCCAGTCAATACGTCTCTGTTTACCGTGTTGCTGGTCTGCGTCATCTTGATTGTGGGCGCGCTCACCTTCTTCCCGGCGCTGAGCCTGGGACCGATCCTGGAACACCTGCAGTTGCACGCAGGGCAGTTGTACTAACCCTTACCGACACCGCATCAGGACAAGGCGAAACGGACTGTCATGCTTGAAAAAAAGAGTCTTTGGAACACGGAAATCATGGCCCAGGCGCTGCTCGATTCGGTGCGCAAGCTCGATCCGCGCTGGATGGTCAAGAACCCCGTCATGTTCGTGGTCGAGGTCGGCAGCGTGCTCACCACGGCGCTGCTGATCGACAACACCGTTCATCACCGCGCCGGCTTCGGCTTCAACCTCCAGATCACCCTCTGGCTGTGGTTTACGGTGTTGTTCGCCAACTTTGCCGAGGCCATGGCCGAGGGCCGCGGCAAGGCTCAGGCCGACACCCTGCGCAAGGCCAAGGGCGAGACCATTGCCAGGCGCTACACCGCCGACGGCGGGTTTGAAGAGGTCCCGAGCGGCGTGCTCCGCCTGGGAGACGTCATCTACGTTGAAGCCAACCACTACATCGCCGGCGACGGCGAAGTGATCGAGGGCGTGGCCTCAGTGGACGAATCGGCCATCACCGGCGAGTCGGCTCCGGTCATCCGCGAAGCCGGCGGCGACCGCTCCGCAGTCACCGGCGGAACAAAGGTCTTATCCGACTGGATCAAGGTCCGCATCACCTCCAACCCCGGCGAAACCTTTCTCGACCGCATGATCGCCCTGGTCGAGGGCGCAACCCGCCAGAAGACTCCCAACGAGATCGCGCTCAGCATCCTGCTCTCAGGACTCACCATCATCTTCCTGCTCGCCGTGGTCACGCTGCAGCCCTTCGCCATGTACTCCAAGGCGCCGCAAACGGTCTTCGTCCTCGTCTCCCTGCTGGTCTGTCTCATCCCCACCACCATCGGCGGCCTGCTCTCCGCCATCGGCATCGCCGGGATGGACCGCCTCGTTCAATACAACGTGCTGGCCATGAGCGGCCGGGCCGTTGAAGCTGCCGGCGACGTGAACACCCTGCTCCTCGACAAGACCGGAACCATCACCCTCGGCAACCGCCAGGCCGCCGAGTTCCTGCCCGCGCCAGACGTGAGCCATGAGCGGCTCGCCAACGCCGCGCAACTCTCCTCGCTCTCCGATGAAACTCCTGAAGGGCGCTCCATTGTTGTGCTCGCCAAGGAGAAATACAACCTTCGCGGCCGGGACCTGGCCGGCATTCACGCCGAATTCGTGCCCTTTACCGCCCAGACCCGCATGAGCGGCGTCAACCTGCCCGGAACCCTCATCCGCAAAGGCTCCGCCGATGCCATTGCGCGCTTCCTCGAGGAGCAGGGCTCAAGCCTCCCGCAGAAGGTCCGCGAGACCGTCGAAGAGATCGCCCGTCTCGGCGGCACGCCGCTGGTCGTCGCGGAAAACTCCTCCGCCCTCGGCGTGATTTATCTCAAGGACATCGTCAAGGGCGGCCTCAAGGAACGCCTGGCGCGCCTTCGCGCCATGGGCATCCGCACCATCATGATCACCGGCGACAACCCGCTCACCGCCGCCGTCATCGCCCGCGAGGCGGGAGTGGACGACTTTCTGGCAGAGGCCAAGCCCAAAGACAAGATGGACCTGATCAAGCGCGAGCAGGGCAAGGGCAAACTCGTTGCCATGACCGGAGACGGCACCAACGACGCTCCCGCCCTGGCGCAGGCCGACGTGGGCGTGGCCATGAACTCCGGCACCCAGGCCGCAAAAGAAGCAGGCAACATGGTCGATCTCGACTCCAACCCCACCAAGCTTATCGAGATCGTCGAGATCGGCAAGCAGTTGTTGATGACGCGCGGCGCTCTCACCACCTTCTCCATCGCCAACGACGTGGCCAAGTATTTCGCCATCATTCCGGCCATGTTCGCCGGCGTTTTTCCGGTGCTGCGCGTGCTCAACATCATGTACCTGCATTCGCCGCAGTCGGCCATACTGTCTGCCGTCATTTTCAACGCGCTTATCATCGTGGCGCTTATTCCGCTGGCTCTGAAAGGCGTCAAATACGAGCCCAAGGCCGCAGATATCCTGCTGCGCAACAACCTGCTCATCTACGGCGTCGGCGGCATCATCATTCCGTTCATCGGGATCAAGGCTATCGACGTGTGCCTGGTAGCTATGCACCTTGCTTGAACCTTTGTTTTCAAAAGGGCGCGGCTTTAACCGCGCCGCTCACCGGCCGCAAAAAACGGCCGGGGCTTTGGCCCCTGAGGAGTAACGATCGTGCATTCCGTCTGGAAGACTTCCATCCGCTTCACCCTCATCACCGCGGTGCTGCTGGGCCTCGGCTATCCGCTGCTGCTTACCGCACTCGCCGGACTCATCTTTCCGCACCAGGCCGCCGGAAGCCTCATCCAGCTCAAAGATGGCACTGTCATCGGCTCCGAATTGATCGCCCAGAGCTTCACCTCCGACAAATACTTCCATCCCCGCCCATCGGCCGCCGGCAACGGATACGACGCCACCTCTTCCGGAGGTTCCAATCTCGCCCAGTCCAATGCCAAGCTGGTGCAGCGCATTCAGGGCGACATCGACAAGGCGGCCCAGGAGAATCCCGGCAAGCCCGTTCCCATCGACATGGTCACCACCTCCGGCTCCGGACTCGATCCCGACATCACCCCGGACAACGCCTACTTCCAGGCGCCTCGCGTAGCCAAAGCGCGCGGCCTCTCTCAAGACGCCGTCCGCAAGTTGATCGATCGGCACATCACCGCACGCCAGTTGGGTTTCCTCGGCGAACCCCGCGTGAATGTGCTGGATCTCAACCTCGACCTCGACAAGCTCGGCAGCAAATAAGGCTCTAGCAACGCGGCTTCCCAAGCCAAAGGACAAGCGGGTCGAGCCAACCAGCTCTCCCGCTTTCTCTTTTTGATTGGAATTGGTCCAGTGCAGGAATTCGGCCGCGTCTAAACTTCCCGCCGGCCCTCGAGCGCCCGCGTCATCGTCACCTCGTCGGCGTATTCGATGTCGCTGCCTGCGGGAACGCCGGTCGCGATGCGCGTGATCTTCACCGAAAAGCCGCGCAACGCACTCGCCAGCCAATTTGCGGTCGCTTCACCCTCCAGCGTGGGACTGGTGGCCAGAATCACCTCGTCCACCTCGCCGCGCTCCACGCGACCCACCAGCGTTCCGGCGCGCAACTGCTCCGGACCTACGCCGTGCAGCGGCGATAGCGTCCCATGCAGCACGTGGTACACGCCCTGGTAGCTGCGGGTCCGCTCCACCGCTTCAATGTTGGTGGGCTCCTCAACCACGCAAACCAAGCGCAGATTGCGGGTCGGGCTGGCGCAGTACGCGCAGGGATCGACGTCAGTGACGTTATTGCAAATGGAGCACAGCCTCAGGCTCGCCTTCAGCCCCCGCACCGCCTCAGCCAGCGCGCCCGCATCTTCATCGCTCGAGCGCAGAATATGGAACGCGAACCGCTGCGCGCTCTTGGTGCCAACGCCCGGCAGCTTCTTCAATTCCTCAATGAGCCGGGCCATCGGCTCGGCATATCGTGACAAAGTGTTGCCTCCCTGGTTTGCGTCGAGCGGTAATTGGATATTCAGCTGAGTCCCGGAATCTTCAGACCGCCCAGCAAGCCTTGCATGCTCGACTTGATCGCCTCATCCGCCTTGCGCCCGGCCTCGTTCACCGCGGCCACCACCAGATCTTCAAGCATCTCCACGTCGGGCTGGCCGCCGCTCAGGCCCACCACTGCCGAGGGATCGATGCGCAGCTTGAGCAGT
>Ga0182014_10002981_pt1 | contig 20749 bp, 15 predicted proteins | sample 612S2DmetaG_FD_120489 | JGI IMG/M metagenome (GOLD analysis project Ga0182014, IMG submission 120489) | Permafrost microbial communities from Stordalen Mire, Sweden - 612S2D metaG | ecosystem: Environmental > Terrestrial > Soil > Wetlands > Permafrost | place: Sweden: Stordalen | collected... | reverse complement strand
GCGCGCCGTCCTCGGCAGGCTTCGTTTCCTGCAGAAGCGTCCCGACCGCGTCCGCAGCTTCTTCCAGGCACCGGAGACCCGCTACGCCGCTTAAACCAGAAGATACTTATGAACTGGTTAGTATGAACTGGTTAGTAACCGAAACTTTCGTTCTGACACCTTCTCGTGCGCGCGCGACAGCAAGACCGGCTCGCCCAATGGGCCGTAAAGGAAGACGCGCGGCCGCCAGGCGGAGGATGAACGCGGAACCAGGCCGGTCATTCCAAACCGGAGCAACAGGAAGCAACCGTTCCGCTTCAGCAAGCGCTTCTACAAGCTTCGCTGGCGCATCGAAGCTGCATTTAACAGGCTCAAGGACTTCCGCCGTATCGCCAAGATCAGCACCTCCGAGAAGTTCAGCACCGGGCACTGGGTTGGTGCCCAATGTACCAGAACTTGCCGCACGCATGTCGCCCAGAACTTTAAGCAAGTTGATTTAGGTAGCTTCCGAGCCACGATACCGCCCGTCACCTCGATCTGGCCTGCGCTTCGAGATGCCGGCTATAGCGCGACATCGAAAAGCAGAAAGCGAAATAGATCAGGCTCACGAACAGGTAGACCTCGACGCTGAATGATTGCCAGGCGGGATCGATGATGGAGGTCTTGGCCGTCGTCAGCAGGTCGAAGATGCCGATGATAAGGACCAGGCTGGTATCCTTGAAGAAAGCGATGAAGGTATTCACCAGCGGAGGAATCACGTGGCCGATCGCCTGCGGCAGGATGACCAGGCCGTTCTTCTTCCAGTATGAGAGACCGAGCGCATCGGCGGCGTCGTGCTGCCCGAGCGGAACGGCCTGCAGGCCGCCGCGGATGACCTCGGCCAGATAGGCGCCCGCGTAGAGCGCGAACGCGACCTGGGCTCTCAAGAGCTTGTCGATATTGACGCCGTCGGGCAGGAACAGCGGAAACATCACACTCGCCATGAACAGCAGGCTGATCAGCGGTACGCCGCGGATGAGTTCGACATAGAGCACACAGAGCGACCGGATCGCGGGAAGTCTGGAACGGCGGCCGAGGGCGACGACAATCCCGAGCGGAAAGCCGAAGGCGAGCCCGGAGGTCGCGAGGATCAGGGTCACCGGCAGGCCGCCCCAGCGATCCTGCGAAACAAAGGGGAGGCCGAAGATGCCGCCCCACATCAGGACGCCGATCAGTACCAGCACGCCAGCCCACACCAGCACCAGCTTGCGGCCCCAGAAACTGCGGCGGCTCGACAGAAAGAACAGCGCGACGAATGTCAGTGTCGCAAACGCCGGCCGCCACTGCTGATCGAAGGGATAGGTGCCGAACAGGATGAAGCGGAATTTCTCGGGAATGACGGCCCAGCAGGCGCCGAGCCCATGGATCGCCCGGCAGGCGCCGGTTTGATCGCCCGTGACGGTCCAGATCGCATTCCAGAGGCCCCACCGAACGAGGCCGATGAGCGCCCTGGCGAGCCCAAAGATCAGCAACAGCGAGATGACGGTAGAGGAGATCGACGCGAACAGATTGGCGCGCAGCCATCCGATGCTGCGACCCGCCACGGTCCGGCGGTATTGCGACCGGCCGGGAGGGGGCCGGTTTGCCGGGGTATCCATCACCATCGTCATGGGATCATCGCTCCACCAGCGCGATGCGCGCGTTATACCAGTTCATGAAAAGACTGATGCCGAGGCTGATAGTGAGGAACACGAGCATGATGAGGGCGATGGCCTCGATGGCCTGGCCGGTCTGGTTCAGGGTCGTGTTCGCGATCGATACGATGTCCTGGTAACCGACCGCGACCGCCAGCGAGGAGTTCTTGGTCAGGTTCAGATACTGGCTCGTCATCGGCGGGATGATGACGCGCAGGGCCTGCGGCAACACGATGTGCCGCAGCACGAAACCACGGTGCAGGCCGAGCGCCTTCGCCGCGTCCCATTGGCCCTTGTCGACGGCCTGTATGCCGCTGCGCACGATCTCGGCGATGAAGGCCGAGGTATAGGTCACGAGCGCGATGAGAAGCGCGAAATATTCCGGAGCCAGCGTCAACCCGCCGACGAAATTGAAACCGCGCAGCTCCGGTAGCGCGATGCTCCAGGATACGCCGAGGCCCCATGATACCAGCGCCGGCCATCCGACCAGCAGGACCAGCGCGTAGGGCCAAGTGGGGCGCCTCCGGCCGTCCGCCATCTGCCGTGCGATCAGTCGCCGCCGCAGCGCGTACAGCGCCATCAGTCCGACCGCCATCGCGCCGATGACCCAGAGATTTCCTTCCCCGATCGGGACCGACGGCAGCACCAGGCCCCGATTTGAAAGATAGACGCCGTCGACCGGTTTCCAGGCGCTGCGCGCCGCGGGAAGTCCCTGCATCAGCACGTACCAGAACAACAACTGCAGCAGCAGGGGAATGTCGCGAAGGACTTCGACGTAGACCGCGGCAAGCCGGGACAGCAGCCAATTCGCGGACAGCCGCGCGATCCCGACCCCTGTTCCAAGCACGGTCGCGAGCACAATGCCGATGACGGCGACGCGGAGCGTATTGACGATGCCGACGATGAACGCGCGGATATAGGGATCCTTGGGACTGTAGGCGAGCCAGCTGTCCGCGATCGGCATCCCGGCCTCGCGGCCGAGAAAGGCAAAGCCGGTCGAGATCCGGCGTGCCGACAGATTGTGGAGGGCGTTCGACCACAGCCAGCCGACGACAGCGATCGCGATCCCCACCACCGCGATCTGCCAGAGCAGTCCGCTGATGCGCTGCCTGCTCCAGGAAACGCGCCATCGCCTTTGGCGGGGTTCGGGCGTCGGTATCGTCACAGCACAAGGACCTCACTGCAGAAGCGATCTTCGGCTCGGCGCTGGGCGCGCGTTTCAAACGTTGCATCAAAATACAATTTGTGCAACATATGTTTCATGACTCGGCCGGAACCAAAATCTTCTCCCCTGGACGAACTTTGCATCGCCTTGCCATCATTGCCGATGCGGCTGCAGCAAGTCGGGCGGTTTGTCGCCGCCAATGACTATGACGCCACGACCCGTTCGATGCGCGATCTGGCCGCCGAGGCCGGCGCCGATCCTGCCGCATTCACCCGGCTGGCGAAAGCCCTGGGCTATTCCGGATGGGATGATCTGCGCGCTGCCTTGACGGAGGCCCGCCGGCCGGAGCCGCAGGCTCCATTCTCGGGCCGAACCAGAGGGCGGGGGCAGGGTCCCAATTCCCTAGCCTCGCTGGTCGCCGACAAACTCGAGGCCGAGGCAGCGGGTCTTCCGCGGATCTCGCCCGATACCGTGGCCAGGGCTGCCCAGGCCTTGCATGCGGCACCACGGATCTGGATTGCAGGCTTTCGAAGCTGCCGCAGCGTGGCGGAGTTGCTCAATTACCAGCTTCGGCTATTCCGGCCCGATACGGTGCAACTGGTTGGCGGTTCGGGTCCCGAAGATCTCGACCTTGGGGCCTTCCGTGGCGGCGACGCCGTTGTCGTCATTGGCTTTGCGCCCTACTCGACGGCAAGCATCTTGTCGGCGCGGGCGGCGCATCGCAGCGGCGCCCGTTTGATCGCGATCGCCGACACCGCCGCCGCGCCCATGGCCGAAGGCGCCGATCACCGTCTGCTGTTCGAAGCCGCCGCTTCGCCCGGGTTTTTTCCGAGCCTGACCGGCGCGATCGCGATCGCGCAGTCGCTGGCCGCGGTTACGTTCGTGCTGGGTGGCGTGGGCTCGAAGCGGCGCCTCCAACAGACCGAAATCCGCCTTGCGGCGATGTCACAATATGTTTCCGAGAAGGGGTGAGCGTCATGGGTGTTGGCCACAGCCGGGTGCTGCATCGAAGCCTGCGCGAAATGCCGCCAAAGGCCATCGGCGGCGACGGCGTCTGGCTCATTGCCGAGGATGGCCGGCGGATTCTCGACGGCTCCGGCGGCGCCGCCGTTTCCTGCCTCGGGCATCAACACCCGCGCGTGATCGAGGCTATCGCAAGGCAGGCGTCGAAGCTCGCTTATGCCCATACCGGCTTCTTCTCGTCGGAGCCGGCCGAAGCGCTGGCCGAGCAACTCGTCGGCGATGAACCTGGCGGGCTCGCCTATGCCTACTTCGTCAGCGGCGGATCGGAAGCGATCGAGGCCAGCATCAAACTGGCGCGGCAATATTTTGTCGAAAGCGGTCAGCCGCAGCGCCAGCGCTTCATCGCCCGGCGCCAGAGCTACCACGGCAATACGCTCGGGGCCCTGTCGGCAGGCGGAAACGCCTGGCGTCGCGAACCCTACGCGCCGTTGCTGTCGCCGGCCTTCAGCCACGTGACGGCTGCGTTCGCCTATCACGAGAAACGCGACGACGAATCGGAAGCGGATTTCGTGGCGCGGCTGGCGGCCGAGCTGGAGGCCGAATTTCAGCGCCTCGGCCCAGATACGGTGGCTGCATTCATGGCCGAGCCGGTGGTTGGAGCCACTTCCGGATGTGTGACGCCGCCCGAAGGGTATTTCAAGGCCGTGCGTGACATCTGCGACAGGCACGGTGCCCTGCTGATCCTCGACGAAGTGATGTGCGGCATGGGGCGTACCGGCACGCTACACGCGTGGGAACAAGAAGGCATCGCGCCCGACATCCAGGCCATCGCAAAAGGACTCGGTGGCGGCTATCAGCCGATCGGCGCCATGCTGGCGAGCGCGGAGATCATCGACACCATCCGGCGGGGTTCCGGTGCCTTCCAGCACGGACATACCTACCTCGCACATCCACTGGCGTGTGCCGCAGCGCTCGAGGTGCAGAAGATCATCAGCGAAGACCAACTGCTCGACCGGGTCAAGGACCTTGGCAATCATCTCGAGCGGCGGCTGACGGAGCGCTTCGGCAATCACCGGCACGTCGGCGACATCCGCGGGCGCGGTCTGTTCTGGGCCATCGAATTGGTTGCCGATCGCTCAACGCGCGCGCCGTTCGATCCCGCGCTCAAGCTCAACCATCGAATTAGGGCTGCGGCGTTCGAAAACGGCCTTGCCTGCTACCCGGGGAGCGGCACCATAGACGGCCGCAGCGGCGACCATGTTCTGCTCGCGCCACCCTACATCGCGACGTCGGAAGATATCGAAGCAATTGTCGATAGATTGAGCCACGCCGTCGACAGCGCATTAAGAAGCATTGGTCATTAGGAGGAGGAAAAGATGAAGACTTTTGTCATCGCTACGGGCTTGCTCGCAATTTGGCTTTCAGGTGCCTCAGCCACAACGCTGGATACGGTCAAGCAACGCGGCACGCTCGTCTGCGGCGTCAGCGCCGGCTTCGCCGGGTTTTCCGCGCCGGATTCGCAAGGCAACTACAAGGGACTCGACTCCGACTATTGCCGCGCGCTGGCCGCGGGAGTGCTCGGCGACGCCGGCAAGGTGCGTTACGTCGCGCTCACGGCACAGAACCGGTTCACCGCGCTGCAGTCGGGCGAGATCGACGTGCTCTATCGCAATTCCACGCAGACCTATCTGCGCGGCGTGACCCTCGGCCTGCGGCAGGGTCCGGTCAACTTTTACGACGGACAGAGTTTTGTCGTGAAAAGCGACAGCGGCGTCAAGGACCTCAAGGGCCTGAACGGCGCCACCGTCTGCGTCGCGCAAGGCACCACCCATGAGGTCACGCTGGGCGATTACGGCCGCGCCAACGGGATTGAATGGAAACCGCTGGTGTTCGACCGCACCGATACGATGCTACAGACCTTCTTCGGTGGGCGCTGCGATGCCATGACTCAGGACGCCTCGGCACTGGCCGGGTCTGTCACAACCGCGGCGCCGAATCCCGCTGACTATACTATCCTGCCGCAGACCATCAGCAAGGAACCGCTCGGGCCGTTCACGCGCAACGGCGACGAAGTGTGGACCGACATCATCGCCTGGCTTCACTACGGCCTCGTCGAGGCGGAGGAACTCGGCGTGACCGCGGCCAATGTCGACGACATGGCCAAGTCCAGCAGCGTGCCGGCCATTCAGCGCCTGCTCGGCACCGCCGGCGATCTCGGATCGCGGCTCGGTCTCGACAACAAATGGATGTTGCAGGCGATCAAGGCCGAAGGCAATTACGGCGAAATCTTCGAGCGCAATGTCGGCAAGGCAAGCCCGCTGAAGCTCGAACGCGGCCTGAACGCAACCTGGAGCAAGGGCGGCCTGATGTACGCGCTTCCCTTCAAGTAAAATACGGTAGCGGCGCGCGCGGTTGACAAGAGCCGCGCGGCCGCGGCGCTGTTCAACATACGCACCGGCGGCGCCGGTAGCTGGCATCGGTTCGCCCTGTCCCAGACGACACTGGAAAGTGCCGCGCCAAAGCTGAAGGAATTGCCTACGGCTGTCGGTCGACCCGGGGGCGGGCCGGTAGGCTTCTCAGATCTTTGTAAAACTCCAGCCTGCGAAAAGTCCGCCATCGGATGCCGCTAGAGCAGTCAATACAGCGCCCCATATGATGTCCGGGAGCAGCATTACATCCCACTTCCAATGCCTCAGCAAAGCCATGCTTGCCAGATCGAAGGCCGCGAAAAACAATAGACCGAGGAAAGCACCGCCAGATGCGTTTGCCACCCAGTCGTGTGGAGTAGCGCCATTTACGAAAGACACCGTGCAGGCAATGGACAAGACGTAGAAAAGCACTGTCGGCGCTGGACCATCCAATATCAGTTCGCGGACGCTTGCGCCAAACAATCTGCCGCCCGCCTGGAGGAACAATAGATCGAGCGGAAAAGCGATGATCAACGTGGCCAAAAAGATCAGCGCGCTTTGTTTCACTTTGGTTCCGTTGGACGTCGATAGCAAAATGTATCTAACACAAATGACCGCTTCGTGCCAGACGCAGCCGTCCCCACGGCTATGCGAATTCGCCGTTGTTGAACAGTTCTGGGAATATCGCTGATACTGAAGAATGACTTCAGTTGCTGCCGTAAACGGCTATTCCTCGTCCGCCAGCGGTGAGCGCACGCTACCTTTGGCGCGGCAATGTCGTCTTATGCTTGGTTTCCTCGCGGATGAAGCTGCGGACGCGGCCGGGTAAAGGATGCGCGGCCGTGCTTGAGGCCCCACAGCGGCTGCGCCAGCGTTGCAACCGCGTCGGCGGGATTGCTCGCATCGACGCAGACGAGATCGGCCTGCGCTCCGATCGCGATGCCATAATTCTCAAGGCGCATCAGCCGCGCCGCCGCCCCGGTAATCATGTCGAGACAGCCGGCGAGATCGGCCCGCCGCGACACGTGACATACATTGGCATAGAGGTTAGCCATACGGATCAGCGAGCCGTCGCCATAGGGCGTGAACGGGTTCAGCACATTGTTGGTCGAGATCGAGCAGGTCACCCCTGCCCGTCGCAATGGCTCAGCCTGGACCACGCCTCGCGGGATCGCATGGTCGTGGCTGCGGCCCATAAGATGCAGGTCGGTCGACGGCAATATCGTCACGGCGACGCCGGCGCTGGCCAGTTGCTTGGCGATGTCGGCAAAGCGATCCGGCGGAAGCAACGACATCTGCGTGGCATGTCCGACCGCGACCCGGCCGCCCCAGCCGTATTCCTCGGTCTTGCGGCAGACATATTCGATCTGCATGCCCTGCGCGGTCTCGGCGAGATCCAGATGCATGTCAATCTCGGCATCGAAGTCGCGTGCAATCGCAAAGATGCGGTCGATCTGCGCGCGCGGGTCGGTGTCGAAATATGGCACCGCGCCGATGGCGCGCGCGCCGCGGCGCAAGCCCTCGATCAGCAATTGCTCGGTGCCAGGATTATTGGTGAGCCCCTCCTGCGGAAACACGCACAGTTCGATGTCCATCGCCCAAGCGTAGTCGCGCGCGAGCTGTTCGACGGCGTCGAAGCCGATCATGCCGATGCCGGGGTCGAGTTCGACATGGGTGCGCATGTGCATGGTGCCTTGCGCGATGCAGCGCTCCAGCGTGCGCTTGCCGCGCGCGTAAACGTCCGCGACGGTGAAGTCGCGCTTGGCCGCCGCAGTGACGCGAACCGCCTCGGCGACGGTGCCTTCCTCGATGAGGCAACGATCGAGAATGCAGGTCTTGTCGAGATGGATATGGGTCTCGATCATGCCTGGGAGCACAAGGCAACCGGCCGCTTCCAGCTCCGGCGCATCGCCCGCCAGGTTGGATTCGATAACGGCAATCGTCGTGCCCACAATGCCGATATCGACGGTCCGAAGCTCGCTTCCTTGCAGGATGCAGGCATCACGAATGATCAGGTCCATCAATTCACCACGGCCGGATCGGCCCCGAGATAGGCATCGTCCAGTTTCGCATCCTTCAGCTCCGCGGGCCGGCCCTGCGCCACCACGCGACCGCTCGACAGCACGTAGCCGCGATCGGCAATAGCCAGCACATGATCTGCCATTTGATCGACGATCAGTAAAGTCGTGCCTTCGTTGCGCAGCCGGGCAAACTGTCCGAACAGTTCGGCCGCGACCGCCGGCGCCAGACCCAGCGATGGTTCGTCCAGCAGCAGGAGTTCGGGGCGCGCCAACAAGCCGCGAGCCACCGCGAGCATCTGCTGCTCGCCGCCTGACAGCAGCCCAGCCGCAGTGTGCAGGCGAGGACGCAGCCGCGGAAAGCGAACCAGCATTGCCTCGATCTCGGCAAGCGCAAAATCGTTGCGGCGGGTCGCGCCGAGGCGGAGGTTTTCGGCGACGGTTAATTGCGGAAATACCTGACGTCCCTCCGGCACCAGGATCAATCCGGCCCGCGCCACCAGATGGGCGGCCAACTGCGAAAGCTCGACGCCGCCGAAGCCGATGGTACCTTGTACCGGGCGGATCAAGCCGCTCAGCGCCTTCATCAGCGTCGATTTGCCGGCGCCGTTGGGGCCGAGCACGGCGATGGTCTCGCCGCGGCCGACTTTCAGGCCGACTTGATCGAGCACGCCGAGCGATCCGTAGCCCGCGCTCAGCTCCCGCACATCGAGCAAGGACGCGCCGACCTCGCGCGATGCCGCCCCTTGCGCCGGCGCGGCCGCGCCGAGATAGGCCGCCCTGACGGCGGGATCGGCGCGTACGGCAGCCGGCGTGCCTGCGGCGATGCGGCGTCCGGCATCGAGTACCACGATCTCGTCGGAGATCGACATCACCAGCGCCATGTCATGCTCGACCAGCACGACCGCGAGACCTGATCGCGCCAGCCGCTGCAGCAGCGCGCCCAGCTTGACGGTATCCGCGTCATCGAGCCCGGCAGCGGGTTCATCCAGCAACAGCACGGCTGGCGCGGTGCCGAGCGCTCGCGCAATCTCGATCAATCGCCGGTCCACATGCGGCAGCGTGGCGGCTAATCTGGTTTCCGATCCGGAATAGCCGACCAGCGAGAGCAGCGCGCGCGCCAGCGCCGCCGATGCGTCACCCCGCCAGCGGCCGCGCAGCAGGCCGAGGCGGACATTGTCCAGCACGGTTAGATTCCCGAACGGCTGCGCGGTCTGGAAAGTACGGGCGAGACTCGCGCGAGCGGCATCCTGCGCAGGCAGACCAGTGATGGCCTGGTTTCCAACCCGTACCGTTCCAGAATCCGGCGGCTGGAATCCGCTGACGAGATTGAGTAGCGTGGTTTTGCCGGCGCCGTTGGGTCCGATCACGCTGGTGATGCGGCCGGGCGGTGCAATGAGGTCCACGCCCGCCACCGCAATGACGCCGCCGAACGCGACGCTAACCCCTTCCGCCACCAAGCTGCCGCTGGAGCCTGCAAGATGAGCGAGAGCCAGATCGATATCCGCTGCAGGACGTGACGGGGGCGCTTTCGGCATCACCAGACCGGCGACGGCGCCGGCGATTCCACCCGGTGCGATCCAGAGCACGATCAACAAACCAGCGCCAAACACCAGCAGGCGATATTCGGCAAGGCTGGCAAGCACCTCTGGCAGCAACACGACGACGGCCGCTCCCAGTAGCGGGCCGAGGGTGCGGCCAGCGCCGCCGAGCACCACAACCAGCAGAAACAAAATAGACTGTGAGAACGGAAACGAACTCGGCGCGATGAAGCCAGTGAGCGCGGCCTGCAGTCCGCCTGCCAAACCGGACGTCACGGCGGACAAGACAAAGGCCGCGGTGCGCACTGGCAGTGCACCGACCCCGATGCTGCGCGCCGCCGCCGGCGCCGAAGCCGTGGCCTGCATCGCAAGGCCGAGCGGGCTTCGCGCAAAGAAATGAAACCAGATCAGCGCAAGCGCGCAGAAACCGTATGCCAAGAGCGCCGTACCGCCGGTGCCGAACGGCGCCGGAATGCCGGCGAGACCGCTGGCGCCGCCGGTCAGGTCGCGCCACTCGACCGATACGGATTCGACGATGAAACCGAACGCGATGGTGACCATAGCGAGATAGGGTCCGGTCACCCGAAGTGCCGGGATCGACAGCACAACCGATATCGCCGCGACCAGCAACACCGCGAGCGGCAGTGCTTCCCAAAAACCGAGGCCCGCCCCGGTGGTCAGGATTCCGACGCCATAAGCGCCGAGCGCCAGAAACCCTACCTGGCCGAGCGACACCTCACCGGCGAGGCCAAGCAGCACATTCAATCCAACGCCGACCATCGCCGTCGTCGCCAGCGTTCCCAACAGATAAGCGTAATAGCCGGGCGCGAGCAGACAGATCGCGACGACGCCGCCGATCAGCACCGCGGCGAGCACCGTGAAGATGGCCTTCATACGCGCACCTTGGCCCGGCCACCGAACAATCCGGAAGGCGCCAGTGCGAGGGCCGCGATCACGGCGGTGAAGGTGACGATCTGGGTGCTGCTGGAGCCGAGCCATGTGGTGGCGCAGGCTTCCACCAGACCATAAACCAGCCCCGCAATCACGACGCCCCAGGGATTGGTGAGGCCGCCAAGGATCGCTACCGCGAAGGCTTTGATGCCGAACAACGTCCCCATGTCATAGGCCACGTTGTACAGCGGCGCGATCAGGATGCCGCCGATGCCGGCCAGAAGTGCGGCCGCGGCGTAAGTCATTGCGATCAGCCTGGTGACATCGATGCTCATAAGCCGCGCGGCATCCGGGTTCTCGACCGCCGCGCGCAGTTTCAATCCGAGACGGGTCCGGTGCATGCCGAGATGGACCAGCAACGCCAGTCCGAGTCCCACCGCTGGGATCAACACCTGCAGTGGAAAGATGCCGATATTGCCGATCATCCAGGGGTCATCCGCCCAGGCGGAGGGGAACGCGCGCGGCTCCTTGCCGAACAAAACCATCGCCACATTGTCGAGCACGATGCCGAGCGCCACGGTCGCCATCAGCCAGGAATTGGTGCCGCGGGTGACGAACGGCCGAACCGCGATGCGCTCGACCACCAGGCCCCAGACGGCACAAACCATCAGCGCCGCGGGGACAGCGGCCATCATCGGCCAGTGCATACCGACGGTCAGCGCATGGCCGACCACGGCGCCCAGCATCACCGAGGAGCCTTGCGCGAAGTTCACCGTGCCGGACACGGCAAATGTCAGGGTGAACCCAAGCGCAATCAGGCCATAGATGCTGCCGAGGCTCAGCCCCGAGACAAGCGCGGTCATCAGCATTTTCAGCCCGTAATGGGCTCGATCTGATCCCCGTTGTAACGGACCATGATGTAATCGTTTTCGTTCAAGGCGTCGTGGTTCGTATCGGTGAACGGTTTTGAGTAGTTCTTGATCAGCCCCTGATAGCTGTCGATGGCGAGAAAACCCTCGCGCAGCTTGGGGCCTTCGGTCGCGCCGGCCTTGGCGATGGCAAGCGCGGTCAACTGCATGGCATCATAGGCATTGGCGACGCCAACCGGCGGCGTGACATCGCCAGGGCCCTTGATATCCGGATATTTCGCCATCGCCGCGGCAAGCACCCGCTTGCCGACCTCGTTCTGCGGACCGAAGAAGCTGTAGGTCTGGACGAAATGTACTTTGCTCGCCCAGGATCCGGCGAGTTCTGGAAAGCGTCCGCCGGAAATGCCCCAATGCGACACCACCGGCACGGTCCAGGCCGAGCGCTGCAGCGATTTCACCACCTGCGCGCCCGGTGCGGCATTGCCGACCAGGATCACGGTGTCGGCGCCAGCATCCCGCAGCCGTTGCAGCTGCGGCGTCATATCGACATCCTTGTCTTCGAACTTTTCCGCCCCCGCAAGCTTGATGCCGGCGGCTTCTGCTGCCGCGGTCAAACCGCCCAAATTGGATTCGCCCCAGCCATTGTTGACCAGCATCAGGCCCGGTGTCTTGGCGCCGAAACTCGCCATCGCATGCTTGATCAGCGCGCGGTCCACCAGCAAATCAACCGCCGAGACCCGAAACACGAAATTTGGATTGGCGCCGTTGCGGGTGATGTTGGTCGCCGCGGCCCACACGCCCATGAACGGCACTTGAGCTGTGTTGACCAGCGGCACGATCGCCTGCGACACCGGACTATCGATCCCGCCGAACAAAGCGACGACGCCCTCCTTGTCGATCAGTTCCCGCGCCGCGGTCTGGCCTTTCGCCGGGTTCGACTCGTCGTCGCGGCGCACCAGTTCGAGCATGCGCCCGCCGAGCACGCCGCCCTTGGCGTTGATCTCGTCGATCGCGATGGTGAGACCGCGGGTAATCCCCTCGCCCGATTTGGCGGACTGTCCAGACAGCGCTGCGACCAGGCCGATCTTGACCGGCTCTGCAGCGAAGGCGTAACGGCTGGCGAGGCTTCCCAGCGCGATCCCGGCGGGAAGAGCAAGCGCTTGGCGGCGCGTGAGATTTCTTGGCATGTCAAAAGCTCCACTTCGATTTTAATTCGGAGGATTCTTAGGCAGCCCAAGCAGCGTCAGGGTGATGGCTGCGATGTTAAAGGCTACGGCGCACTCGACGATCAAGTCAATGGCGAGCGACCAAACGGCAAGCAAGCGACATGCCACGAAAATGGAAGTAACGGCAGAAGCCATGGGTTTTGCCGCGACGCTGTGCACATGTGATCAAGATGCGAGGACGTCTTCAGATTAAAAGCCAGCGACGACGTCGCGGCGGCGTCGAACCACGCGATCACCATGATACAGCAATGCTGTCGTATCTCGTTCGATCACCTTCGTGGTCTCGCTGAGCAGGCTTGACGCCCTCGCCTCCGATCAGACGCGGCTATTCCAAAAATCGTCCCGCCGGCCCTGTTCCCAACCGCTGCCCCAGCGGATCGACCACCGAAGGCCTCGCTAGCTCGATTCCCGCCGCCCATAATTTCCGCAACTTCTGCCTAAATCCTGGTATCGGTCAATCCAACTTTTTGTGCGCCCCGGGACAAGTCGTCTCCGGACAAGTGACCGTAGGCTCCTCCTCCAGTTTGGAACATGGCATCGCCATGACAACGTCGAAGGAGAAATCAAATGCCTGAATGGTTTTCCACCGAAACCCCGACGCGGCGGACGTCATCCATGCTTGCCGGGTTGCTTGGCGCGTTGCTCATCGCCGGCATTTGCGCCCCGATCTCGGCCAGCGCCGCACCCGCGGGCTGCGCGGCATTGCAGGCCAAATACCCCGCCTGGAAGGGCAAGACCCTGGTCAATGCGATCAATCCGCACACGCCGGGCTATGAAGCGATCGATCCCAAGGATCCGGACAAATATGTCGGCTTCGACATCGACCTCGGCGAACAGATCGGCGAATGCCTCGGCTTCAAGCTGACCTACAAGGCCGTGACCTTTGCCGCCCTGCTGACGACCTTGTCGAGCGGACAGGCCGACATCGTAATCTCCGACATCTACGCCACCGAAGAGCGCGCCAAGGCCGCCGACTTCGTCACCTATTCGAAGGTGTTTGACGGCGTGCTGGTGGCCAAGGGCAACCCCAAGAAAATCACCGGCATCAACACATCGCTGTGTGGTGCGGCGGCAGCCGAGAACACCGGCTACGTCGAAGTTCCGTTGGTGCAGGACCTCGCTCCGAAGTGCAAAGCAGAGGGCAAGCCCGAGCCAACCATCCAGCTCTACGACAATAACGCCAACTGCATCCAGGCCATCCTCGCCGGCCGCGCCGACACCTACGTAAACGACGTCAACACCGTCGACCAGGCCGTTAAGGCCAATCCGGACAAACTGGAAAAGGCGATCGCGGTAACGATCCCCTATTCGGTCGGCATTGCTGTGCCAAAGGACAAGCCTGAATTCCGCGATGCGATCATGGCCGCATTGGTCGAAGTTCAGAAGGCCGGCATCCACAAGGAACTGCTGAAGAAGTGGGATCTCGATCCGAACAACTTCAAGGAACCGGACATTCTCTCGGTAAAATAATGTCGCTGTAAATGTCGTTGTTCCTGCACTATCTCAGTCTGCCGTACCTGGTCTCGGGCATCTGGTTCACCATTGAGGTGACTGCGCTCGGGCTGGCCGGCGGACTGATCTTAGGATTAGTCCTCGCGGCGATGCAGCTCAGCCGGTTCTGGCTGCTGGCTGCATTCGCCCGGGGCTATACCGTGATCTTCCGCGGCACGCCGCTGATCCTGCAGATGGTGTTTGCATACGACGCGTTGCCGCAGGTCGGCCTCAAGCTGAGTGCGATCGGTGCGGCGGGGCTGGCGTTGGCCGCCAACGAAGCGCCGTTCATTGCGGAAATGCTGCGCGCCGGTGTACTCGGCGTCGACCGCGGGCAGGTGCTGGCCGGCCAGGCGCTCGGCATGACGCCGTCGCTGCTGATGCGGCGCATCATCGCGCCGCAAGCCATTCGCACAATGATCCCGGCGTTCGGCAACGAGACCGTCAGCGCCCTGAAAAATTCGTCGCTGGCGAGCGTGATCTCGGTGCAGGAGCTGACGCTGCGAAGCACGCAGCTTGCGTCTTCCACCTTCGACTTCTTCTCGATCTTCTTCGCCTCTGGCCTGATCTATCTCTTGCTCACCACCGGTGTCAGCTTGGTCCAGCTGGTCGTGGAACGGGCGCTGGATCTCGACCGGCCCACAACGCCAAATCGCTTTGCGCGTTGGCTGCCCTGGTATCGCGCTCCGCTAGTGGTGGGGCCGGTCGTCGGCGAGCCGGTAGTGGCCACCGACGAACCACCCGACAACGGCATCCCCTACACCGCAAAGGACGCCAAGGTATCGCGGGCGGACCGCACCAAGCGATCGGTGACGCTGACGCGCAACAACATCGCGGTCGAGGTCAACGGTCTTTACAAGGCCTATACCAATCAGCCCGTGCTCGCCGGTGTCGATCTCACCGTGCGGATGGGCGAAGTCGTCGCCTTGCTCGGCCCCAGCGGCTCGGGCAAGAGCACGCTGCTCCGATGCATCAACCATCTCGAGGGCTGGGACGCCGGCACGGTCAAGGTCGGCGGCCGCCGCATGGGTTTTCGCGAAGACGGCAAGCCGTTATCGCCGCGGGCGATCGCCGAAGAGCGCGCCAGTGTCGGCGTCGGCATGGTGTTCCAGCAATTCAATCTGTTCGGCCACCTGACCGCGCTGGAGAACGTCGCCGGACCGTTGCGATGGGTACACGGCGTTTCGCGCGGAGACGCCGAGCGGCGCGCACGCGAACTGCTCGAACGGGTGGGCCTCAGCCATCGCGCCGACGCGCTACCGCGGCATCTGTCGGGCGGACAACAACAGCGTGTCGCGATCGCGCGTGCGATTGCACCTAATCCCAGCGTGCTGCTGCTGGATGAGCCGACCTCGGCGCTCGATCCGGAACTGGTCAACGAGGTGCTGGAAGTGATCCGACGGCTGGCGGTCGAGGATGGCCTGACCATGATCATCTCGACGCATCAATTGCGCTTTGCCGACGAAGTCGCCGACCGCGTGGTGTTTCTCAGCGGTGGCTCTATCATCGAAGAAGGGCCGGCGCATGAGGTTCTGACCTCGCCCCGCAATCCGATCACGGCGCGGTTTCTCAGGGTCATGGAGGCAGACAAACCAACCGGGGCGCCCGCATGAAACCCCGCCAGACTGTCATGGCACCATTTTGGTGCCATCCCCTCAACTCACAAAAACTTGCGTCGCAAGTGTCATCTGAGGCCACTGCATGAAGCATCATCTCCTTCCCGTTTCACCCGCCAACGTTCACTGGGGATACTTCAGCAAGAAGGTGGCGCCGGCAATCACCTTGAAGTCCGGCGACCGGGCTACCATCGAGACATTGACGCATCACGCCAATGACGATTACGAGCGCATGATCGCCAACGATCCCGGCGCCGAAAGTATCTTTCACTGGACCAGGGAACATAAGGCGATGGTTCGCCGCGGCTCCGGCCCGACCGAGGGCCCGTTCATTCGCGGTTCGGGCGAAGGCGTCGGCGTTCATCTCCTGACCGGGCCGGTGGCGATCGAGAACGCCGAACCCGGCGACGTGCTGGAAGTCCGCATCCTCGACATCCGGCCGCGCCCGAGTTGCAACGCCTGCCATGCCGGTCGTTTTTTCGGCTCCAACGTCGCGGCAAATTGGGGCTTTCACTATCACGATCTGATCGAGGAACCGAAGCCGCGCGAAGTCATCACCATCTTCGAACTCGATACGTCAGGCGAACCGTTTGCCAAAGCGGTCTACAATTACGTCTGGACCCCGCAGACCGATCCGGACGGCATCGTGCATTCCACCATCGATTATCCGGGGGTGCGGGTCGATCACTCCACCATCCGCAAACGCGAGAATATCCTGCCCAATGTGAAGGTGCCAGCCCGGCTGCATTTCGGCACCATGGGACTGGCGCCATCGGAAGCGGACTTCGTCAGTTCGATCCCGCCGAGCTACACCGGCGGCAATATAGACGACTGGCGGATCGGCAAGGGCGCGCGGATGTATTACCCGGTCGCGGTGCCGGGCGCCTTCTTCTCGGTGGGCGACCCGCACGCCGCCCAAGGTGACAGCGAACTCGGCGGCACCGCGATCGAAACGTCGCTGACCGGCGATTTCGAGTTTGTGCTGCACAAGCACCGCGATCTCGGCGGCACCGCGCTGGAGGGCTTGACCCATCCGATGCTCGAAACCGACAGCGCATGGTCGGTGTACGGTTTCACCTATCCGAATTACCTCGCCGAGCTCGGCGCCGCCGCGCAGACCGAAATCGCCAATCATTCGAGCCTCGACCGCGCGATGCGCGATGCGTTCCGCAAATTGCGCCGGTTCCTGATGACGGTGCATCACATGAGTGAGGACGAGGCGATTTCCCTGATGTCGGTGGGGGCGGATTTCGGCGTGACCCAGGTGGTTGACGCCAATTGGGGTGTCCACGGCACCATCCGGAAGAACGTCTTCAGGTGCGATTGATCGTCCACAGCTAATCCAGGGAGTTCCAAAACCCTAAAAAACGCCGCAAGTAGCAGATTTGAGGTCCGGAGGTTGTATCTGACGGCCATTTGGGCGGCTTTTGCCGTCCCTTTGGCACGGAGGTTGCTTCGATTCCCGTGTTTGGGGACGAGCCATGGGTTTCCGACCGTTCACTAGCGAATCCTATTCCGAAGACGCCCGCCTGGAAGCGTGGCGCGACGTGTTGAGTGCGGTCGGTCTGCGGCCATCGACGGGCTCACCCATTCAGACCGGGCACGCGACGGCGTCACGCCGCAACGCCGACGGCGTGGTGCTGGCCAGGCTAGTGGCGGGCGCGCAAGCCGTATCGCCGCTACAAAATCTGGCCGACGACATGCCGATCGTGCTGTTACCGATCGAGGACGGCGTCAGTTTAAGGACCTCCGCCGGCCATCAGATCATTTCGGTCGGGCAATTGCTGTTGCTGCCGCGCAAGGGCGACTGGAGCGTGGCGTTCCAGCGTGACATGCGCGCCATGGTGTTGTCGGTCACCTCGGAAGCATTTCACGGCCGCAAGGTCGCCAAGCCTGTCGTCGGTGAGGTCCGGGTGCTGGCATCAGGCGGATTCACCGAGGTGTTTTCACGCACGCTGGAATCGGCTGCGCGAAACATCGAGACACTGTCGGATGCCGAATGGACCGCGGTCGCCCAGAGCCTCGCCGAGTTGATGCAGATCCTTGTCCGGCAGTTCACACCCGCCGCCAGCGACGCCAGCGGCACCGTGACCCAGGCAGCGATCCTCAATCGGCTTTGCCAGACCATCGAGCGCAAGCTTGCCGATCCCGACCTCACGCCTGCCAGGGTGGCGGAGGCGGAAGGAATATCCGAACGCTACATGCAAAAGCTGTTCGAAGGCTCAGGCAGCAGCTTCACGCATTATTTGCGCGAACGGCGGCTACAGCGGACTTCGGCAGAACTGTCGAACCCGGCGGAGGCCTATCACTCGATCTCCGAAATCGCCTACCGCAATGGCTTCAATGATTCCGCGCATTTCAGCCGCGTATTCCGCCACAAGTTCGGGCTTTCGCCGCGCGAGTATCGCCAGCAGGAAATCGAGCGCATGACCGCCTCCTCCGCTGCGGCCGGCCAGCGCGGCTGGCCGCAGCAAGCGCTGGCGCAGTTGCGCAGCCATCATTCGCCGACTAACGCCCGCAAGGGCACCTTGCCCGCGAAACCGGAATTGATCGCGCCTTCGGCGGAAGGCGACCATCGTCACCATCACCTTTCGGTGGAGGCCGAGCGCGTGCATTGGGGTTATTTCAGCCGCGCACTGCTGCCGCAAACCGAGATCAATTCTGGCGATACCATCACGATCGAGACCCTGACCCAGCATGCCTCCGACGATCCGGAGCGGATGATCGCGGGCGACGCCGGGGCCGAAAGCGTGTTTCGCTGGACGCCCACCGAGAAGAACGTCGATCGGCGCGGCGCCGGACCGATGGATGCTTCGGTTTACGGCCGCGGCGCCGGCGAAGGATTCGGTGTGCACATTTGCACGGGTCCTGTGGCGGTCAAGGACGCGCAGCCAGGCGACGTGCTGGAAGTCCGCATCCTCGACGTGGTACCACGCGCCTGCCGGAATCCCGATTTTGAAGGCCAGGTGTTTGGCAGCAGCGTCGCGGCATGGTGGGGATATCACTACAACGAGTTGCTGGCCGAAGCGAAGCCGCGCGAAGCGGTGACGATTTACGAGATTCTCGACCATGACGAGACGCCGTATGCGCGCGCGCTCTATTCCTATCGCTGGGAGCCGCAAACCGATCCGTTCGGCGTGGTTCACAATACCTACGATTATCCGGGCATTCCGATTGCCCCGGGGACCGTCAAGCGGCGGCACAATGTGCTCGACGGCATCCGGATTCCCTTGCGTCCGCATTTCGGCGTGATCGCGGTGGCGCCACGCGAGACCGATTTCGTCGACTCGATTCCGCCGTCTTATTTCGGCGGCAATCTCGACAATTGGCGTCTCGGCAAGGGATCGGCGGTCTATCTGCCGGTGTCGGTGCCGGGCGCATTGCTGTCGGTCGGCGATCCGCATGCAACCCAGGGCGACGGCGAGTTAGGCGGCACAGCCATCGAATGCTCGATGACCGGGACCTTCCAGCTCATCCTGCACAAGAAAGCCGACATGGCCGGCCGAGTGTTTGCGGACCTGACCTATCCGCTGATCGAGACCGCAACCGACTGGGTGCTGACCGGGTTCAGCCACCCGAACTATCTGGCCGAGTTCGGCGCCAAGGGCCAAAGCGAGGTCTACGCCACCTCGTCGCTGGATCTCGCCATGAAGGACGCGTTCCGCAAGATGCGCCGCTTCCTAATGAACATCAAAGGACTGACCGAGGACGAAGCCGTCGCGCTGATGTCCGCCGCGGTGGACTTTGGCGTGACGCAAGTGGTGGATGGCAATTGGGGCGTACACGCCATCCTGAGCAAGCGGCTGTTCGAGAACGTACCGCGCGCTTGACAGGCTGGGAAATCAAATCTCTCCGGGATCCCATATCACCATACGTATCGGGGTCGGATTAAAGCCGTTGCAGGGCCGTTGACCTGCCGGCAGTTGGAGATGACGAACAGCATGTCGCGGTGACGTCGACGTAATTTCCAAGCGCCAATCTTGGTTAAAGTCAAACTACGTTGACATTTGGCCCTTTATTAAAAGCTGAAAGTGGGGAATGTAATACTACGGCCCAAGTTGAGCGACTTCGCACAGCTCAAGCCTCGTCGTCCAGGTGAATGACCGCATTGCGCCAAGAAGCCGACACTCAAGATATACTTGAAAAGAAAAAGTCACTATTTTGGAGGTGGACGCCTGCATACCAGGTCGATTTCGATCAAGGCATCGTAAGCTAGGCCAGTGACGCCGACGCAGGTGCGAGCGGGCAGCCGACCTTCGGCAAAGTAGCTGCGATATATTTCGTTCACTGCTGCGTAGTCCTGCTTGAAGCGCGTAAGATAGATCCGCGCCATCACAACCTGCTCGAAGTCGAGATCCAGGCCGGCCAGCACCAACCTCAGATTTGCCATGACGGCGCGTGTCTGCTCCTCGATCATCGCAGGGAGTTTGCCGGGCGAATCGGGCGTGTCCGGCATTTGTCCGGTGACGAAAACGAAGCCATCAGTTTCGACGGCATGGCTGAACGGCGCCACGGGCTTTGGCCCACCTGCGATCATGTGAAATTTCAAGAAATCATATCCTTCGACGCCATTTACAATCGCGAGACAAAGGCCCGCCGTGACCGGCGGGGTGCCTGCAGGCCAGATAGCAGAGCGCGTCCGCCATCGCCACAGGACAACATGGAAGCACCACGTCGTAATTGCCATATCCTATGCCCGAACGCAATTTCAGGTCGAGTTTCTCACTGAGACTTGTCGACCTCGCTGCTCGGGCCTGAGAGCTTAAGTCTCCTCAGCAGACACCTGTTACTAATCAGTCACTAATATAGGAGACAGATTCTGCTCGGAAAAAAGACCGAACGAGAGCACGATTCTCCTGGATTTGTTGCAGCTCGACGTCGATCCGATCGTGCAACGAATCTCCTTTTG
>Ga0182014_10002980_pt1 | contig 20749 bp, 22 predicted proteins | sample 612S2DmetaG_FD_120489 | JGI IMG/M metagenome (GOLD analysis project Ga0182014, IMG submission 120489) | Permafrost microbial communities from Stordalen Mire, Sweden - 612S2D metaG | ecosystem: Environmental > Terrestrial > Soil > Wetlands > Permafrost | place: Sweden: Stordalen | collected... | reverse complement strand
GCCGGCACCGTCATGGTCGTGTTCACCGCCGGCATGCTGGCAACGAGGCTGGCGCCGCGCTTCGGGCTCGACCGTTCGATCCGCGGCGGCCTGGTGGCGGCCGCGGTCGGCAGCATCGCCATTTTGCTGGTATCGATCTTCAACGCCACGTTCCTGCCTTTCCTGGCGGCGATGTGCGTGTTCCTGCTCGGCATGGGCATCGTCAACCCGCTCGGCACCGCGCAGGCGCTGTCGCCGTTCGGCGAGAAGGCAGGAGCCGCGTCCGCGCTGGTCGGCTTCTGGCAGATGATGGGGGCTGCGATCGGGGTATGGCTCACGGCCAGGGTCTCCCACCAGGCGATGTTCGCCCTCGGCATGGTGCTGACGATCGCCTCGCTGCTGGCGGCGGGGCTTTACACGATGCGGGCCAGGACGACCCAGGGCCCGCATTCATGAACCGGGATTGATCGTCGCGGCCGATCGATCTCCACCCTGCTCCCGGGCCAGCGAAATTTCCGCTTTGTCCCCCGCGAACGACATGCACCGTAGCTCTTGACCCGTTCGGTCTTATCGTCGAGCATCCGGCGCCTCGCGCAACCAGGATGACACAAAATGCTGGACAGCAATCTGAGCTGGTATCTTCTGACGGCGGTGTGGGTGGTGGTGGGACTGGTGGGCGTTTTTCCCGCCATCATTTCGCCCATGGCGTTCGACTCACCGGGTTCGACCTCCAATCCCTTCACCGTCGGGTTTGCTGCGTCGATCGCCCTCTTTCCGATCTTCTGTCTTGCGGGTGCGGTGCTGCCCTGGATCCTGCAGCACTGGTCGTTCGCCAAATGGATGTTTCTGCTGCCACTGCTCGATATCGCCGTCCTTGCCTTCTTCGTTTTCGGCCTTGAACGTTTCCATGGCGGCAGTTTCGGCGGCGGTCGCCGGTCCGGATAGGGAGAGCCCTTGCGCTCATTGCAGCCGACCTCAGGCTGGCTTCGATCAAACGGGGAATCCGGTCGGCGAGCCTGCTTCGCCGTGAGAGGCGAGCACCCACGTCCACGATGGGACGGCGCGAACCGAGGTGATGCGCTCGCGTTCGTCGATATCGGAGCGCATTAATTGCGCGCCTGCTGAATTTTCGCCTTCAGCGCGGCAAGCCCGGCCGCGCCGGCCACGACATTGTCGCCGATGACATAGCTCGGTGTCCCGTTGAATCCCAATGTCCGCGCGAGATTGCCGCTCTCCTCAAGGCTTTGGCGTACCTCCTCGCTGTCCATGTCCTTTTCAAGCTGCGCCACGTCGAGACCGATCGTCTGCGCGATCGCCAACGCGCGCGCCTTGTCGGCGGGCCCGCTGCTTTGCAGCAGCCGCTGATGGAAGTCGAGGTATTTCGCTCCCGTCGGGTCTTGCATGCGTACCGCGACCGCGACGCGCGCCGCTTCCAGCGAACCGGGGCCGAGGATCGGAAATTCCTTGAGCACGATCTTGAGCCCGGGATCGCTCTTCAACAATTCGAGCGTATCGCCGAGCGCTCGCTTGCAGTAGCCGCAGCTGTAGTCGAAGAACTCGACCAGGGTGACGTCGCCCTGCGGGTTGCCGAGCGTGACCTGGTGCGCCGATGCGAACAAGGCCGGCGCGTTCTGCTTGATCAGCGCAGCCTTGTCGGAACCGGGTGCTGCCGCTGGCGCCGTGGCTTGCCGATTCTTGATCAGGTCGGAGATGGCCTGTCGCACCGCCTCGGGGTGCCTGGCGAGGTAATCCTTCACGACCTGCTCGATATCTTCAGGATGGGTCGCGATGTAGTCCTTGACGATCGCCTCGATGTCGTTGCGCAAGGTTTGCGCCCGGCCGGGCTGCACGCAAGACAATGTCAGGGCAAAGACGGCAGCCGCCGCGGCAACGCTACGGATCGAACTGGTCATCATCGGTCATTCTCCTTATCGCGACACTGCATCGCTGCATCCCTCGTCATCGCGGCATCATCATGCCGGGCCGGGGAATCGGCCTGAACATCGGCGCGCGCGGCGCAAACCCGCCACGCCCGGCCGGCCAGCAACGCTTGCCAAGCGGTCCCAGAACCCAACCGGGGGGACAGACGATCGGGCGAGCGAGATTCGGCGCGGGCCTTCCAGGAGTCTCGATCATCGGCGGACGAGGCGGCGTTGGCGTAGGCGTGACCGGCACCGGCGTCCCGCCGCGCACGCACGCCCCCTTGTCGTCGCGAACCTCGCCCCGACCGCAGGGCTCCGGCGGAGTGTTCTTCTTCTCCACCTTCGTGACGCACTGCCGGCGATCGTTCGGGTTGACCGGAGTCGGGCAGCACGCGCCGCTCGACGTCAGGTTCGCGGACGCGCAGCACTTGCCATCGCTGGTCGGGACGAACCCCGAAGCGCAGCACACCGATATCTTCGGCAGCTTATGGAACGGCTGACAACCGGTACCGTCGGAATTCGGGGTCTGGCCGATCGGACAACATTGCCCCTTCGAGGTCGCCTGGCTCTTCAGACAGCATTTGCCGCCGATCGCCACATACCCCGTCCCGCAGCAGCCGGGGCATTGCCAGGTCGGAATCTTCGGCTTCAGCGGCTCGCATACCCCGTTCACCAGAGCGGTCGTACAGCAGAGCTGCTCGCCGCCTGAGCCGGAATAGATATGGTCGTTGTCGCAGCAGTCGTGGTTCGGGCCGATCGCCGTCTGGGTGACCCCGCACATCGGCTTGGCGATGTTGGTCGACGTATTACCGTTCGAACAGGCCCCCCCGGGGCCCAGCTCTTTGGGCGAGCAGCACATGCCGTTGACCAGGATTTCAAGAAGAGCGCAGCCCGGCGCGCAGGCGCCGACGGCGATGCTCCAGACCTGATTGACCGGACAGGCCGACCCGCCCGGGCCGCACACGCGCATCTGACAGGTCCGAAGACTCGGCGGCCTTGGCGCGCCGGAAGGCGGCGGCAGGAGCGGCCGCGGGCTGGGGACCAACTCCGCGGCCCTCTCCTTGCAAGCGCGCCAAATGGCGATATCCCCCATATGCCCGCGCGCGGACAGATCGGGCGGCGCGTCGGCGTAGTCGATGAAATAGCTGACCCGCGGCGGTTCGTCGTCGCGGCGGATGCGCCAGACGGAACTGCCCTGCAATCCGTCGATCGCGAGCGCATCCTGCTGGCCAAGCTGGGCGGCGAGTTTGGGGTCGGTGGCGTGGCGCAGCTGTTCTCCGGTCGTCCAGAGGAAGCCGCCGCAGGAGCGGAGGTCCAGGTTTCCGCGGCCGTCGTAGCTGTAACCGATCGCGACGCCGCCATTGTCGTTGCGGAAATGTTCGGGGAATCCGACCGCATATTCGTCCGGCGAGGTTTGCCAGATCGGCTGCTTCGTCGCCGTGACACCGACCACCGTGTAGCGCAGCAAGCGTCCGATCGACGGCACGGACAAGGCCTCGAAATCCTGAGCCCCGGTCGGCGCCGGCCGCTCGGCCAGATACATCCGCCCCTCATCGTCGAAGATGATCCTGGAGATCTCGCTGGGGCCGGCGGCGGGCGCCACGGCGACTTCAATTCGGGCGTCCGCGCCGAACGAGCCGTCCGCGTTGAGGCCAACCGACCAGACCCGCAATCCCTCGGCGACAGCGTAATAGAGACGGTGGTCATGCGTTGCGAGGCCGAACACCCGCCGCTCCGGCGCGGCGTAGCCCCAGGTCTCGGGCCGCGTACTGTCGAATTGAGCGCTCGTAACATCGGCGCCGCGCGCGGCTCTCGCCGGCGCCGGCGCAAGCCCGACGGCGGCGTTGCCGGCGACGCCGTGATCGTAGGCGCCGAGATCGGCGCCGTTCAGACCGAAGCGATGGATGAGGCCGCTCTCACGGTCGGCGACGAAGAGCGATTTCGTATCGGGATCGTAGGCCAATCCGCCGAGCGCCGCCCCTGAGTTGGCCTTTCCGCCGGTCGCAACGTTCGCGAACAGTGTCACGTCGCCAGTGTGGCCATTGACCTTCCAGATCGATCCCGGCCCGCCTCCCGGGCCCCATTGCCCCGGGATGAAGGTCGTGCCGCCGCCTCCGAGCCTCACGTGCTGCGGCCGGCCGTCGGGCCCCGGCGCGACGATCGCGAGGCCGTAGGCCGACGTCGCCGCGACATAGATGTTGGCCGGCGAATTGTCGTCCAGCGCGACGCCGAACACCTGTCCGATCCACTTTGCGCTCACCGTAAACGGCTTCGGCGCGCCGACGAGTTGGGCCTCGGGCGGACCGCCCATGCGCCTGAGATCTACGATGCGCAGCGACGGCCCTTCCGGGTCGATGAAGGACCGGACGTCGGGATCCTGGCCGGGCGCGATCTCGAACGGACGAACGGCGCCGGAGAACCCGGTGACCGCGGCATCGCCGGGCTTGTAAACGCCGGGCGGCGTCTGAGCGGACGCCAGGTCGCCAAGCGCGAGAGCCAAGGTCACCGCCACGGCGATGCACCGCATCGCGCGGGCGGCGGCGGCAAACGAGTTGTGTCGGTGAGGCTTCATGATGCTGGCCGCCTCATTTCGGTTGCTGCCGCGTCACGCAGGTGCCGCTCTTCGGGTCAGGCATGGTGGTCGGCGGGCAACATTCCCCACAGGAGGTCATCTGCGCGGGATTGCAGCAGCTGCCGTCGAAGGCCATCCCCTGGCTCGGATCGGAACACGGTGTCACACAGTCGCCGACCCCGCCGAGGCGAGTCTGTCCGGCCGGACAAGCCGGGGGCGGACACATGCCAAACGGAGCAAAGCCGAAATTCGCGGGCTGGTTCGTGTTGTCACACAGGCACAACGAGATCCCGTTCGGCATCAGGGCGCCGGGATGCGTTTGATGATCCGGATTGTTCGGATCATACGGACAATCGCACGAGAAGCTGTACCCGGAATCGCCGTCCGAATTGGAAACTTGGTGCCAGGCAGGGATCATCGGCGCCGGACAGAAGCAATAGTAGGCCCCGTCGCAACCAGTACCCTCGCCGGTTGGGGGCAAGTCTGCGACAAGAGTTCCCGCGGACGTCGTTGTACACGTCACCGTATACTTCCAAGACTGGTAACTCTTTGGCAGGCAGTTCGCGTTGTCGTTGCCGATGGAGCCGGAGGGAATACATGATGGCGGGGCATAAAGTCCTGAACTGCTGCGGTCTGCCTCGCACTTCTTGGCGTCGAACGCCGCGCAATTGGCGATGGCGGGCGCCGGCCGCGTGCAATCGCAGGAACCAAGCCCAATTTCCTCCTGAACCCAGCACAGCGCGTCCTCCACGCATTGCCCGAAGTCGGCGTCCAACGAACCGCCTCCCTGCTCGGTTTTGCAGGCGCAGTTCACGATGTCTCCAACGGAGCTGACGCTCTCCAGCTTGCTGGCGAGCTGTTTCGCAACTGCCGCTCCGGCCACCGCCTGCAGCTTGTCGGCAATCTGGCTCGCGCTGCCCTGCGCCTGGTTGCAGAACGAATTGACCTTGTCTTGCCCCCCTTCGGTGCGGACGCCAGTGAGCGCAGCGGTCAGCCAGAGCGCCGCGGCGCAGCTGGCTTCGTTGCCGCAGGCCGACGCGCAAGCCGACAGTCCGCTTACGGTTTCTTCGGCGGCATTGAATATGTCGCTGGGGTTACACCCCGCCCGCGCCGGCGATGCCAGCAGGATCATCGCGGCGACGATAGCAGCTGCTTGGGTCCGCCATCCTCCGGAACGTGCCATGATCGCCGCCCTCGACCGCCGGGTCCAAGCGAGACCTCGCGCCTTTAGGTCAACATGGCCGATCTTCTCAATTCCGGCCTTGCGCTGGATCAACCGAAGGGACGGCCGGAGCCTCGAACGACGCGTTACGAACTCCGCGAATGGCTCAGCGATACACCAGGATCGGCACCGAGGTGTGGGTCAGCACCTTCAGGGTTTCGCTGCCGAGGATCGCCGATACGCCGCGCAGGCCGTGCGAGGCCATCACCACGAGATCGCAATCGTGCTTCTTCGCGGTGTCGACGATCGCCTGATAGGGCTTGTCGTGCTCGATGCACAGGGTGCCGCATTCGACGCCGGCCTCCCTGGCGCTGTTGCTGATATTGTCGAGATATTTCGCGGTCTGCTCGACCACCAGCGCCTTGTACTGATCGAGCGCGCCCGACACGATGTCGGGGTCGACCACCAGCGAGCGCAGTGGCGTCGATACCACGAGCGCGGTCACTTTCGCACCGATCGCCTTGGCCAGCGCGATGCCGTGCTTCATCGCCGCCTTCGACAGCTCCGACCCATCCGTGGGAAGCAGAATGTGCTTGTACATGCGCCCTCGCCCCGCTCATTTTCTTGATCAAACATTGGGACAGGATCGCGGTAAATGGCATTGATATGAATCAACTTTGGCACGAAGTACCGAACCGTCAAAGCTCGCTTGCCAGATAGCACGCGTAGCTTGTGGCCGCCGTCGCCTCGGCAGCGACGTCGGGATCGAGCGTATAGAGATCCTGCGCGCGGCCGATACCGCGTAAGGCAAAACGGCCGGTGGAAACCAGGAAGTCTTGCCCGGGAGCGTCCAGCCCCGAACGAAAATCCGACGAGGCCAACAGCTCGCGGTCGACCGAACGGCACATCGAGGCGATGCGGCTGACCTCGTTGACCGCCGGCCCCACCACGGTGAAATCGAGCCGGTCCTCGCTGCCGATGTTGCCGTAAAACACCTCGCCGACATGCAGGCCGACATAGGCCGAGGTTACCGGCCGCCCGTCGGCGCCGCGGCGGGCGTTGAGCGCGGCCATGTTGGTCCTGAAATGATGCTCGGCGCGCAGCGCCGCGCGCCTGGCGCGCGCCATGTCCTCACCCGTGAACATCGCCAGCACACCGTCGCCGATCAGCTTGAGCACGTCGCCGCCCGCGTCATGGACGGCGTCGATCGCGGCCTGCGCGTAATCGTTGAGGAACGGGATGATCTCGTCGGGGCCGATGCTCTCGGAAATCGCGGTCGAGCCGCGCAGATCGGAAAACCACAGCACTGCGTTGATGCGTTCGGTGACGCCGCGCGCGATCCGCCCGCGCAGCACCTGCTCGGAAGCGTCGCGGCCGAGATAGACCCGGCCGAGCGTGCGGGCGATGTCGACCTGCGCGGCGGACTTGATCGCCAGTCCCAGCGCCGGCACCAGGTCGCGCAGCGCCGCCAGTCCCTGCTCGCCGAAACCATCGGGCTTGCGCGTCACCCAGTAGGAGTAGACGCAGTCCATCTGGCCGAGCGTTCCGGCCTCGCCGAAGCGGTGCACGAAAGCAACAAAATGCCGGTGACCGCTGGCGGCGAGATCGTCGATCATCGAGAAATCCGGCAACGCGCCGTCGGAAAGATCGATCCGCAACTCGTCGTGGCCGTTTTCGAGCAAGTGATGGAAGACCGAGCGGCGCCAGTTCTGCGCCGGCGCGCCCTCGCCGGTCGGCCCATATTCGAAGCTCGCGCTCTCGTCGATCTCGGTGTCGTTCCAGCGAAACCCGCGGCCCTCGAAGATCGGGTGCAGCGTATCGATGAAGACGACCCCGCGCGACAGCGCCAGACCGCCGGCGCGGCAGCGCTCGCAGAAGCCGCGAACGAGATCGTTCTCGGGCAGGCTCGTGAGGCCCTGGCTCACCAGCCAGTTCATCAGCTCAAGTCGGGGCGACAGATCCATGCGGGCAGTATGCCGCGCAATCACGTGGGATGAAAGACGGACGGGACGGCACGGTGGAGCTGTCCGACCTCATCCTGAGAAGTCGTGAAGGTATCTCCGACCTCATCCTGAGAGCCGTCATGGCCGGGCTTGTCCCGGCCATCCACGTCTTTCTTGGGCCGATAAAGCTAAATCGTGGATGCCCGGGACAAGCCCGGGCATGACGAGCTAGTTGGCGCCGCCCGGTTTTACTGCGCTACTTTTGAGTCAGGCTCTCAGGATGAGGACGGAGATGTCTTCACTACGCTCTGAGCGTATGGTTTTGCCAGCCCAACGACCTCGCCGTCTTCCTTCACGAAGGAAACGACGGGGTGCTCGAGCAGGTCGAGCACCGCTTCCGACGGCCGGCACAGTCTTGTTCCCTTCGGCGTCACCACGATCGGCCGGTTGATCAGGATCGGATACGCCAGCATGAAGTCGATCAGCTCGTCGTCGCTCCATTTGGGATCGGCCAGCCCGAGTTCCGCATAGGGCGTGCCTTTTTCGCGCAGCAGCGCGCGAACCGGGATTGCCATCGCCCCCACCATTTCGAGCAGCCGCGCCCGGCTGGGCGGGGTCTTCAGATATTCGATGACCTCCGGTTCCTCGCCGCTCTGCCGGATCATGGCCAGCGTGTTGCGCGAGGTGCCGCAGGTGGGATTGTGATAGATCGTGACGCTCATAACTGGGCCTCCCTGGCCATTGCGGCGCCCTCGCCTCCGGCGCGCAGCAGCCAGTTCATCAATAGCAGTGCCGCGACCGCGCCGCCAAACTCGGCGGCGATGAAGCCGGGCAGGTCGGCGGGGCGAATCCCGGAAAAGGTATTGGTCATCGATCGCGCAATCGCCACCGCAGGATTCGCAAACGAGGTCGACGAGGTGAACCAGTAGGCCGCGGTAATGTAGAGGCCAACCAGCCAGGGCACGGCAGCGCGCTCGAAGCGGATGCCGGCCAGGATGGTCGCGACCAGGCCGAAGGCGGCGACGCCCTCGGCCAGCCACTGCGCGCCGCCGGTCCTCACCTTGAGCGAAGCATCGAGCAGCGGCAGCGCGAACATCGCATGCGCCATCACGGTTCCCAGAATGCCACCGGCGAGCTGCGCCAGAATGTAGCACAGCGCCTCGCGTGGCGGCAGTTCGCGCTTCAGCGCGAAGACCAGCGTCACCGCGGGATTGAAATGCGCTCCCGAAACGGGACCGAGAATGGTGATGAGAACCACCAGGATCGCGCCGGTCGGAAGCGTATTGCCGAGCAGCGCCAGCGCCACGTCTCTGGTGAGGCTTTCCGCCATGATGCCGGAGCCGACCACGGTCGCCACCAGCAGCGCGGTTCCGAGCGCTTCCGCCACCAGCCGTCGCGGCAAATCGAAGCTTTGCATCAGCTGGCCTTCCGCTCGCCGGATGTGGCCCCGGCGGTGCGGCCGATATCGCGCAGTTTGGTGCCGAGCGCGAGCCGGTCGATGCCTTGCAGCGGCAAGCTCGTGAAGGCCGCAATGCGGTTTTTCAGGAAGCGGAAGGCCGCAACGAACGCCGCCTCCTTCTCGATGTCCGTGCCCGCGGCTTCGGCCGGATCCTCGATGCCCCAGTGCGCGGTCATCGGCTGCCCCGGCCATACCGGACAGGATTCGCCGGCCGCGTTGTCGCAAACCGTGAAGACGAAATCCATCACGGGGGCATCGGGGCTGGCGAATTCTTCCCAGCTCTTGGAGCGCAGATCGTCGGTGGGATAATCCAGGCTCTCGAGCACCCTGATCGCGAGCGGATTCACGGCCCCCTTCGGCTGGCTGCCGGCGGAGAAGGCGCGGAAGTGCCGGTGGCCATCCTTGCGCAGGATCGATTCCGCCAGAATCGAACGCGCGCTGTTTCCGGTGCACAGGAACAGAACGTTGTAGATGCGTTCAGACATTTGCCTTCCCCCTCTTCGGCTTCGGCGGGCAACAGGGTGTGAGGTCTGCGATCAGCGGTGCGCAGATTTCCGGCCGGCCATCGCAGCAGTCCCTCAGCATGAACAGCATGACGGCCTGAAGGCGCGCGAGATCGGCGCGATAGACGATCGACCGGCCAAAGCGCTGCGCCGAGACCAGCCCGGCGCGCGACAGGATCGAAAGGTGTGACGACATGGTGTTTTGCGGCACCGCCAGCGCCTTGGCGATGTCACCGGCCGCGAGCCCTTCCTGCGCGTGCTTCACCAGCAGCCGGAACACGTCGAGCCGCGTCGATTGCGCCAGCGCGGCGAGTGCGAGAATGGCGTCTTCTGATTCCATATATCTAGATTTATCGATATCTTGTCTCCTGTCAAGCGGGTTGCTTGGAGTCGTCATTCCGGGACGATGCGAAGCATCGACCCCGGAATCTCGGGATTCCGGGTCTGGTGCTTCGCACCATCCCGGAATGACGGAACAGGATTGCTTCGCCGCGGCGCTTTCAGCAATGACGAACCACTATTTCGATAATACCGGAAATACCGTTGACGGCGCCGCAGCCGCCTGCGATACTGCCACCATGAAACTGGACGACGCCGCCGCCCATCTCGAAGCCCTCGGCAATCCGACCCGGCTCAAGATCTACCGCACCCTGATCCGCGCCGGCGCGGTGGGGTTGCCGGTCGGCAGGCTGCAGGACAAGTTGAAGATCGCGCCCTCCACCCTTTCCCACCACATCAAGGCTCTGGTGGTGGTGGGCTTGGTTACGCAGGTCCGCGAAGCGACGACGCTGGTCTGCCACGCCAATTACGAGGTGATGCAGGGGCTGGTGGATTTCCTGGTCGCCGAATGCTGCGCCGACGCCGAAAGCAAGGACGCCAAGAGCGCGGCGTGATTTTTTCGACCCGATACTTTTATATTTCTAGAAGAAGCGGAAAACTCGGAAGCCAAACCAGCGGGAGGATGCGATGCAGAAGTCCGACATTACCGAAGTGGTACGTGAGAAATACGCCCAGGCGGCGCTGCGCGCAGGCGGTTCATGCTGCGGCTCGGCTGCCATGGCCAACGTCAGTCCCATTACCTCCAATCTCTATGACCAGACCCAGATGGAAACGCTTCCGGAAGCGGCATTGCTCGCGTCCCTGGGCTGCGGCAACCCGACGGCACTGGCCGAACTCAAGCCGGGAGAGCACGTGCTCGATCTCGGGTCCGGTGGCGGAATCGACGTTCTTCTCTCGGCTCGCCGGGTGGGCCCGGCAGGCAAGGCCTACGGGCTCGACATGACGGATGAGATGCTGGCGCTCGCGCGGGAAAATCAGCGCAAGGTGGCCGCTGACAACGTCGAGTTCCTCAAAGGCCAGATCGAGAATATCCCGCTTCCGGACAACTCCGTCGACGTCATCATATCGAATTGCGTCATCAACCTTTCCGCGGACAAGGATCGCGTGCTGCAGGAAGCCTTCCGGGTGCTGCGCCCGGGGGGACGGTTCGCCGTCTCCGACGTCGTGACGCGCGGGTCGATCCCCGAAGACTTGCGCAAGAACGCGCTGCTCTGGATCGGCTGTATTGCCGGGGCGCTTGATGAAGGCGACTATCGCACCAAACTCGCTGCTGCGGGCTTCGATCAAATCGGAATTGAGCCGACCCGTGTGTACGACATCGAGGATGCGCGCGAATTTCTGACCGAGAAAGGCATCGATGTCGACGCCATTGCCCCGCAAGTCGACGGGAAATTCATGAGCGCCTTCGTGCGGGCGACGAAACCGGCCTCGGCCGCGAATCGGTGAAACGTGCAGGTTGGCATGTTGGCGCATGTTCCAGTCGGAAGAAGTTGCACCAGACCCCGCTTCAATGCCGTCGGCGGAATTGACGGGCGCGTTCGGACAAGCCGGTTGGCAACAGCGTTGCGCCGGAGGATGAGCTCGATCGCCGACGATCGCGCCGCCCCAGAAGGAGTCGAAGCGGTGCTGCCCGAAACCGGCGTCCGCCATCGACCGGCCGGACAAGATGCCGATATTTGCTGTGGCGGTCCGGCATTCTCGGCTGTTGACGGCTGTTGCGTCGCGGATGCAAATGCCAAGCAACAGGGCAAGACCGGATGTGGCTGCACGTCCTGACCGCACAAGGGTGAACAGCATTTCGCTAGAAGGCCGGCAAGTCATCGTCGCGATGTGCGTGGGGCAGCTCGGCAGCCTGCTTCCCCACGTCGTGGTGCCGTCGATCCTGGCCGCGTTCCTGATTCCGGAATGGCATCTCAGCGGCGCGCAGGCCGGCCTGCTGGCGGGCTCCGGCGCCGCCGGTTACATGTGCGCGGTGCCGGTGCTGGCGACGCTGACCGATCGAATCGATGCGCGCAAGATCCTGATCGCGGGATCCGGCTTGAGCGCGCTCGGCACGCTATTGTTCGGCCTGTTTGCCCACGGACTTTGGTCGGGGATGTTCTTTAACGCGGTCGCCGGCGTGGGTTTCGCCGGGGCCTACATGCCCGGCCTCAAGGCGCTGACCGATCGCCTGGCGCCCGGCGATTCCTCGCGCGCGATCACGCTCTACACCTCGAGCTTCTCGTTCGGCGTCGGCCTGTCCTTCCTGGTTGCGCAACTGGTCGCGGCAGGCTTCGGCTGGCGGGCCGCGTTCATGGTCACGGCCTTCGGCCCGCTGGTGATGCTGACGGGCTGCCTGCTGTTGCGGCCGGTCGAGCCCAAGCCCGCGCAAGGCCGCCTGCTGGATTTCGCGCCGGTGTTCCGCAACACCGAAGCCATGGGCTTCATTCTCGGTTACGGCGCGCACTGCTTCGAGCTCTACGGCATCCGGACCTGGCTCGTCGCATTCTGGACGTTCGTCACCATGCGGAATTCGGACGCCCCGCTGCTGACGCCCATCGTCGTCAGCGTGCTGTTTTCGGTGCTCGCGATGCCCGCCAGCATTCTCGGCAATGAATTTGCGCTGCGGATCGGCCGGCATCGCGCCATCACCGCCGTGATGTGCGCGTCCGCCGTGGTGGCGCTGCTGATCGGCCTGTTCGCCGACCAGTCGCCCTGGGTGCTGCTGCCCCTGATCCTGGCCTATGCGATCACGGTACCGGCCGATTCCGGCGCCTTGACCTCGGGCATGGCGATGGCCGCCAATCCCAGGTATCGCGGCGCCACCATGGCGGCGCATTCGACGGTCGGCTTCAGCCTGTCGGCGCTCGGCGCGTGGGCCGTCGGCGTCGCACTGGACTCCGCCGGTGGGCCGCACCAAGCCTCGGCCTGGCTGGCGGCATTCTCGGTGCTGGCGGTGAGCGTTCTGTTCGGTCCGGCGGCGCTGTATTGGTCGCGACGGACGGCGCTGCAGGCATGAGCAGCCGCCAGCTTCCGATCATCGTGGGACTCGGCACCACGCAAACGCTAGCCTGGGCTTCCAGCTATTATCTGCCGGCGATCCTGGCCGATCCGATCGGGCGCGACCTCGGCGTTTCCTCGAACTGGATTTTTGCCGCGTTCTCGGCCTCGCTGGTGATCTCCGCCATGTTGGGCCCACGCGTCGGCCGGCAGATCGATCTCGTCGGCGGCCGCTCGGTGCTAGTGCTCTCGAATCTGACACTGGCGGCCGGGCTGGCGCTGCTCGGCGCCACCACTTCGATTGCCATGCTCGTCGCCGCCTGGGGGCTGCTCGGCATCGGCATGGGCCTCGGCCTCTACGACGCCGCCTTCGCTGCGCTCGGCCGCATCTACGGCGATGCCGCCCGGCGCTCGATCACCGGCATCACGCTGTTCGCGGGTTTCGCGAGCACCGTCGGATGGCCGTTGACCACCTGGGGCCTGGAAACCATCGGCTGGCGCCACACCTGCTTTGCCTGGGCGGCCGCGCACATCCTGATCGGCCTGCCGATCAATTTCTTCATGCTGCCCGCGGTGCAGGGCGCCAAGGCGGTGGTGGCAGCGGCGGTCAAGCCGCAGATCCCGATCGACCGCAGCATGATCCTGCTGGCTTTCACCTTTGCGGCGGCCTGGAGCGTTACCGGCGCGATGGCCGCGCATATGCCGCGCATCCTCGAGGCCGCCGGGGCCACCACCGTGCAGGCGGTGGCGGCGGGCGCGCTGTTCGGCCCGGCGCAGGTGTTCGCGCGGATCATCGAAGCCAGTTTTCTCAGCCGCTATCATCCGCTGCTGTCGACCCGGCTGGCCTGCCTGACCCATCCGGTCGGCGCCGCCATCCTCGCGCTGGCGGGCGGCGGGGCGGCCAGCGTGTTCGCGATCTTCTTCGGTCTCGGCAACGGCATCCTGACCATCGCACGCGGCACCCTGCCGCTGGCGATCTTCGGCCCGCAGAATTATGGCTACCGGCTCGGCATCATCGGCGCGCCGGCGCGGATGGCGCAGGCGGCCGCGCCGCTGGCGTTCGGCCTGCTGATCGACCGCATGGGCAGCGGGGTGCTGATCGTCACCTCCGCGCTCAGCCTTGCCGCACTCGTGGCGCTGTCGCTGTTGCCCAGGGAAGGCATGCGGTGAAGCGCCGGACGCTTTTGCGCTTCCCATTCGCCGTCGTTTCGAGCAAAACCACAGCATGGAACAACAGAGCGGACCGCAGGGATTCCGGGGGTTTGTGCGCTGGGCGATGACGCCGCCGCAGGCCATCGCGGTCTATCTGGTCTGCCTTTTCCTGGTCGCCGGCATTTCGTTCTATGTCGGCAGCCTGAAGCCCAAAAAGGCGGTCGGGATCGGTCCGCCGCCGATCTCCGCCCCGCGCAACTGATCCGAGCCGCCATGAACAGGATTCGCATCACGATCGCAGCGCTGTTGTCCTGCGCCCTGTTGTCCACAGCGGCCCGCGGCGAGACCCGGGAGCAGTGGATCGAACTCGGCGCGCGCGTCCACGGCGCGTTCGGGGCCTTCATCCCCGTCGGCATCCGGATCGGACTCGACGCCAGGGAGCGTTTGAAGGCCGAGCCGCGCGGGCTTGCCGTCGTCTACACCAGCGGCGAGAAGCCGCCCTGCCCCTGCGTCGTCGACGGCGTGATGCTGGCGACCGGCGCCAGCCCCGGCCAGGGCACCCTGCAGATCGCGCCGGACAAGGCGCCGCCCGGCACCATGGCGATCATCGTCATTCGCAACCGCAAGACCGGCGAAGGCCTGAAATACACCATCGCCGATGCATGGCTGCCGAAAATCCTGGGCTGGAACAAATCCGACCCCGCCGGCCGCTACGATGCGGCGATGTCGGCGGAAGACCTTTTCACGTCCGAAAACGTGGCGCCTTGAGCGGGGATCATCGACATGCCGGACGACACGACGCCGTCGATCAACCGCATCAACCCGCCCGAACTCGGCACACCGCCCGGCTATTCGCAGGTGGTCGAGGTCAGCGCCAGCCGCATCGTCTTCATCTCCGGCCAGACCGCGCTCGATGCGGCTGGCCATGTAGTCGGCAAGTCCGATTTTGCCGCCCAGGCCGCGCAGGTGTTTCATAACCTCGGCATCGCACTGCAGGCCAGCGGATGCAGCGCGGCGAATCTGGTGAAGCTCACGGTGTTCCTCACCGACATGCAAAACCTCGGCCTCTACCGCGAAGCGCGCAACCGTTTCTTCGCCACCGTGGCCCCGCCAGCGGCGCCTGCGGTGACCCTGGTCGAAGTGTCAAAGCTGTATGGCGCGGATTTCATGATCGAGATCGAGGCCATCGCGGCAGTCTGACTGCTCACGGGCCAATTGCGCTTCCTTGCTGCTGGCGTCGGGCGCCGTGCTGATCGTCGAGACCGGCACGCTCGCCCGAGCCGGTCGAGCCTCTCAGTCGTAAAACGCGGGCGCCAGTTTGAGGCTGTCGCGCTGCGCCCTGTCGTGGTTGATCCAGAGCTGGGCATGCTCCTTGCCCAGCGTCTCCGATATTTTCTGCATCGAGGCCAGCGTCTGTTCCTTGCTGGTATTGTTGACGGGGACGCCTCGGTTTTCCCAGTTGCTCTTGAAATGGACGGCATCACCGGACAGCACGAGCGCGCCGGTGTGCGGCAGCTTCACCAGCAAGGACTGATGGCCCGGGGTGTGCCCCGGCGTCGACAGGATGGTCAGGCTGCCGTCGCCGAACACGTCGCGGTCGCCCTCAAGCAGCGTCACCGGATGCTCCGGCTTGAAGCGCGGCGCGTTGTTGGCGCCGGGCCAGTCGTATTCGAGCTTCTGCACGTAGAGCATGGCCGCCGGAAACATCTCGACATTGCCGATGTGATCGGGGTGGGTGTGCGAGACCGCCATCGCCTTGACGTCAGATGGTTTGACGCCGAGCTCGTCGAGCTGGGCCGCCAGGGTTTTGGGACGGTGCCAGAGAACGGCTTTCGGATCGGCCGGCGCCAGGCCGCCGGGCATCGCCGCGACCGCATCCGGGATGCCGCTGTCCCACAGGAACCAGCCCTGCGCGTGCTTGATCAGGTAGCAATTGTCGACGAAGTCCATCGACTTGCCTTCGTTGAGCCCGGGAGACCAGCGCGAAATATCGCCGGCAACGCCCTCGCCGCAATTGAGGATGTAGAGCTTCTCGACGCCCGGCTTGCTCGGTTGCGCCTGCCCCGGGCCGGCCGACAGCCAGAACGACAACAGCAGCGCACACAGACCCATCGTTCGGTTCATGGCTCGCTTCACTACATCCCTCCCTTGGCCGGCGGCTGAACATCTCCGCCGCGACGGACTATACCATTACACCGCCGCCGCTTCATCCCGGTGACGCCGCACCTGACGGCTTTGTGACCTCGGTCGTGGCGATCCATATCCCGGCGCTTTGCTAGCGCGCCATCAATTGCAGACCCAGAACCACGCTCATGCGCGCGAAGCTCAGAATATGGTCGCGGTACACCGCGCGCGCCAGCCGCGACTGCCCCTGCGCCGAATCCGCCGAAGTCCCCAGCCGGCGGGCGTTGGGAACGGTGCGCATCATGGTCGGCACAAATCCGCCGCCGGCCAGCAGAAGCGAGCCCCAGCCGATCCACCAGGGGTTTTGGTCCCGCACGATCTCGACGCAGATGGCGGCAAGCGTCAGCAACATCACCAGCGCGACCAGCCGGTTCATCGGATAGGCCTCGGTGGTGACGCGCCGGTAGTAGTCCGAAATCGACGCCAGCACCTGCGGCGGCAGCACCTCGCCGTCGTGGTGGCGTGTCTGCACATCGAACATCAGGTCGAACCAGAGCACGGCGAGCAGGAAGCCGGCGCCGGCGGCGGCGAAGGTATGCATCTCGAAAATCCGGTACTGCGGGGTCGCCCGTGTTCGAGAGTTTACGCTGCAAACGCCGCCGGAAGCGATGGTCTCACTCAATGACCTCGTCGGCGCGGCCGAGCAAAGTGAGCGGAATGGTGACACCAAGCTCCCTGGCGCTCTTGAGGTTGACCACCAGCTCGACATTGGTGGACTGCTGGACCGGAAGATCGGCGGGCTTCTCGCCCTTCAGAATCCTGCCGGCGTAAATACCGGCCTGTCGATACGCATTGGCCTGGTCCGACCCGTAGCTCATCAGACCGCCGCCTTCCATGAAGGCGCGCGAATTGTAGATCGCGAGCAGCATATAGCGGGCGGTCAAGGCCACCAGTTGCTCGATGTGGCTGGTGAAGAGCGCATCCGGAAAGATGACGATGGAGCCGGCGCGCTGCTTGACCAGGGTCGCGATGCCCGCTTCGATTTCGCTTTCCGTGGCCGCCTTGACGAACAGCGGCTCGTGGCCGAATCCGCCCGCGACGACATCAGCCGCCTTGGTGTCATCCTCGGCATTCGGGTTGGCCGGATTGACGAGGAATCCGATCGCCGTCACCTTCGAAACCGACTCGTGCAGCATCTCGATCTGCTTTTCCAGGATGGCATTGGCGAGGTAGCTCACGCCGGTGACATTGCCGCCCGGACGACTGCGACTGCCGACCAGGCCAAATCGGACGGGGTCGGCCCCCATGGCGAAGACAACGGGAATGGTCTCGGCTCCCGATTTGGCGGCGAGCGCCGAGCCCACGCCGCCGGTCGCAACGATCACGGCCGCCGGACGTCCGACGAGATCGGCCACCAGAGTCGGCAAGCGGTTGTTGTCGCCTTTTGCCCAGCGGTATTCGATCGCAACATTCCGGCCATCGCTGTAGCCTGCCTCGCCAAGACCTTGCCGAAACGCCGCGGCGCGAGCTGCGTAGGCGTCGGCCGAACCGCTGTTGAGGAATCCGACCACCGGCATCGCCGGCTGCTGCGCGCGAGCGCCGAGCGGCCACGCCACCGCAGCCGCGCTGAGTATCGCTTTGAATGCGCGGCGTTCCATGGGGACCCCTTGGGAAGGAGGCGCCCTGTCAGCTGAAAAAGCAAAGCGGTTTGCGCGGACGACGCTCGATAAAGGGCTTGTGTTCAGCTCCAGCCGGCTCCGGCCCACCCGCTCCGGGCCCGCTTCAGGTGAGAGCCCCCAGAACGCCACGCGTGGCCTTGTCGATTTCCTCGACATAGCGGCGCCGGGCAAAGGACTCGCTGAGGAATCCGACGACCTTGCGGCTGGTCTCGGATTCGATCACGGCCAGCACCTCCGCCTCCGCGTCGTCGAACATCTTCATCGCGGATTTGACGTTCATGTCCGGCAGCAGCACCGTATCGATGCATTGCACCAGCTCGACCACCTGGATCTCGTCGGCGATCGTATCCAGATCTCCGGAAAACAGCTCCGGAACCAGCACCAGGCCGCAATATTCATCCGCGTGGTTGACGACGACGATGGCCTGACGCGACCCCAACGCGAACTCGGCGCGGCAGGCGGCGATCGTCATCGTCGAAGGCACCTTGCCGACGTCGGTGCGCATCATGCGCTCGACGGTGAGGTTGCGCAGCCAGCCGACGTCGTTGGCGCTGCGGATGGTTTCACCGCGAAGATGGAGCCGCCAGGTCGAGAACGAATGACCGAACATCGACCGAACGCAAACGCTCGTCACGATACAGGCGGCCAGAACCACAGCGGTGACGTCGACATTGCGGGTCATTTCCAGCACCAGAAACGACATCGTGAGCGGTCCGCCGACGATGGCGACGCCCAGCGTTGCCATGCCGGTCAGCATGCTGACCAGAGGATCGACGGCAGCATCCATCCCCAACAGCAGCAGGACGGCGGCAAAGAATTTTCCGATCAGGCTGCCGACGAACAGGGATGCAAAGAAAAGTCCGCCGCGAAATCCCGAGCCCAGCGAAATCAGACAGGCAATCAGCTTCAAGGCGATGATCACCGCGATCATGCCGGTGGCCATGTCGTGGTGCAGATCCAGCAGCATCGCCCCGTGGCCCGCCGCCAGCACCTGCGGCGTGAAGATCGCCAGGCCTCCGACGCAAATCCCTCCGATCGCCGGCCGGCTCCAGACGGGAATCCAGCGCTGCGTGAAAAGGCGTTCGATATAGGGCGAACTCCGCATCACCGCGATCCCTACCGCGGCCGTAACCAGGGCCAGCACGATCAGCGCGATGTACTGCTCGACTCCGACGGCCCCGACCCGGGGCACTTCGAGCGAATAGGGGGCGCCACCAAGCCACTGCGCCGTGATCGCCCCAGCCAGCGAGGAAGCGAGTATCGGCGCGGCGCTGCCGACCGAATAGACGCCGACGATGAGCTCGCAGGCGAAGAAGGCGCCGGTGATCGGGGCTCCGAAAGCCGCCGCAATCGCAGCGGCGGCACCACAGCCGACGATCAGGCGCAGGTCGTTGCGCCTGAGGTTGAGGAACTGTCCAAGCAGCGACGCCAGACCCGAACCGATCTGGGTATAGCCGGCCTCGAGTCCAACCGATGCGCCGCAGCCGTTCGAGATCAGCGTCTGGCTGCTGACCACCACGCTGTCGCGCAGCGACAGCAGGCCGCCGCGCAGGGCATTCGCTTCGACCGGGTCGACCGCGCTGGCGATCTTCATGCGGCGGCGCGACCACTCCATCAACCCGAGCGAAAGACCGCCAGCCGTCGGCGCGATCAGCGCCACCCATGGGTTGACGTAGGCATTTGCGCTCAAACGAACGTCGATCGGGATGCCGTAGATGAAAACGTGCGCGATCTGGGCCACTTCGCTCATCAGCGTCACGTTGGCGCCGGTCACGGCTCCGATCACCAAGGCAAGCGGGATCAGGTAGAACTCGTTGCTGCGAAGAAGCGCCCGCACGCGCGTCAAGGCGCGGTTCGAGCCGCTGTGATCAATGACGTGTTTGACCTTCATCCGCATGGCTTGATTCGGCCCTTCGTTGACTTCCGCGCCGTCCCGCGACGACAACCGTGCCCGCCTGGAGCATTAGCCTCAACAGCGGCCACCGATGCAAGAACGCTGCCCCGCTTCGCGCACGCCCACCCCTGATTCTGGGCAGGCATCGGCGAGAACGGGGCGCCGTCAAAAAAGGGGGATGACAACCTGCCGCCGGGTCGCCCCGGCGAGCCAACGGGTCCGGCTATTGCCGGACCAACGGCAGGCTCAGGGACGACGAAGTGCCCTACTCCACGCCGCGTCCGAACTTGTTGGACTTCGGCAGGCCATGCGCGAGACGGCCCGCGTCGGCGCGGTTGCCGCGCCAGTCCGCCAGTTCCTTGAAGCTCAGGCTCTGTTCGCGCCCGGCGGAGTCCTTCCAGGTCAGCCCGGCCTTGGACTCGAAAGTGGCGACGTCGGACAGTGCGGCGCTGGTGTATTTCTGCAGCCGCACGCCGCGGCCGCGCGCCATCTCCGGCACCTGGTCGAGCGGGAAGATCACCATCTTGTGGTTGGTGCCGATCACGGCGACATGATCGCCGGTGACGGTGGCGAGCGCGCGCGCCTCGTTCGGCATCTCCACGTTCAGGATCTGCTTGCCCTTGCGGGTATTGCCGACGCAGTCGTCCTCGTTGACGACAAAACCCTGGCCTTCATGGCTGGCGACCAGGAATTTGCGGCCGCCCTTGTTGACGAACAGCGAGACGATGGCTGTCTCCTGCTCCATGTCGATGAACATCCGGATCGGCTCGCCATGGCCGCGGCCACCCGGCAGCTTGGCGACATCGAGCGAATAGAATCGTCCATTGGTCGCGAACAGCAGCAGTTTTGAGGTGGTCTCGGCGAAGAACGCCTGATCGAGCTTGTCATCGGTCTTGAAGGTCAGGGTGGAGAGATCGGCGACATGACCTTTCAGGGTGCGCACCCAGCCCTTTTCGGAAACCACCACCGTGACCGGCTCGCGCTCGACGAACGCTTCCTCGATCGCGGCCAGATCATGCTCGGGCGCGTCGGCGAACTGGGT
>Ga0182014_10002978_pt1 | contig 20757 bp, 19 predicted proteins | sample 612S2DmetaG_FD_120489 | JGI IMG/M metagenome (GOLD analysis project Ga0182014, IMG submission 120489) | Permafrost microbial communities from Stordalen Mire, Sweden - 612S2D metaG | ecosystem: Environmental > Terrestrial > Soil > Wetlands > Permafrost | place: Sweden: Stordalen | collected... | reverse complement strand
GCGCCGGCGCCCGCAAGCTCGACGCTTACAGGAACCTGAGCGCCGTAATCGCAGCCGTCGTCGGCAACGTTCCTCACCGGGTTGCGGTGGTGAGCTTCGATAGCACTCCCACGCAGTTGCTGGCCTTCACCTCCGATGTGGACGCCGCAGGCGCCGTGCTCCATGCTCTGGAGCCGGGAGACAAGGGAGCGGCGATCCTCGACGGCCTCAATTTCTCGGTGGATCTGTTGCGCAGCCAGCCGCAGCCCTGGCGCCGCGCCATTCTGCTGCTTTCCGAGACCGTCGACCACGGCAGCCAGGCCAAGGTCGAAGATGCGCTGCGCTCGATCGGCGATACAAACACGGCCATCTACGCTCTCGGCTTCTCAACGGCAAAATCTGAGGCGGCGCTCTTCGCCGATCGAAACCTGCCGATGAAGGTGGGTGGCCCTGGACTCGAGAATGCCCACCCCAGCCCTCCTGGCGGATGCATGGGCAAGGACCCCGACCCCGACGCCCCAACGAACAAGGCCGTCCAGGCTTGGGATTGCCTCACGCAGCTTGCTCCTCCGCTGGGGCTGGCTACCGTGGCAGGAATCGCCGCCGCGGGCGGTCTCCAGCGCAACGTGCCTGAGACGGTTGCGCAACTCACCGGCGGTGAATACTACCACTTTGAAGACGCCCGCAGCCTGGTACGCGCCCTCGTCACCATCTCCAACCACGTGCCCAACCGTTACATGCTGAGCTTTCAGCCTCAGTCACCGCATCCGGGCTTCCATTCCATTGAGCTGCGCCTGCGCGATTATCCCGGTTTGCGAGTCACCGCGCGAACCAGCTACTGGGCAGACAAATAGTAACCTGTGGTAAAAATCCAAATTGCAGAAAACATCCCGCTGGGGCTGAAGCCCGCACTCATATTACAATCTTGAGGCACGGCTGAAGCCGTACCCTTTCAAGACCTGGTTTTCACTACAGATTGTTACGGCTTGAGAGCCGACGGCTGGAAGTCCTTCTCGCCAAATTGCCATAGGAAGAATGTGAAGATGTCGGTCCAGTCGGAGACCTGCTGCGAAACCGTGTCGGTGATGCCATGCCCGGCGTCGTAGTTTACCCGCAACAGGATCGGTTTGTCACCGGCGTTCGCTGCCTGCAAGCGGGCCGCCATCTTCGCACCCTCCCACGGATCGACCCTGGGATCGTTTACCCCCGCGGTCACCAGAATCGCCGGATACTTCGTTCCCGGCTTCACGTGATCGTAGGCGCTCATCTCATAGAGACCTTTGAAGCCGTCCTCCGTCTTCACCGTCCCGAACTCAGGAATATTGGGCGGTCCGTTTGCGCCAGTTTCCATCCGCAACATGTCTGAACAGGGCACGCCGTCAACGGCGGCGGCGAATAGATCGGGCCGTTCGGTGACCGACCTCCCTATTAATATCCCGCCCGCGCTCTGGCTCCAGATTCCCAGCTTGGCCGTGGATGTATATTTATGGTCGATAAGATACTGTGCCGAGGCGATGAAGTCGCGCCAGGTATTCGGCTTGGTCAGCTTCTGCCCGGCCAGGTGCCAGGCTTCTCCAAACTCGCCGCCGCCGCGCACATGCGCCACGGCCAGAACGCCGCCGCGCTCAATCCACTCCGAGTATCTTCGCGAGAAGCCCGGCTTCCACACGTCGCCGTAGGAGCCGTAACCGATCAAAGCCGTAGGGTTGCTGCCGTCCAGCTTCATGCCCTTCTTGTAAACGATCGAAAGTGGAACCAGCGTACCGTCCGGAGCCGGTGCCATCCGCTCCTCTGAGACAAAGTCCTTGGGGTCGATGGCGCTCTCGGGTTCCAGCCCCATGGCAACCGAGGTTCCAGTGGCCGGATCGAAGCGGTAGTAGTCACCGGGCTTCGTCCAAGAAGTTACCGCGACCAAAGCTCCCGGCTCGGTCGGGTCCGTCACCACGTCGTCCACGCTGCCTTCAAAGGGCAGCGCGACCGGTTGGGGCTTCGCTCCAGGTTGATACGAGAGGCGAAGAACCTTCCCGAATCCGGCTTCGGCCTGCTGAATGTAAAGCGCGTCCTTTGCCGGCCTGAGAACATTCTGCCCGACATAACTGCCGGTCAGCACCGCGGAGCTGCCTGGGAGCACAACCTCCGCTTTGGACAGGTCCGGCGCAGTTGCGCTGACGCGTAGAATCTTGCCGTTCGGTGCGTCCTTCAAGGTAACCAGATAAAGATCGCTGCCGATCAGAGTCAGGTCAGAGATCTTGTCGTCGTAGCTGGCCACCTTCTTCCAGCTTGTCTTGCTCCCGATGTTGCTCAGGGGCGCGACATAAACCTCCTGGGCCGGCCCGGTGCCATCATTCACAACTCCAATCGCATAGGATGAGTTCGGCATCGGTGTAGCGTAAGCGAACTCACTTTCGGCAACTCTCACGCCGGGGCAGACATCGAAGCCAAAAACTGCCTGATCGGTGCTTACGTCGGTTCCCAGCTTATGCGCATAGAATCTGCCCTTCTTGTACTTGTCTGTGGGAGGCGCTCCCGGCGCGAGTTTCTGGCGCTGCAGGTAATAGACAGTCTCAGCGTCGAGCGAAAAGACTCCCCCCTCGAAACGTTCCAGGCTCTCCGGCAGCTCCCGTCCGGTTGCGGTTTCATAGAGCTTTGCGGTCTGGTCCTCGGAACCGCCCGGAGAGGTGGCGATCAGAACATATTTGCCCTCCCAAGAAGGGGTGTACTGATCGAGCGAAATGTGGTGGTCGCCCGTATCGAACTTATTGGGATCGAAGAGCAGCCGCTCGCGGGGGTCCGTCCCCTCGCGAACGTAGAGCGCAGCCAGATTCTGCCCCTGCTTGCGTTTGCGATAGAAGGTGAACTTGCCCGCCAGTTGCACATCGGAGACGGTAAACTCCGCGGCGTTCATATAGGTCTGCATCTTCTCGGCAAAGGCCTTGCGCCCCGGCATGGAGTCCAGCATCGCCCGCGTGTAGTCGGCCTGCGCCTTCATCCAGGCAACCACCGCGGGATCCTTCTGGTCCTCCATGTAGCGGTAAGGGTCATCGACCTTCTGGCCGAAGTAGGAATCGACAACGGTCTTGACAGGCGCCACAGGGGGCTTGGCCAGTTGCGCGTTCAACACGCCGGTCGCGGCAAGGCAGCCAGCCAGGCAGATTTCAAGTGCAGGGCGTCCAGGATGCATGGGGAAGATCTCCTTCCGAGGTGAAGACTCGTTGGTGCAACTACTGCGACAGTGTAAACCAACAATCTCGTTGAACTGTTGATATGGGCCACGCGCCCTTGACAAACGCATCTTGATCTTACTGATGACTATGCACAGTAGGTTTTGTAAAAGGGCACGACTTAAGTCGGGCCGCCACGAAAGCACTAGATAATAAGGGCGTTAGCCCCAATTAACCTCGCTAGGTCCCGTTTGCCGACTACCGGTCGATGCCTCACACAGGGGCTAAAGCCCAACGTACTTCTTTCGTCCATGTGCCGCCCGACTGAAGTCGTGCCCTTGTTACAAAACACATGAATTCAATATTTTGCGCGGTGTTTTTCCCCCATAAAGAAGTAATTTTAAGATACGTTCGCCCTGGTCACCCAGCCGGCATACAGGTGGATTCCGCCATGAAACCGCAGGGATCTGGCGCGGGCAAATCCGGCGGATGACTTGATATGCAAGCTTCAAGCAGAACGGAACCCACTTCAGCCGCGCAGCGTACTCCAAGTGGACCCGGCTGGCCTAGAATGTCAAAATCGGCACTAGAGTTCTGGAAGGCTCGCTGAAATCCTGGCGGGACGTCCAACCCAATCGCTGAAATGCTCCACCGGAATCCCGGATACACGCCCCCGGCCGACTTTGAGAGGATTGCATGAACCAACGCAGTTTTGCACCTTCGTATTTAACCACTCTCGCATCATCCGCCTTGCTCATTGGCCTCGTTCTGATCCTTGGCAGCCCCGCAACCGCGCAGCGCCTGCCAGGGACCGTCGTCCCCGAGCACTACACGCTCACTCTTACGCCCGATCTGAAGGCTGCAACCTTCTCCGGCGTCGAGTCCATCGAGCTTACGGTCGCCGAGCCTACGGATCGCATCGTTCTGAACGCCGCGGAGATCGCCTTCCAATCTGTCACCGTTACCGCCGGTGGCAAGCAGCAAACCGCAGTCGTGACCCTTGACAAGGACAAAGAGCAAGCTACCTTCACCTTCCCTGAGAAGCTCCCCGCCGGCAAAGCGGCCCTGGCCATCGCCTACACCGGCATCCTGAACAACGAACTGCGCGGCTTCTATCTATCCAAGACGGCACGGCGCAACTACGCCGTTACGCAGTTCGAGCCAACGGATGCGCGGCGCGCATTTCCATCCTTCGACGAGCCGGCCTTCAAGGCCTCCTACGACATTTCGCTGGTGGTCGACAGCGCCGACAGCGCCATCTCCAACAGCCCCATCGAAGCCGACACACCCGGCCCCGGCCCCGGCAAGCACACACTCAAGTTCTCCACCACTCCGAAGATGTCCACCTATCTCGTCGCCTTCCTGGTTGGCGACTTCCAGTGCACGGCCGGCGAGTCCGACGGGGTGGCCATCCGCGTCTGCGCCACTCCGGACAAGGTCGCTCTCACCTCCTATGGTGTCGATGTTGCCAAGTGGGTGCTCCACTACTACGACAACTACTTCGGCATTCACTACCCTCTGAAGAAGCTCGACCTGATTGCTCTTCCCGACTTCGAGGCCGGCGCAATGGAGAACTTCGGCGCCATTACCTACCGCGAGCGCCTTCTCCTCATCGACCCCAAAACCGCCTCCGTCGATGCAAAGAAGTTGGTGGCCATCGTGATCGCTCATGAGATGGCCCATCAGTGGTTCGGCGATCTGGTGACCATGCGGTGGTGGGACAACCTCTGGCTCAACGAGGGATTCGCCACCTGGATGGAGAACAAGTCCGTGGCCGCGATGGAGCCGGAGTGGAAGATTGACCAGACCGTAGCCAGCGATGAGGACAGTACGCTGAACCTGGACGCGCAACCCACCACGCGGCCCATCCGCGCCAGAGCCGAAACCCCCGATGAGATCAATCAGATGTTCGACGGAATCGCCTACGGGAAGGCCGGCGCGGTGCTGCTCACCGTGGAGAACTATCTAGGGCCGGAGACCTTTCGCAAGGGGGTTCACGCCTATCTGACGGCCCACGAGTACGGAAACGCGACCGCCGAGGATTTCTGGAACGCCCAGACCGCAACCAGCCACAAGCCGGTGGACAAGATCATGGAGAGCCTGGTGGCGCAGCCGGGCGAGCCGCTGCTGACCTTCGGCGAACCGGCCAAAGGGCGAGTCTCCATCGCCCAGAAGCGCTTCTTTCTCAGTCCCGGCATCCAGCCCGATCCCGCCCAGATGTGGACTTTGCCGGTCTGTTTTAAAACAACTGATGGCCAGAACTGCGAGGTGCTCACCCCTGACGCCGCCACGCTCCCGGCTCCCAAGGCCGGCGTCTGCTTCGCCAATGCCGGCGGCAAGGGGTACTATCGCAGCGCCTATCCGCCCAGCGTCTATGCTGCACTCGTATCCAACATCGAGACCGGTCTTACGCCCCCGGAGCGCATAAGCCTGATCGGCGATGAGTGGGCGCAAGTTCGCGCCAACAAGGCCACCGTTGGCGACTACATGAACCTCGTCGCCGCAGTCAAAGCCGATCAAAGCGCCAACGTTCTCGGCATTGCCCTCGTCGGCAAGGTCAAAACCGATCAAAGCGCCAACGTTCTCGGCATTGCCCCCAGAGGCGTCGGCTCCGTCTACGACCGGGTTGCGGCCACTCCCGAAGAAAAGGCAGCCATCTCTGCCTGGATTCGCGCGACCCTCGCTCCGGAGCTCGCCATACTCGGTCCCCCTTCTGGCGCCGATTCGGCCGATACCCGAGAGTTGCGCGCCCTGCTCTTCGCCGTCCTTGGATACTTCGGCAAAGACCCCGCGGTCCTTGCCCAAGCCAATCAGATCGTTGTAAGGTACCTCGCCGATCCCACCTCCGTGGATGCCACGCTGGGTGAGACCGCTCTGGCAATCGCCGCCCGCAACGGCGACGCCGCTCTCTTTGACAAGCTGCAAAAGGCCGCTGAAACCTCAACCAATCCCGAGTTCCAGGAGAACGCCCGGCGCCTGCTCGCCCAGTTTGAGGATCCCGCCCTCGTCCAGCGCTCCCTGGACTATGCCGTCTCAGGCAAGGTCCGCAACCAGGATGCCGCGTTCCAGTTTGCCATCGCCCTCATGATCGACGGAACCCGCGACCTGGCCTGGAAGTACATTCAGGCCAACTGGGAGAAGGTTCAGTCCCAACTGACCACCGAGATGGGTGGCCTTCTGGTACGCTCCACAGGCAGCTTCTGCTCGGCCGCCGACCGCGACGGTGTGAAGCAGTTCTTTACCGAACACAAGGTCGCCGCCACCGATCTCGCCCTCAAGCACGCCATCGAACAGATCGACGGCTGCATCGAGCTACGCTCGCTTCAGGAGCCCAACCTCAAGCAGTGGATTGCCGCGCAACCCAAACAGTAAGTGGGTGGCGCAGGTTCCATGAGTAATAAATATGGGTGCCCCTGGTCCGGATTTTCGGACATGGGAACGCGCGATCTTTCAATGTTCAAATTTTTCTTGCATGGTGCCCCAATATCTCGCCGCGCTCAAAGTCCAAGTGCAACATCTCTGAAGGGGATAATGTTGCATGGAGAAGCAGTATAAGCAGTTGTCTTTTGAGGAGCGTGCGTTGCTCCAGACGAAGTTGGTGTTATGTTGGAGTCCGGCGGCTATAGCCGCCGGACTCCGACGGGCGCGCTCGACAGTCACCCGCGAGATGGCGCGCATCGGCTGGGTGCCCGAGCCTTTGGTAGTGCTGCGGGGGCGTCCTCGGGTAGCGAGGCCAGCGCCCTGGCGGAGTTGCTGGGCGTGTCGGCCGCGAAGGTCAACGAAGCCCGAATCCTCGGCAAAGACGATGTGGGCGCCCAACCGAGCGGCGTTTTTTTATGCGCGGCCAGTCTTCTCGTTTCCAAGGTTCGATCTCGTCTTCGTCGCGCTCCAACGCTCGTCTCTCCTGCTTTTGTGGAGTCTATCCCAAGCGATGAATCAAGCGCCCGGTATGGTCCGGGTGATAGCTAACTCCAAACTCACGTTCGACCATCGCGGCAATGCGCGCGGTGGTCCACAGATTGGTCCGGTAACCCTGCGCCATCGCTCCCTTGAGAAGCAGACGGACAGGCCGCTTTCTCTGCGAGGCGATCAGTTTCGCGGGACGGCACAACGAAAAGCGCACTTGCAGGGCACCGGCCCTGCCACAGCGCCTGTCATCCCGCCAGCGCATCACCGAACTCGGATCGCACCCAATCCGGCGGCCCTCCTCGTTCAGAGAGTTGCCCGCCTCCAGCAAAGCCAGTGCACGTCTCCGCCGGTCCTCCAGAAGATCGGCGTTCCCCTTCGGTCGGGCATAACTATTCTGAACCTCAATACCGATTCCTGCATTATTTATGCAGGAATCAATAGCGATCACAATTCGAACACCTCAAATGAATTAACACTGCTGAACTTCAGACCAGCCTATCGCCTGCCATGCGCATGTCGTAACCGATACAAGCTTCCACTTCGCGCCGGTACGCAGCTCGGCCTAGCGTCTCGATGAGTGCCTGGACAGGCGGCAGTGTAAGATGCGCGCGGCGCAGCACCAAGAGGTAGGGTTTCTCTGCGAGTGGAAGGAAGGTTAGGCCCATGGAAGCTGCAGAGGCTTGTGTGCCGATGCAACAGTCCACCTCTCCACTCTGAACCAAACGTGCTGCGGGAAGTTGTCCCAGCGTGATTCGGTCGTAGCCTCTGACCTTGCCACTTGCAATTCGATTCTTTCGCAGCAGGTCGTCCAACAAGCGGCGGCAGCCTGCGCCCGGTTCACGATTTGTGATGCGGATGTCCTTTCGCGATAAATCTTCAATGCCTGCTATCTTCTTAGGGTTATTCTGGGCGGCGATCAGTCCTTCCTTCCACATTGCATAAGACAAAACAGCAATAGAGTTGCGAGGAAACATCTTGCTGATCGGCAAGAGATCGGCCTTGTTACTCGCCTTCTCCGCCAGATGTGTGCCGGCGACATGAACCAGCCCCTCGTGCAACAGGTCAAGGGCGTGCGAACTGTTTTCATACGCGATAATGAGTTCAAAACCCTGGCGTTCAAGCGAGTGCGCGAGCAACGATGCACTTGGATCGCAGCCAGCGAGAAGGATGCGTCCGGGGTTTTTCCAGCCATTGCCAAGGAGCCGAACTTTCGCATTGACGCCGCTGTCTCCGGCACGGATGGGCGCAAGAAGAACGGCATCAGTCGGCTGCAGGCCCCAACTCGCCGGATCGGGCGGCACGGCAACCAAATGGTCATTGACGCTTGCCACTCTCAGCGGCTGCCCCTTCGGCAGCGAAGCCACCTCACCGAGAATGAAGACCTCGGCAGTCTTCTCGATGATCTCTTGCTCCGGTTCGAGCTGAAACAATTCCTCAACCGTTGTGCCGAGGATGCGAGCGAGCTTTAGGCTCACCGCCGTGTTTGGGACATAGAGTCCAGCTTCAATGGCATGAATCGTCTGGCGGCTGACGCCGGCCTCCGTTGCCAAATTCGCCGCGGAAATCGCTCGTTTGGCTCTCAATTGCGCGAGATTCGTTAGTACTTCGATTGATTGCATTCGTGCCTCGTGGCAAAATAGCCTGTACCCTATACGCGACTCATGATACGGATACGAGGGAAAATGCACAAGAGGGAACGTCGGACTCGAGACAAACGTGCGGAAATAGCACCCATTGGCCTGATTCATACGCCATTCAAACATTCTGATGGAACACCGATTCAGGGCGTAGCCGGCAAAGGCGCGGAGGGTGTCGTCGAACTGCTTCCAGATCTGATCGAAGGTCTGCGTGACCTGGAAGGCTTTGACCGGCTGTGGTTGATTTACGAGTTTGATCGCGCCTCAGAAGTGCAGTTGGTTGTTCGCCCGTATCTGGACACGACCGAGCGGGGCGTCTTCGCTACACGTTCTCCAGTCCGGCCCAATCACATTGGCATCTCGGTGGTGCGCCTTTTACAAGTCGACCAGAACCGTTTGCATGTCGCTGACTTGGATATGCTGGACGGAACTCCACTGCTCGACATCAAACCATACGTTCCCGCTTTCGATTCCTTCGAGCAATCTCGTGCTGGTTGGTTGAATGCCAAATCGGGATTGGAAGTCCTGGCAGATGATCGCTTTGAATTAAAAAAGGCAGATGCTAGGCAAGCAGACTGAGCATGTGTTTTGGAGACCGCGTGTGGTACTGTTGATCCCAGAAGAGGCAGCCCATTGCGATGCGCCGCCAACCCGGCAACCGACTGGAGGAGAGAAATGAAGATCAGCGCGAGAAATGTGCTTGAGGGAAAGGTCCAGAACATCATCAAGGGAGCTGTCAATGGACAGGTCACTCTTGTCCTGACCGGTGGGGAGCACATCGTCTCCGTCATTACGAACTCCAGCATTGATTCATTGGGCCTGGTGGTGGGCAAGACAGCCTACGCGATAATTAAGGCCAGCGAGGTGATTGTCGGCAAGGGCGTGGATGGCGCCAAGTTGAGCGCCCGTAACGTGCTGGCCGGTGAGGTTATCAGTTCCCATGACGGAGCGGTCAACAGCGAGGTGGCGATTCAGTTGACCGGCGGCGTTACCGTCATTGCGTCGATCACCAAGGAGAGCGTACACGCGCTCGGGCTTATGCAAGGCGACACAGTCAGCGCAATTGTGAAGGCATCCAGCGTAATGATTGGCGTTTGAAGTCTGTTTAAGCTTGACGCGGAGCAGTGTACACGTCTCAAATCGCCGATAGTCCCCAAGCGGAACGATTTTATTAGCGTGTTCAGCACGAAGAGCCTTAGATTCTCGCCCTTGACATCGGTCTGCGATCCGGTGCGCACATGCGCACATCGGGGCGCAACCGCGTACATTTAGATAGACACGCTTGCTCTTTACAATAGTCTTGCATACACAACAGTGTCGTGTATAATTGTATCAATCGCTGCCAATTACTCAGCTTCATTTCATTTTGTCGAATACCGTGCATCGTATGCGCCGGTACAAGACTGCGAAACGCAATCACGTCGAACACTTAGCAGCAATTCCTTGGAGGGAATAATGACAAAGAGCCATTATCGTCTTCTTTTTGTGAGCCTTGGAATGATCGGAACAACGGCTTCGCTTTTTGGTCAGGCATCAAGGTTTATCAGGAATTACCAGGCGCGGGTCAGCGCGACGCAGTCCGAGCAGCCACATTGGGTCACCCCGCTGGTTACGGTCACTCCGCGACTGGAACAGGAGATCCGAAGCGATTTCATTCACCAATACAACACCAAGGGCTTCACGATCTGGAACTACGGGAATGGCAAAGGGTTGGAGTTGATTCCCGAGCGCCACACTGAGCTCATCTTCAATGCTCCGCCATTCTTCAATCGTTCTAACGGTGCACAGGATGGATTTGGCGACGTCTCGTTTCTGGCCAAGTACAGGTTCTACTCTCGCAACGAGGAGCATGGCAACGCGATTGTGACCGCGTTTGTGGCTGGATCGATTCCCACGGGCAAGAACGCAAACGGGAGCTGCTGTGCCGTTGTTACGCCCACGCTTGCGGTCGGAAAGGGTTTCGGCCAACTCGCTCTCACTTCGACGGCGGGGGGCTCGCTTCCCGCAAGCAATGCAAAGGGTCTGGGGCACACCATCGCCTGGAATAGTACCGTTCAATATCGCATTGCAAAGACGGGGTTGGCCCGTTTCTTCTGGCCTGAAGCCGAGATCAACTCCAGCTTTTACAAAGGTGGATCGAACGATGGGAAGATCGCGACCTTTGCCACGCCGGGCCTGATCGTTGGCAGGATTCCGCTCACTCATGACGCATCAGGCAAGCCGGGGCGATTGGGCCTGACCTTTGGAGCGGGCCAGCAGATCGCGCTAACGCACTTCCACACTTACAATCACGCAACCGTTATTACGGTGCGCCTGCCATTCTAAGCGAGCGCATTTTGGCACGGCCAGAATGGAGACACTGGGCCGTGCCGCACATGAAGACAATATGGTGGTTGAAGGGGTTGTCAGGAATTCGCCGGTTGTTTCGAAACTCAATATTTGACAGGGAGAGAACGTGAGTTCTGAGAACCAAGCCAGGAGAGGGAATCTGCTGCGTTGCTACACTGTCGCGATGATTGCTCTTGCGGCATTACTCGGAAGTTATTGTAGCCACGCACAGGCCACGCTGACGGTCTCGGCGGCTGCAAGCTTGAAGGATGCTCTCGTCGAGACAGAGACTGCATACAAACAAGGCCGCGGCACAATCGTTTTTGCCAATAATGTCGGTTCCTCTGGAACCCTTGCAGCGCAGATCGATCAGGGCGCGCCTGTAGATGTATTTCTATCGGCCGCCTCCAAGCCAATGGACGATCTGATAACCAAGGGACTGATCGTCGCAGGAACGCGCCGGAACTTGTTGAGGAACACGCTTGTGCTCGTTGCGCCGCTGGACTCGAAGCTCCATAACTTTCAGGGGCTCACGGACAAATCAATTCGGGTGATTGCACTCGGCGACCCGGCCAGCGTTCCGGCCGGACAGTATGTCAAGCAGACGCTTTTATCGCTTCACCTCTGGGATCAACTCAACGGAAAGCTTGTGCTCGGGAAGGATGTTCGCCAGGTTCTGACTTATGTGGAAACAGGAGATGCCGATGCAGGCATGGTCTATGCCACCGACGCACAAGCTTCGGGAAAGGTCCGAGTTGTAGCCACTGCTCCAGAATCCGCGCATGACCCAATCGTTTATCCCGTGGCAGTTGTCAAAGGAAGCCGCAACGAAGAGGCTTCGCGCAAGTTCGTCGAGTTTCTCCGCAGTCCGACAGCTAAAGCGATCTTTGTGAAACACGGGTTTACAATCGCAGCACCGTGACACTACCCATCGATTATTCGCCGCTGTTGATCTCGCTGGCCACGACCTGCGTGGCAACAGTGGCAACGTTCTTTCTGGGAATACCGGCTGCAAGGTTGATGTATGGCGTGCACGGAAGCCTCCGCGCATGGATCGACGGCCTTCTGACGCTTCCGCTGGTTCTCCCACCCACAGTTGCGGCTTTTTTTCGCTGCTTCTTCTGGCCTGCACGAGGCGCCCCGCGGTAGGCGAACCACCTCACTCGCAGGCCGACCTACCCAAGGATCTTTGGCGCGCGCTCAGCGCCCATCCTCAGCCGTGGGGGTGAAACTCGATCCCGCAAAGCTTTTGTTGCTTGAGGGATAGAGGACGGCGGCCCAGCACCAACGACTTGAGAATGGAAGAGCTTAGAGGTTGCCTGTTCTGGATTTCAATGATTTCCTTATGCGGTCTTCATTGACCAGGCATGAAATGTCTGCCAAAATATGCCTACGAACCGGAGCGTTGCAAACGTACTGGCATCTGGACGCAAAGCCAGAGCGGATGGACGATTCTCTGATTCCCGTGTTTGGGCAATCCAGTTCCGTATTGCAGATTCAGTCAGCCGTCTTTTTACCTTCACAGAAAGGAGACGAGACGTGTCGAGCCAGGACGAGACCTCCAGTCACGAACGTGCGATGCAATCGAGCAGTCGCGCAAATTCCGCGCTCATGGGAATTTACGAAATCTCGAAACTGCTCACGCGTCCGGCGCGACTGGAGATGGCGCTCTCTGGGGTCATCAATCTTCTAGCCAGTTTCTTGGATATGAACAATGGCCTGATTGCATTACTGGATGAAGAAGACCGGACGTCTATGGTCGTTGGCGCAGGGTGGAGCGAGGCAACGGCAAGAGAGCATTTTGAGCGGCTTCCCGAACAGGCGGTGGGCCAGATCGTTGTCTCAGGGATGCCACTGGTTGTGCGCAATATTGCAGGAAGTCCGCTGTTCGCGGATTGGGGCGAGTTGAACTCGGGCGATCTTTCCACACAGAGATCGTTTGTTGGCGTTCCGATTAAGGGAGACAACCGCACGGTTGGCACCATCATGATCGAGAGGCTCGACGGTAACTCCTCTCCGCATACGCTTGACGAAGATGTGCGTTTTCTGACCATGGTAGCCAATCTTGTTGGTCAGTCCGTTGCTCTGCAAACGCTGGTAGCCAGAGATCGCGAACGGCTGATGACTGATCGTCACCGGCTTGAAAAAGAGTTGGAGCAACGCACCGAGTCGAAGCACGATGGAATCGACTGGATCATCGGCGAAAGCGCGGCAATTCGCGAAGTGGTTGAAAAGATTCAGCAAGTTGCGCGATGCAATCTGCCAGTTCTGCTCTGCGGAGAATCGGGCACGGGCAAAGAACTGTTTGCGCGTGCCATTCACGAGTATTCCCCACGCAGCGAGAAGCCCTACATCCGAGTCAATTGTGCGGCGCTCTCTGAGACAGTTCTGGAATCAGAGTTGTTTGGTCACGAGCGCGGGGCTTTTACAGGCGCTATCGGATTGCGCAAAGGCCGCTTCGAGCTGGCTGACGGCGGGACTCTCTTTCTCGATGAGATCGGAGAGATTTCCGGTGCATTTCAGGCCAAGCTCCTGCGTGTGCTGCAGGAGGGCGAGTTCGAGCGCGTAGGTGGCAGCCGCACCATCAAGGTTGATGTGCGATTGGTGGCGGCAACCAACCGGAATCTGGAAGCAGCAGTGCTCTCGGGTCAATTCCGCTCTGACCTCTACTATCGCATCAGCGTCGTGCCCATCTTTCTTCCGCCCTTGCGGGAAAGGCGCGAGGATGTGGGGATGTTGGCAAAGGAGTTCTTGCGCCGTTTCAATGAGGAACATGGCGTCTCACTCACTCTCTCCAAACGTGCAATGGATGTGCTGAGTGCCTGCGACTTCCCTGGCAATGTGCGAGAGTTGGAGAGCTGCGTGAAGCGCACGGCGGCGCTGGCGAAGGATTCTGTTATCGTGGTGGAAGATTTTGCTTGCAGCAATGAGAGCTGTCTTTCGCTCGTGATGGGCAAATCCATGAATAAGATGCAGCAACAACAGGCGGGCTATGTATCACTCCCTATCTTCTCGCCGAAACAAGAACGCTCCTGGCCAGTACACAGGATTGCTGAGCGTTCGAGCGTTACAGCTGGTAATGGCATCGAGAACATCGAGCCTGCGGAAAACCCGAGCAGTGCGCAAGAAGACGATACGGAACGCCAGCGCTTAGTGGATGCCATGGAGAAGTCCGGCTGGGTTCAAGCCAAAGCAGCTCGGATACTGGGCTTGACCGCACGCCAGATGGGCTATGCGCTGCGAAAGCACAGCGTGGAGATCAAGCGATTCTGATTTTAGGGTTTTCCTTTACGATTTGTCACCGCGCAATTCACACCGCTATATCCCTCCGCAATTCCACGCATACGTTCTTGTCACGATGGTCGATTTGCGACAAAAGTCTCGCCTGCGCCGCCTCTTGTCGTGTTTACGACACAGATGAATTCATCATAAGCATTGCAGTATCTGTGACATACACTTTGGTCGCCGACTTGCAATAGACCCTTGCAACACCCGCAGTACGGGGCACTCCAACACAACGGGGGATGCAATGGAGCTTGGCACTCGAAAGGCCGTCGCACAATTGCTCGTGATGCAGCCAGCTCTTCCTGGGAGCCGACAAAAGGGCTGCGGTACAAAGGGTGGAAGCGGCAAGTCCAGTTGCGGCTCGGCCGCGGGACAAGGCGATCTGTCGCCGGAAATATGGGAAAGGGTAAACAACCACCCCTGTTATAGCGAAGAAGCGCACCATCACTATGCGCGAATGCATGTGGCCGTAGCGCCAGCTTGCAATATCCAATGCAACTACTGCAACCGCAAGTACGATTGTTCGAATGAATCCAGGCCAGGTGTTGTGAGTGAACGGCTGACTCCGGAACAGGCGGCCAGGAAAGTGCTTGCCGTGGCCTCGAATATCCCTCAGATGACCGTACTCGGTATTGCTGGTCCTGGCGACCCCTTGGCGAATCCCGATAAAACCTTTAAGACCTTCGAGCTTGTGACCCAGACGGCTCCGGACATCAAGCTTTGTCTTTCGACCAACGGACTTATGCTCCCCGAATATGTCGATAGAATCCAGGCGCTCAATATCGATCATGTGACCATCACCATCAACATGATTGATCCACAGGTTGGCGCGAAGATCTATCCCTGGATCTACTACAACAGGAAGAAGTACGAGGGAGTGGAGGCGGCCAGGATTCTGAGCGAGCGTCAACTGCTGGGCCTGGAAATGCTAACTGAGCGCGGCATCCTTTGCAAGGTGAATTCAGTGATGATACCCGGCGTTAACGATCATCACCTGGCAGAGGTCAACAGGGCTGTGAAGTCGCGCGGCGCCTTCCTGCATAACATCATGCCCTTGATCTCCGCACCCGAACATGGCACGGTCTTTGGACTCAACGGAACACGCGGGCCGACCGCACAAGAGCTAAAGGCCTTGCAGGATTCGTGCGAGGGGGAGATGAATATGATGCGTCATTGCCGCCAGTGCCGCGCGGATGCTGTGGGCCTTCTAGGTGAGGATCGCAGCAATGAGTTCACGGCTGAAAAGGTCATGGAGATGGACGTGCACTACGATTTGGAGATCCGTCAAGCGTATCAGGCGGATGTGGAGAGGCAACGCGCAGCTGTGGTTGCGGCTAGAAATGAAGAACTGAAGACGCTCGCAGGCACAGATAGCAATATTTCCATTCTGATCGCTGTTGCAACCAAGGGCGGAGGCCGCATCGACCAGCACTTCGGCCACGCAAAAGAGTTCCAGGTTTATGAGGTCAGCACTTCAGGCGTGAAGTTTGTTGGTCATCGCAGGGTGGATAACTACTGTCAGGGCGGCTTTGGAGAAGAGGAGAGCCTGGAAACCGTGGTTCGTGCCATCAACGACTGCACTGCCGTATTTATCTCCAGGATCGGCAACTGCCCACGCGAAGGGCTTCTGAAAGCCGGCATTGAGCCTGTGGATCGCTTTGCACTTGAGTACATCGAGCAGTCTGCACTGACGTATTTCAGAGAGTATCTGGAGCGAGTGCGAAGCGGAGAAATCGACCACAGACTGCGTGGCGACGCCGATATACGGCAAGGCGCACTCATCGCAACTTAAGCTGGCGGAAGAATGGAGAATAAATGGCATACGAGATCAAGGAATCAAACTGCACGGGATGTTCGGCGTGTCAGAATGAATGTCCTAATAATGCAATCTTGGAGAAGAACTTTGCCTTCTTCATTGACCCGGCAAAGTGCACCGAATGCATCGGCTTCTTTGAGGAACCGCAGTGCGCTGCGATTTGCCCGATGCCGAAGACATGCATCATCAACCCGGATGTACCTCGATTTGCTGCGGCGGTTTAGATGAGCGAGACAAAGCAAATATCCATGGAGTTGAGGCCGGCGGCAGAGAAGTTCATTCGCCGCATGATGCGGTTTGGCACGGGTTCATTTTCGGGATTCAGACTTAAGGTTCGGCCAGGCGGGTGCTCCGGTCTTGCCGTCGAGTTCGATCTTGCTGCCGAGCCAGGAGTGAACGAGGTCGTTTGGAAGCATTCGGGATTGCGCATTTTTCTTGATACCGCGAGTTTTCTATTACTGGACGGAACAATAGTGGATTTCATCGACAGCCGTTCGCTCACTGGATTTGTTATCACAACTCCGGGAGGAACAGCACAGGCATGTACGCCGGCCTCGACACTGCTGCCGGTGGATGCACTCGTCAGGCGCTGAGGCATTGGAGAGGAGGGACGCATGTTGCTGCGCAAACCGGAGAAAGCGCTGGACTGGCAGGGACGCGAATTGTGCTGCACTGGATGCGTTCACCGCGAACTGATTCACGAAGACCGCTGCCGGCAGAAGCACGTCTGTGTCCAGGATCGTTCTCCCTCGCGCATCGAGGAGTTTTTTAAGACCAACCCTGGTTTGGCCAACGATTTTCTTTCCCATCCCTACTTTGAGGTGCGTGCGGCAGCGGCTAAATGTGCCGATGTCTTCCGGCTGACCGCCTTGCTCAATGATGATGATGAATCTGTGCGCTGGAATGCAGCCCTGCGGCTTCCTCGCCGCTTTCTGTTGCGGCTGCGCGATGATCCGCATCGCGAGGTTCGGATTCGCATTGCCTCGCATCTTGAGGGTGAAGAGTTGATACCAATGATGTCGGACCCAGACTACTATGTGCGCCAGATTGTTGCGCAGCGCATTGGAGTTTCGCAATTGAAACACATGATCGACGATCCCGACCCTGAGGTGCGGCGCGTGGTTGCGCAGCGGATCTCTGGCGAGTGGCTGTTGGAGTTGGTGGATGATTCCGACCCGTCGGTTTGTCTCGCGGTTGCTGAAAGGCTGGCTCCTACACAGTTATTGCCTCTGCGCTTCCATCCCGACATTCGCGTTCGATACGAGGCAGCCGGACGGGTTCCTGTCAATGCTCTCGATGTTATGCGCAGGGATGCTGATCCGCTGGTGCGCGAGCGGGTTGAGGAGAGATTGGTTGAAGCCCGGAATCAGTTTGATGAGGGTCGTGCCGTTCTTCAGATGAAATCGGCGAATCGCGAAGAAAGGAGACGCTGATATGTCAAAGATCGTGCGCGATGGCTGGGTTGTGGAGTTGGATGGACCTCCGCAGTTTGAGTACGGACAAAAGGTTCGGTCGAGATTCATGGTACGCAACGATGGAACATTTCCGGGAAAGGATATCGGTGATGTTCTCGTCAAAAAAGGAGAGGAAGGATATGTCATCTCGATCGGGACCTTTCTTCAGCAATACTATATCTACGGTGTTGAGTTTCTTGAGAGTGGCTTCCGCGTGGGCATGAAGCGGAAAGAACTGGAATCAATAGAACAGCTTGTTGCTGGAGGAAGAGCATGATGGAAACGAGCGCACCGCGCTATGAATGGGGCCAGCGCGTCCTGGCGGCCGCTGACCTGTTCAACGACGGATCCTACCCAGAGCAGCCATCGGAGGCTCTCCTGGTTCAAAACGGCGAAGCAGGGGAAGTTGTGCAAATGGGCCATCACACCGACTCGGGAGCAATTGTCTACATTGTTGAGTTCGTGCTCAATCGAATCGTAGGATGCTTCGAGCACGAACTGGCGCCGGCGCAGTCGAATGGAGGAGTGCAATGAAGGTCATGATCCGCAGAAATCACTCTGGAGTGCTCTCAGCATATGTTGCCAAAAAGGACCTTGAAGAACCGATTGTCGAAACTGAAAAACAGGAAATGTGGGGAGGCCTGGTCACGCTCGCCAATGGATGGCGGCTGGAACTGCCTGCAATGGATGCCGCAACAACATTGCCAATCACAGTTGAGGCACGAAAGGTCTTGGAAGACGAGGTGCCGGCTTGAATGTCACTCCGCTGGATTCGATTGTGCAAGCATTCGGCGGCGGCAATGCGATTCCCTTTCTTGGACCGGGAGTGTTGTCCTTTAACGGCGCAGCGCGCCAATTGCCTGATTCACCTAAGGCCCTTGTGGGGCACTTGACATCGAAGAGCAGTGTGCCCCACAAAGTCAGAAACAATCTGGGCGCCGCGGCGCAATTCATTGAAAACTTCAAGCATCGCAGTACGGTGACCAACGCAATGAATGAAGCATTCAGTGCGGACGTACAGCCAACCTCACTGCATGCGCTGCTGATGAGCCTGCCCGCGCTGCCATTGGTTGTTCATGCCTGGTACGACGATCTTCCGCAAAAGGCGCTGCACTTGCGCTCCAGTTGGGGCATGGCGCAGGGCGTGAGCCAGGCGGAACACTTCGGCAACTGGGTCCACTACTATACCTCGGACGGCACATACGCTGGAGTCGAAGCTGACGGAAGTTATGTTGACTGGAAGACTCTGCTCTACCAGCCACTCGGCTCGGTGTGGCCAGCTCACAACTATCTTGTATCCGACTCTGACTTTGTTGAAGTATTGACGGAGATCGATATACAGACTCCGATTCCAGGTTCCGTGCAAGAGATACGGAAGGGGAAAAGTTTTCTCTTCCTCGGCTGTAGGTTTTCGATGCAGCTGGAGCGGCTTTTTGCGCACCAGATCATGAAGCGCTCATCTGAGAAGCATTGGGCCATTCTGCCCGAGGAACCGACGCGCAACGAGGCGCGCTTTCTTGAAGAGCACAACATAGAGCGCATTCCCATGAAGCTGGATGAATTCATCACTGAATTGTCGAAGAAACAGCATTTCGAGTGAAGGCATTCGTCGCTGATCCGTCACATTCACTACAAATGAACTATCGATTGTCGCATTCAACACAGGAATACAAAGACAAGTAAAGCACTGAAGATGAACATCTTAGTTAATTATTTGGTTTGGCACGGGGATTGCTCATAGATAAGCGTACACCGGAGCGCAAGGATGCACATCGACATTCAGCATCCTTAATCCGACAGTCATCTGGTCGCTGCTTTGCTGTAAGCAGATGACGGATTTTGAGAATCAGGTACGAATCACAGAACTAAGGAGGGTACGATGGCTAAACTGCGGCAGATTGCTTTCTACGGCAAGGGCGGAATCGGAAAGTCCACCACATCGCAAAACACATTGGCGGCGCTGGCTGAGATGGGGCAGAAGATTCTCATCGTCGGCTGCGATCCGAAGGCAGACTCAACGCGCCTCATCCTGCACGCGAAGGCCCAGAACAGCATTCTCAGCCTGGCAGCGGAGAAGGGCACGATCGAGGACATCGAGCTTGAAGAGGTCATGAAGTACGGATACCAAAAGATTCGCTGCGTTGAATCCGGCGGCCCTGAGCCGGGCGTAGGATGTGCCGGCCGCGGTGTGATTACGGCCATCAACTTTCTCGAAGAGAACGGCGCATACGAGAACCTTGACTATGTTTCCTATGATGTGCTCGGCGATGTCGTCTGCGGCGGCTTCGCGATGCCTATCCGCGAGAACAAGGCCCAGGAGATCTACATCGTCATGTCCGGCGAGATGATGGCCATGTACGCGGCCAACAACATCTCCAAAGGCATTTTGAAGTACGCCAACTCAGGCGGCGTGCGTTTGGGCGGCCTGATCTGCAACGAGCGCCAGACCGACAAGGAACTGGAACTGGCTGAGAACATGGCCAAGAAGTTGGGAAGCAAGCTGATCTACTTTGTCCCCCGCGACAATGTTGTGCAGCATGCCGAGCTTCGCCGCATGACGGTGATTGAGTACGCGCCCGAGTCTGCGCAGGCCGAGCACTATCGCACTTTGGCTAAGAAAATCCACGAGAACGCGGGGCAGGGTGTGATTCCCACGCCGATCACCATGGACGAGCTTGAAGAGATGCTGATGGAACACGGCATCATCAAGAACATCGACGAGTCGCTGATCGGCAAGAAAGCCACCGAAGTCGCGGCGTAAGATTTCGTTCCTTCACGGGCGCCAGCATCGCAATGCGAATGGCGCCCGTTTCCACAAATTCATCCAAGTGAGGTTCATCATGAGCGATAACGCTGGCGTTGAAGAGATCAAAGAACGTAACAAGCAGATGATCGGCGAGGTTCTCACGGCCTATCCGGAGAAGACGGCGATAAAGCGCGCCAAGCACCTTGCGACTTTTGAAGAAGGCAAGAGCGACTGCGGAGTCAAGTCTAACCTCAAAACCATTCCGGGCGTGATGACGATTCGCGGCTGCGCTTACGCCGGCGCGAAGGGTGTGGTGTGGGGTCCGATCAAGGACATGGTTCACATCAGTCATGGACCGGTGGGTTGCGGCCAATATTCCTGGGCTGCGCGGCGCAACTACTTTGTGGGCACCACGGGCGTGGATGCCTTCGCCACCATGCAG
>Ga0182014_10002977_pt1 | contig 20775 bp, 17 predicted proteins | sample 612S2DmetaG_FD_120489 | JGI IMG/M metagenome (GOLD analysis project Ga0182014, IMG submission 120489) | Permafrost microbial communities from Stordalen Mire, Sweden - 612S2D metaG | ecosystem: Environmental > Terrestrial > Soil > Wetlands > Permafrost | place: Sweden: Stordalen | collected... | reverse complement strand
CGCTTGACGACACGACGTAGGGCGCGTTGGCAGTGGTGATTGTCTCCGAGTACAGCTCCTGGTCGGTGCTTGTATAGACCGTCAGAGTTGTTCCAGCCGGCAAGGTGTCGCCGACAGGAATGCCTGGGACTTCGTTTGATGTGATGTTTCCGGTCAAACCACCGGAGTCGATGAACGCGCCGCTGGCGGTTTGCAGAGGACCGTTGTTGATCTGTACTTGCAGGGTGGTCAGCGGTGCTCCGGTAACCGAGGCAAGGGCGGGCAACGGGTTAGGGCCAAACTCCAGCAGACCTTGGGGTTCGTCTATGAGCACACCCTCACTGAGGTTGCCCGGCAATGCCGAGGTCAACGGGGTCGAGATCGGGTTTCCGTCATTGGGCCCGACACCCAGAACGGTGATTATCGAGGCGACCGGAACTTGGGTTGTCACACCATTGATCGTTTGGGTCGCGGACATGGCGACGTCGACACTGGTCGGCTGGGTGACGATGCCATTCCCAAGATTCACCGTGGTGAGATACGTCTTGTAGTTGACGGTTTCAGAGTTGAGGGCGTCGCCGTAAACGACCGCGCCCTGCCCGGTGGACGCGCCGAGGCTGGCTAGGTTGACGTCTGCGCGTGAGACGAGAAGACCGGTGGATCCGGTGTCGACTATCGCGCCAAACGAGGGTCCGCCGGCGACGGAGATGTTGAGAATCGCGTCGCCGTATTGATTTATAGATATCACGGTTTCGTTGGCCGCCAGAGGTGTGCTCCCGCCGGTGGTCCCGGCTTGGCCCGACAGTAGCCCGCCGCGGCCTCCCGCGCCGCCGACACCGCCCGGCCCGCTGGCCCCGCCGCTACCGCCGTTGCCGATTAGACCCGCGGCCCCGCCGGCACCCCCGGCCGCCCCGCCATAGGTGCTGGTGCCGCCGTTGCCTCCGTTGCCCGACAACCAGCCGCCGCCCCGGCCGGCCGTCCCTACGCCTTGTGAGTTGGTGTATCCGTTGGCGCCGTTGCCGATCAATGGGCGCCCGGTCAGCTGCTGGATGGACGCGTTCATGGCGTTGAGCGGTGCGCTGGCCAAATTCGACAGCAGCTGCTCGAAGTTGGTGGTCTCGGCGGCCGCATACGAATTCGCGCCGGCCGCCAGGGTGCCGGTGAACGACTCATGAAACGCCGCGATCTGCCCGGCAAGCGCCTGATAATGCTGGCCGTATCCGGCGAATAGCGCGGCCACGGCCGTCGAGACCTCGTCGGCGCCGGCGCTCACAAGCTCAGTGGTTGGAATGGCCACCGCCGCGTGCGCCGCATCCAGTGCCGAACCCATGCTTTCCAAATCGACTGCCGCCGAAGCCAACAGCCCAGGAACCGCAACCACGGGTGACACGTCAGCCTCCCCGGTCGTCTCGGTAGTCATCCAATTCCCCGGTGCAGGGGCGTTGGGCCAGGTTTACCAGCCTATTTGGTCTTTGTCCGGGAGGTTACGCGTATGGGCAGAATGCTCGGGGCGGGTTTAAGAGCGCCGCGGGCGCGGGCGGTCGCCGGCGAAGCCGCGCACCACGTGCGCACGAACAAACTCGGCGACGACGGCGGGATTGTCCGTATCCCGGATAGGCGACGGCGTGCTGAACAACGAGAACAGAATCCGTGCGAACCACTCTCCGGCGGCCTCGACGTCGAGGTCTTTGCGCACTTCGCCGGTGAGCTTGGCGGCGGAAAGATACGGTGCGAAGAAGTCGATGCATTCGCGCAGCAACACGGCGGCGTCTTTGGTCAGCAATAGGCTGACCGCGTCTTCGTCGAAGTACTTCTCGGATGCGATGGCCTGGTGCGCCTGGGTTACGAATTCGGCGGCTTGGCTCAGCTTTTCCTCTAAAGAGTCGCCGCGGTCCATGGCTTTGGACATCTCGCGGTAGAACTGCGTCGAAGCGTGCTCGGCGCACGCTTCGACAATGGCGCCCTTGTCGCTGAAGTACTCGTAGATGGTGCTGCGCGAGACGCCCGCCGCCTTGGCGATGTCGACGATCGTTGTCTTCTGCGGCCCCTGCCCGCGGAAACACGCATACGCACCCTCGATGATGAGGTCGCGGGTATCGGGCGGCTGGGTCAACGCAGAAGCCTGGGTCATTACGGAAGCTCCCCGCTGACGCGCGGTCAGCCCGCCGGCGCGAGGATCAACCCGCTGGTGGGCACCCCGGTGCCGGACGTGACCAGCACGTGTTCGACGTTGTCCACTTGGTTGTGCGAGGTGCCGCGCACCTGACGCACCCCCTCGGTGATGCCGTTCATGCCGTGGATGTACGCCTCGCCGAGCAGCCCGCCGTTGGTGTTGATCGGCAGTTCCCCGCCGAGCGAAAGCCGCTCGACCGTGGCGAAGTCCTTTGCTTCGCCGCGCCCGCAAAAGCCGAGTTCCTCGAGTTGGGTGAACACAAAGGGCGTGAAATGGTCATAGATGAACGCGGTCTGAATGTCCTTGGGCCCCAGGCCCGAATCACGCCACAGCCGGTCGGCCACCACCCCCATCTCGGGAAGCCCGGTGATGTCGTCGCGGTAGTAGCTGGTCATCATCTCGCCCTCATAGGCCGCGCCCTGCGCCGCCGCGGTGATCACAGCCGGCGGCTGCCGAAGATCGCGGGCGCGCTCGGCGCTGGTGATCAGCAACGCGACGCCACCGTCGCTTTCCTGGCAGCAATCAAGCAGTCGCAGCACCGGTTCGATGATCCAGCGGGAGTTCTGGTGATCTTCGATCGTGATGGGACGTTCGTAAAACCAGGCGTCGGGATTGGTTGCCGCGTGTTTACGGTCGACGACGGCGATCCTGCCGAAGTCCTCATTGGTCACCCCGTAACTCGACATATAGCGCTGGGCGTGCATCGCGACCCAGGCGGCGGGGGTGATCAATCCAAAGGGCGCGTAATGCGCCATGAACAGCGGTGTCTCCGAGCTGGTGCGCCCGCTGCCGCCAAAACGAAAGCCGGACCGTTCGTTGAACGCCCGCCAGCACACCACCACATCGGCGACGCCCGTCGCAACGGCCATGGCTGCGTGCACCACCGTGCCGGCCGCTGCGCCACCGCCGTGCGGCACCCGGCTGAAGAAAGACAGGTCACCGATGCCCACGTTGCGCGCGACGTCGATCTCATCGCTGGAGTCCATGGTGAAGGTGACCATGCCGTCGACGTCGCTCGGGGATAGTCCGGCGTCGTCCAATGCGGCACTGACTGCCTCGCAAGCCAATTGCAGCTCGCTACGCCCGGACTCCTTGGAGAATTCGGTTTGGCCGATTCCGGCGATCGCGCAGCTACCGGGCAGCGAGCTGCTCATGCGCTGACTCCGTCCAGCAAGCTCAGGACCGCGGTGCCGGACACGTGATCGCCGAGGCTGTTGGAGCCCTTGAAGGCCACTTTGATGAAATTCTCGCCGTTGGACCCTTCAGTTGTTTCGGTAACGCTGCCGGTGAAGCGCAATGGGTCGTCCGGAAAGCACGACACCCCGAGCCGAATCGACAGATTCTTGACCATCGCCTCGGGCCCCGCCCAGTCGGTCAGGAACCGGACGCAATAGCCGTTCGTGGTCAAGATGTTCATGAACAAGTTGGGTGAGCCCTGCTTGTTGGCGTAGTCGCGGTCGTGGTGTACGGGCATGAAGTCGCGCGAGGCGATCGCCCCGGCGACGATCATCGTTGCGGTGATAGGAATTTCGAGTGGCGTCACCTCGTCACCGACTGCGATGTTCGCCCATTGCAAGGTTGTGGTGCGGGCTTCGGCTGTCGTCATCGGTGTCCTTCGGTCGGCCGGAACTGGTGCAGCACAAGGTCGTCATCGAAGGTCTGATAGAAGACCTCGATGGGCATGCCGACCGTGACGTCCCCCGGGTCGATGTCGCACAGGTTCGAGATCAGCCGCACTCCTTCGGCCAGCTGCACCAGCACGACGATGTAGGGGTAGTCGAAGAAGGGGAATTTGGGTTGATGCGGCATCACGTAGCTATAAACGGTGCCTTGGCCGGATGATTCGATCGCCTCCCAGTCCAGGGACCGGCATTTGGGGCACATGGGACGCGGCGGGTTGCGCAGCGTCCCACACCCGTTGCAGCGCTGGATCAGTAGCTTGTGCTCGCGCAGCCCGTTCCAGAAGAACTCCGTGTCCGGGCTGATGGCCGGTGCCAGTCGGCTCGCCATCAGTGTGCCGGCCTGAATCGCAGCACCCGGAACCGCTGGCGCCCCAGCACCTCATCGTTCTGATCGGTGTAGGTAATCACCCAGGTCAGAAAGAAGCCGGTCCCCAACGCCGTCTTCTTCTCCTCGGAGACGCTTTCGAATACCGACGTCGCGTTGATGACGTCGCCGAGCCGGGGATAGCGTTCGATGTCGAATTCGGAGTTGGTCGCCACGGTGCTGCTATATCCGGCGTCGTCGAGGAAGGCCGTGGGGTTGCCGTCAATCTCCACGGGAGCGCCGCCGCGCTCTCCGATCCCCTCGAGCTTCGGCGACGGCATCGTCCAGGTCTGCAGCATGACCGGAGGCGACACGATGCCGCCGAACCGAGACTTCGCCGCGAACTCCGGATCGAGGTAGACAGGGTTCATGTCGTTGAGCGCGTGCGCCCAATGCCGGATCATCGGTTGGTTGACCGGATCCGGGGCCACCGTGGGCGTTCCGCTTCCACCGGTTGGCTGGTTGACAAGCGCTCGAAGCTTGGCCTGGAATTCTTCGCACTCGCTGTCTTGATTGGTCACTAAGTCGATCCTCCTGCTCTATCCGTTGGTGCCCAGTCGTAGCGGCATGCGCTTCACGCCGGGGACCATGGTCGCCCGCATCCGGTCCACGTCGCCCACCAGTTCCAGCTTGGGAAAGCGACTCAACAGCTCCTCAAACAGCACGGCGGCCTCGAGGCGCGCCAATTGGGCGCCGACACAGGAATGTTCGCCACATCCGAACGCGATGTGCGGGTTGGGATTCCGCGTTACCTTGAACTCTTCGGAGTCGGGACCGAATATCTCCTCGTCGCGATTCGCGGACTGGTAAAGCATCACCACCACATCGCCCGCCCGAATCAGCTGACCGCGAATCTCGACGTCGGCCGTTGCGGTGCGCGCCATATGCACCACTGGGCTGTTCCACCGCAACATCTCTTCGACGGCGCCCGGGATCAGAGCGGGATCGTCGACCAGTAGCCGGCATTGGTCGGGGTGGGCGATCAACGCCAGGGTGCCCAGCGCGATCAGATTGCGGGTGGTTTCATTGCCGGCCACCAGCAACAGAAATGCGAAGTTGAGCAGGTCGTCGTCATCCAGCCGGTGTTCGTCGATCTCGGCATCGGCCAACACCGATAACAAGTCGTCGCGCGGCTCGTTGCGCCTGGCCGCGATCAGCTTCTGGAAGTACTCAAAAAGCTGGCCGATCGCCACGAACGGATCGAGTTCAATCTCAGGGTCGGCGTTCCCGGTGGCCGCGTCCGACCAGGCCCGGAATTGCTCCCAGTCGTCCGGCGGTGCGCCGATCAGCTCGGCGATCATCCGGGTGGGCAGCGGAGCGGCGATTTCTTCGGCGAACTCGTGCACTGAATCGGTTTCGATGCCATCGAGGATTCCCCGCACGATCTCGCGGATTTTCGGTTCGAGTACGGCTACCCGCCGCCGGGTGAATCCCGAGTTGATCAGCTTGCGCATCTGCCGGTGCCGCGGTGGGTCGGTGAAAATGAGGTTGCCCGGTTGCACCGGGCTCTCCATCGCCGGGTCTGGGATAGTGACGCCCTTGGTCGACGAGAACATCCCCGGGTTGCTCGACACGAACCGGATGTCTTCGTATTTCAACAGTGCCCAGAAGTTGGTGACGTCGTTCCAGCAGACCGGGGCTTTCGCGCGTAGCTCCCGGTATGCCGGATACGGATCGCCGGCGTAGAAGTCCGGGGAGTGCAATGGGAACGCCGTAAGCACGGGCAGCCTTCCTGAACTGATCCGCCCTGATCCAGCCTGATCTGGCATCCGACAGATTGGGCCAATCTGTCCTGCGGGACGTGTCTACTCTGCGTCTCCTATAGCTGTCAACAGGAGGGCAACGCATTGCAATAGACCAGGATTCGGGTTATTGGTGATTGACGACACAATCGCACCCGTGAACACTGAGTCTTGATCTGACCGATATTCAGGGTGAGGAACAAGATGGCGGAGCTGCAAGCTGCGGGATCTCTTGTCGACACCTATCAGCTCTACATCGACGGGAAATGGGTCAAACCCGAGGACGGTCGCTACGACGACATCTCGCCGGCCACTGAGCAGACCATCGCCACCGCGCCCGACGCGAGCGTCGCCCAGGTCGGGGATGCTATCGCGGCCGCGCGCAGGGCTTTCGACAGCGGGCCGTGGGCCACGATAAGCATCGAGGACAGGGCGCGCTGCCTCAACCAATTGGGCGACGCATTGCTGAAGCACGCGGACGACTTCTTCGCGCTGTCACAGGTGGAGTGGGGATGTATCGCCAATGAGCGGGTGATGCAGGTCGATGGCGCCGGATTCACGTCGATGCACGCGGCTCAGCTGACCGCGAAACTAGGCGCCGATCCGGTGACTGGCATCGGTGCCGGAACGACGTTGCTGAGTCATGAGCCGCTCGGCGTCGTATCGATTCTGACGCCATGGAATTTCCCGCACATTCTCAACGTGATGAAGGTGAACAACGCGCTGGCCGCGGGCAACACCATAGTGCTCAAACCCTCACCGCTGACACCACTTGCCGGACTTGCGCTTGCCCGGATGATCGACGAGCACACCGACATCCCGCCGGGTGTAGTCAACGTCGTCACACCGTCGGGTGTCGAGGCCGCCAAGCTGCTCAGCACCGACCCGCGGATCGACATGGTCAGCTTCACGGGTAGCACGTCCGTCGGCTGCCAGGTGATGTCGGCGGCGGGCGCCACCATGAAGCGCATCCTGTTGGAGTGCGGCGGGAAGTCGGCCAGCATCATCCTGGACGACGCAAGCGTGACCGATGAAATGTTGCAGCAGATGCTGTTCGACTGCTGCTCACTGCATGCCGGGCAGGCCTGCATCCTGCACAGCAGGCTGCTGCTTCCCGATTCACTGCACGACGACGTCATTGACCGGCTCGTCGCGCTGGCCCGTGAGATGAAAGTCGGTGACCCCACCTATCCCGACGTGCAAATGGGACCGCTGATCAGTGCGGACCAACGTGGTCGCGTTGAAGCCCACGTCTCGCGGGCGCTGGACGACGGGGCGAAGCTGGCGACAGGCGGCGGTCGTCCGGTCGGCTTGGATGTCGGGTTCTACTTTGAGCCGACGATTCTCACCGAGGTGCAGCCAGATTCGGCTATCGCTCAAGAGGAAGTGTTTGGGCCGGTATTGACGGTGCTGCGCTACCGCGACGATGACGACGCGGTCGCCATCGCCAATAACTCTCAGTACGGACTATCCGGCGCGGTATGGGGCGCCGATGTGGACCGCGCCGTCGGCGTTGCCCGCCGCATCCGTACCGGCCAGATCGCGGTCAACGGCATCGGGCCGGGCGACGCGCCATTCGGCGGCTTCAAACTGAGTGGAATCGGACGTGAAGGCGGCGGAATCGGCGGCGTGCACCAATACATGGAGCCGAAGGCCATCGGGGTGCCCGCATAACGGCGTGGCCTGGTTTACCGCGGGGTTCCCACATGGGAAGCTGCTCAGCATGGCCGTCGCGAGTGCCCGCCCCAAGCAGGAAGGGAACATCCCGGTGGGGCCGAACCGTCACATCGGCTTCGCCGAGTTCGGTGACCCGCTTGGGCGCCCGGTTTTCTGGCTGCACGGCACTCCCAGCTCACGCCGCCAGATTCCGCCGGAGGCCCGGGTGTATGCCGAACAGAACAACATCCGGCTGATCGGTGTGGACCGGCCCGGCATTGGGACGTCGACACCGCATCAATACGCGACGGTCTCCGACTTCGCCGACGATCTGCGGATCGTCGCGGACACCCTTGGGATCGACAAAATGGCCGTCGCGGCACTGTCCGGGGGAGCTCCGTACACGCTTGCCTGTGCCGCGCTGCTGCCCGACCGTGTGGTGGCCGCCGGCGTTCTCGGTGGCGTGGCGCCGACCCGAGGGCCCGACGCGATTGTCGGTGGCGCCATGAAGGTCGGTCTGTGGTTTGCGCCGCTGCTGAGGATGGGCGGCCGACCGCTGCGGGTGCTGTTGAGCCTGCTGATCCAGTCTGCCCGGCCCGTCGCCGCCCCCGTGCTGGACATGTATGCCCGGTTCGCACCCCAGGCCGACCGGGAAGTGCTGGCCAGCCCCGAATTCAAGGCGATGTTCCTCGACGACCTGCTCGGCGGAACCCGCAAGCAGTTGGCCGCGCCGTTCTGCGACGTCATCGTCTTCGCGCGCGACTGGGGTTTCCGGCTCGACGAGGTCAAGGTTCCGGTCCGCTGGTGGCACGGCGACCGCGATCACATCATTCCGTTCTCGCACGGTGCGCACGTCGTCTCCCGGTTGCCCGACGCGGAGCTAGTCGAGTTGCCCAGTGAAAGTCATCTGAGCGGGCTCGGGCGCGGCCAGGAGATTCTTTCGGCTGTCATGAAGATCTGGGACGAGCAGAATTTGCGCAGGTGTTGCTAGCCTCGCTGAATCCGTCGGATGTCGCGGCCGCCGACGTGGGTGACGCGGTGCGGATCGACGGCGTCTCGCTGAGCCGCAGCGATCTGGTCGGGGCCGCGACGTCGGTGGCCGAGCGGGTCGCGGGTGCGGGTCGGGTCGCGGTCCTGGCCACACCGACCGCCTCGACGGTGTTGGCGATCACCGGCTGCCTGATCGCCGGCGTGCCCTTCGTTCCGGTGCCCGCCGATGTCGGCGTCGCCGAACGCCGGCACGTGCTCACCGACTCCGGGGTCCAGGCCTGGCTGGGTCCGGTGCCGGACGAGGCAGAAGGGTTGCCGCACATACCCGTGCGATTGCACGCCCGCTCCTGGCACCGCTATTCCGAGCCGTCACCCGATGCCACCGCGATGGTGATCTACACGTCGGGCACCACCGGGCTGCCCAAGGGTGTGCTGCTGAGCCGCCGGGCGATCGCCGCCGACCTGGACGCGCTGGCCGAAGCGTGGCAGTGGACGGCCGACGATGTCCTGGTGCATGGGCTGCCGCTCTTCCACGTGCACGGGCTGGTGCTCGGCTTGCTCGGGTCGTTGCGGGTCGGAAATCGCTTCGTGCACACCGGGAAACCGACACCGGCCGGTTACGCGCAGGCCCGCGCCGAAGCGGGCGGGACGCTGTATTTCGGGGTCCCCACGGTGTGGTCGCGGGTGGTGGCCGACGAGGCGGCGGCGCGGGCGTTGCGACCCGCGAGGCTACTGGTGTCGGGGAGCGCCGCGCTGCCGGTGCCGGTGTTCGACCGGCTGGCCGAGCTCACCGGTCACCAGCCCATCGAACGCTACGGTGCCTCCGAATCGCTGATCACCATCTCGACGCGGGCGGACGGCGAGCGGCGCGCGGGCTGGGTGGGTCTGCCGGTGGCCGGCGTAGAGACCGTGCTGGTTGACGACGACGGCGCCCCGGTGCCGCACGACGGGGAAACCGTTGGACGGCTTCAGGTTCGCGGTCCGACGCTGTTCGACGGCTACCTGAATCGACCGGATGCCACCGCGGAAGCCTTCGACGATGACGGCTGGTATCGCACCGGTGACGTCGCGGTCGTCGACAGCGCGGGCATGCACCGCATCGTCGGACGCGAGTCGGTCGATCTGATCAAGTCCGGGGGATACCGCATCGGCGCGGGCGAAATCGAAACGGTGTTGCTGGGGCACCCGGGTGTCGAGGAAGCGGCGGTCGTTGGGCTGCCTGACCAGGATCTGGGCCAGCGCATCGTCGCATTCGTCGTCGGCTCCGAACGTAACGCCGATGAGCTGATCAGCCATGTCGCCCAAGAGCTTTCCGTGCATAAACGCCCGCGTGAGGTGCGTTTCGTGGATTCGCTGCCACGCAACGCCATGGGCAAGGTGGTCAAGAAGCAGTTACTGGAGGGCTGAAGACGGTTTTCGGTCGCCGTGACACGCAGCGTTTTGCCAGGTTTCATGAAGAGCGCAACCGCGAACCTTCACCTACCGTCGTAACCGTGTGCAGACGCAGCCGAACGCGGAACCCTCATGATGGGTGAGCCGAGGGTTGACGCCGGCCCAGGGACTGCGGCGTTGCGGCGGGTGGCGGTCTCGTGCTTCGTCGGCTCGGCGATCGAGTTCTACGACTTCCTGATCTACGGCACCGCGGCGGCCCTGGTGTTTCCCACCGTGTTCTTCCCGCAACTCGGTTCCACGGCGGGCACGGTCGCCTCGCTGGGGACATTCGCCACCGCGTTTCTGTCCCGGCCGGTCGGTGCGGCCGTCTTCGGGTACTACGGGGACCGGCTGGGCCGCAAAAAGACCCTGATCGCCACGCTGTTGATCATGGCCGTGTCGACCGTGTGCGTGGGTCTGGTCCCCACTACGGCTTCCATCGGTGTGGCGGCTCCCGTGATGCTGATCTTGCTGCGACTACTGCAAGGTTTCGCCGTGGGCGGCGAATGGGCGGGATCGGCGTTGCTGAGCGCTGAGTACGCGCCTACCGGGCGGCGGGGTCTGTTCGGCATGTTCACCCTGCTCGGTGGGGGAGCCGCGGCGGTATTTTCCAGCTTGACCTTTCTGGGCGTCAACATCACCATCGGCGAAAACAGCCCCGCATTCATGGAATGGGGGTGGCGGGTGCCGTTCCTGATCAGCGCGGCGCTGATCGGTATCGCGCTGTATGTGCGGGTCAATATCGACGAGACCCCGATTTTCTTGGAGGAAAAAGCCCGCAGCCTGGTACCTGAAACGCCCCTCTCGGAGGTGCTGCGCCTGCACCGCCGGGAGATCCTGCTGGCCGCGGGCAGCATCCTGGGCGGGATGGCCTTCGTTCACATGGGTAACACCTACCTGACCATCTACGCCCACAACCACCTCGGTTACACCCGCACGTTCATCTGGTCCGTCGGTGCGCTCTGTGGGCTGGTCAGCATCGCGTTCGTGATGCTCTCGGCCAGTCTGTGCGACCGCGTGGGGCGCCGCCGGATGATGTTGCTGGGGTGGGCGGGGTGTGTGCCGTGGGCGTTTGTGGTGATGCCACTGATGGATACGCGTAATCACCTTCTGTATGCGGTGGCCATCGTCGGCATGTTCGCCATCGGCGCGATCGGCTCCGGGCCGACCGGAGCCTTCATCCCCGAGTTGTTCGCCACCCGCTACCGGTACAGCGGATCGGCGCTGGCGGTGAACCTGGCCGGCGTCCTCGGTGGCGCCTTGCCGCCGCTGGTCGCGGGAACGCTGCTGGCGACCTACGGCAGCTGGTCGATCGGTCTGATGCTGGGCGCTTTTGCGTTCGCCAGCTTGGTGTGCACCTACCTGTTACCGGAAACCAAAGGAACGGCGCTTGGCGATATTTCGGCGCCGAACGTCGAGTTGTCGGATGAAATCCCGCGATTGTCGCCCGACGAGTCGACGTTGGGTGCGTCAAAGGGCGGCCGCTAGCTCAGTTGGCGTGCAGGTCCTCGTTGAGGGCGATGCCCTGACCGTCGCGAGCCACCACTTCGACCGCCCCGGTCACCGAATTGCGCCGGAACAGAAGGTTGTTGGCACCGGAGAGGTCACGGGCCTTGACGGACTTGCCATCGGATGTGGTGACTTTGGTGCCTGCGGTGACGTACAGGCCGGCTTCGACGATGCAGTCGTCGCCCAGGGAGATGCCCACCCCCGCGTTCGCGCCGAGCAGGCACCGTTTGCCGATAGAAATGACCTGGGTGCCGCCACCGGACAGCGTGCCCATGATCGATGCTCCGCCGCCGATATCCGACCCGTCGCCCACCACCACGCCGGCGGAGATGCGCCCTTCCACCATCGAGGTGCCCAGGGTGCCGGCGTTGAAGTTGACGAAGCCCTCGTGCATCACGGTGGTTCCCGGCGCGAGGTGGGCGCCCAACCGAACCCGGTCCGCGTCGGCGATGCGCACCCCGCTGGGCACGACGTAGTCGACCATTCGGGGGAACTTGTCGACACCGAAGACGGTCACCGGTCCGTGCCTGCGCAGCCGCGCCCGGACGGCCTCGAAGCCCTCGACCGCACACGGCCCGCGATTGGTCCAGACCACATTGGTCAATACCCCGAACAAGCCGCCGGCGTTCAGCCCGTGCGGCGCCACCAGTCGGTGTGACAACAGATGTAGCCGCAGGTAGGCGTCGTACGCATCGACGGCAACGTCGTCCAATGAGCCGATGACGGTGCGGACCGCGATGGTCTCGGTCACGCGGTCGTCGTCGCGGCCGATCAGCGCGGCCAGTTCCGGCGGGACGTCCGACACCGCCAGGCGCGACGTTGAGCTGATGCCCGATTCGGTCAGTTCCGGTGCGGGAAACCAGGTGTCGAGGATTGATCCGTCGGCGGCCAGTGTCGCCAGGCCTATACCTACCGCGCCTGCAGCTCCAGTCACGTCTCGACACGCTACTTCCTCCGCCGAGCAGACACAGAATCGCATCCCCGTGCGTGGTGGAGTGCGATTCTATGTCTGCTGGGCGGAGGGGGTGACTACCGGATTTCTGGTGGCGACCCGCTGCGCCCGGCTCCGCCGCGCTGGCGATCGCCACTACCCTGGATGCGTGCTGGAATTGCGTGGCGATCCGATCGAGCTGACTGCTGCGCTGGTCGACATCCCCAGCGAGTCGCGGGACGAAGCGCGCATCGCCGACGAGGTGGAGGCCGCGCTGCGCGCGCAGACGCCGGGCTTCGAGGTCATCCGCAACGGGAATGCGGTATTGGCGCGAACTTCGCTGCACCGGCCGTCGCGGGTGCTGTTGGCCGGCCATCTGGACACCGTTCCAGCGGCAGAGAACCTGCCCAGCCGGTTGGCTGACGGGCAACTGCACGGCTGCGGTACGGCGGACATGAAATCCGGTGACGCGGTGTTCCTGCACCTGGCCGCCACGGTGGCCGAACCGGTGCACGACCTGACGCTGGTGTTCTACGACTGCGAGGAAATCGAAGCGGCGGCAAACGGTTTGGGTCGCATCGAACGCGAGCTGCCGGACTGGTTGGCCGCCGATGTGGCCATCCTGGGCGAGCCCACCGCCGGCTACATCGAGGCCGGCTGCCAGGGCACGCTGCGTGTGGTGATCAGCGCGACCGGAACCCGCGCGCATTCGGCACGTTCCTGGTTGGGCGACAACGCGATTCACAAGCTGGGCGCGGTGCTGGACCGGCTGGCAGGATACCGGGCGCGCACCGTCGACATCGACGGTTGCGAATACCGGGAGGGCTTGTCGGCCGTGCGCGTCGACGGCGGGGTAGCCGGCAATGTGATTCCCGATGCGGCCTCGGTGACGGTCAACTACCGCTTTGCCCCGGATCGCTCGCCGGCGGTGGCACTGGAACACGTCCGCGCGGTGTTCGACGGGCTCGACGTGGCGATCGAGCAGACCGACGCCGCGGCGGGCGCGCTGCCCGGGCTGTCCCAGCCCGCCGCCAAGGCCCTGGTCGAGGCTGCCGGCGGGCAGGTTAGGGCGAAATACGGCTGGACGGACGTGTCCCGTTTCGCCGCTCTGGGCATACCGGCGGTCAACTTCGGGCCCGGTGATCCCAACCTGGCGCACACCCGCGACGAACGGGTGCCGGTTGCCAACATCACCGAGGCGGTACAGATGCTGCGCCGATACTTGAGCCGGTAGCCGGATGGTCCGGACTATCGCCCAGGGCGACCTGTGACCCGCAACGGTGAACCAGTGGCCGAGCTTCGCCCGATCAGGGCCGGTCGTCGCTAGTTCCGTGCCGAAATTGACCGGTCCATCGAGCAAGGGCGCTGAGGTGTCGGCGCTACCGGGCGGATGCCTGCGCGGCGGCATCGGCGGCGGCCGCGCGCATCCCGATCGCAGCCAGCTCGTCGGACACCGCCGCCAGTGCGGCAGCATCCCCTTCGGCCAGCGCGCGGGCATGGTTGACGACGATGTTGCCGACGACGCAATCGATTTCGGCGGCGAGCCGGGTCACCGGTTCGACGGCACGGGTGTCGCCCAATCGCACGGCGTTATGCCAGGCGAGCAGCGCAACCGCCGACTGGCCGGCCCGCTCGGCGGCGCGTGCGGCCTCCCGGGCCGCCGTGATTGCGCTCGTAGTATCGCGGACGGTCATCTTGCACCAGGCGCGCGCCAAACCGAGCTCGGGTGAGAACAACGCCGACTTCGTACTGTGCCGGGTTTCGGCCCGCCGCAATACTTTTGCGGACTCGGGTATATTGCCTTGCTGCGCCAGCGCGGTGGCCAGCAGCATCAGTGACAGGGGGCCCCACGAGTATCCGGTGCGCTCCAAGGTGGCGGCCGCGGGGCCGAGAAGTTCTGCGGCGCGCTCGAATTCGCCCTGTGCGATCAGCACATGCGCCAGCAACACCTCGCCGATCGCCCGGCCCGGCTGCTGCAGTTCGGCGAAATCGGTGAACTGCTGGGCGAGTTCGCGCGCCGCGTCCAGCCGACCCGCCATCATCAGGGCGCTGGTTTGGCCCAGCCCGATCGTGAAGCGTAGCAACCCGGGATGTTCGGCGCCCAGCGCGCGTTGCGCAAGCGGCTCGACGTCGTCGAAACGGCCTTGGCGCGCCGCACACAGCGTGGCCGCGCTGGCCGCCCAGGCCACCGCCTGGTCATCGGCCGCCGGGGACGCCAGCACCTCGCGGGCCGTGTCGACGGCATGCCCGACGTTGCCCGCGTTCATGGCGAAGGTGGCGCTGAGCGCGTCGAGAGTGACGCGTGGGCCTGCATCGGGGATCCGGTTGCGGATGGTCCGCAGGAACGCGGTGGCCCGCTCCGGCTCGCTGAGCATGAAGAACTGATTGGCCGCCCGCAGCAGCGTCCAGGACATCAACTCCGGTTCGGCCAACGCCGAGGCGTCGACCGCGGCCAGCAGCTCCTCTGCGTCCCGGCCACGGCCCTGGAACGCCAGCGCATTCGCCAGCGGCAGCCGGGCCGCCAGGTCGTCGGAGCGTTGGAGCGCCGAACGGGCCAGGCGTTCGCCGAGCATCAGGTCGCCCAGTCGCAGCGCCTGCAGCGCCGCGTCGACCACCTCAGCTACCGGCTGCGGGGCATCGCTGTCCAGCGCGAGCGACGCCAGTCGCAGCCGGTCGGTGAGATGGTCCAAAGGATGCTGCGACAGCTGCGTCACCAACTCGGTGCGCCGGCGCCGCGCGCCTGTGCCGCCTTGGCCGCCGAGCGCGGCAAGCGCCCTTTGGGCGAACAGCGGGTGCGCCGTGTACACCACCGCGTCGTCCGCGCGTCCGCTGCGCACCCGGGTTTCGGCCCCGCCCCAGTCTTCGGCCTCCGTTACCGCGCCGTCGCCGGCCAGGACGGCGAGGTCGGCCATCGACAGCGGCTCCGCGACGGCCAGATAGTCCAGCACCGCCCGCGCCGGCACCGGTAACTCGGCGAGGAACTCGTCGACTTCCGCCGGCTCGGATGGATTAGTCGTCGCACCGCCTGGCGCCTCGATGTCGATCCGGTTCAGCAGGCCGTCGGTCCACAACGCGGCGATGGCCTCGGGTGCCGCGTCAGCGCGGGCGGTGACGATCATCCGGGCTACCCCGGCCAGGGCCAATTGGTACACCAGCGTGGCCGATAACAGGTCGAGTTCGTGGGCGTCGTCGACGACGAGCAGCAGATCGCCCTCCCGATCGTCACTGCTCAGCGATGCCCGGGCCGCCCGCAACAATGCGGCCGGCTTCCCGATATCGGCGATATCCACCAGATGGCTGAACGCCCCGAACGGGACGACGCGCTCGGTCGGGGTGCCGGTGACCCAGCGGATGTGCGTGGCCGGGTGCCGTTGGGCGAGTTTTTCGGCGGCCAATCGGGCCAGCGTGGATTTGCCGCAACCGTCGGGACCGAGCACCACCGCGCCCGGCAGGGCTCGGTGCTCAAGGGCGGCGTCCAGCTGCTCCAGGGCGGCCGCATGCTGCGGGACGTTCCATCGAACCGGCACTGCAGGATCTTATGGCGCGCGACGCCCGCCGCGGCACGATAGCCCCATATGTGGTCGCGTCCTTTGCGGTTGGTCTACCTTTGGCGGGTATGCGCCCAGAACGCGATTCATCAAGCGAATGGGCGGTTTGTGTCTACTGCGCCTCCGGGCCGACACACCCGGAATTGCTCGAGCTGGCCGCCGAACTCGGCGAGGCGATCGCCGAGCGCGGCTGGACCCTGGTGTGGGGCGGCGGTCGCGTTTCGGCAATGGGCGCGGTGGCGAGCGCGGCGCGGGCACGCGGCGGCCGGACGGTCGGCGTGATCCCGAAAAAGTTGATGCGCCACGAGATTGCCGACACCGACGCCGACGAGCTGATTGTCAGCGACGCGATGCACGACCGTAAGCAGATCATGGAAGACCGCGCCGACGCGTTCATCGTGCTGCCGGGTGGTGTCGGCACCCTCGATGAGTTGTTTGACGCATGGACCGCGGGCTATCTCGGCATGCACGACAAAGCCATCGTGACGCTGGACCCCTGGGGGCATTACGAAGGTTTATGGGTGTGGCTGAATCATTTGCTCGACAACGGGTACATCTCCCAGGCAGCCATGGATCGGTTGGTGCTGGTCGATAAGGTGAGTGCCGCGGTGGAGGCGTGCGCCCCCGGCTGAGGTCGGTGGGCTGGCTGTCGAGGGGAACGAGGGATCAAGTGTCCGATCACGAGGGTGCAGCGCGCGCCGCGGTCAGCCTGACCGACATCGCGTCCAGTGCGCCGAGGATGCTGGCCGACCTGCCGGTGATCGTGCGCGGAACGTTGACCGGATTGCTGGCCACGCCGAACTCCAACAAATCGATCGGCACGGTGTTTCAGGACCGATCCGCTCGTTACGGTGGCCGGGTCTTCCTGAGGTTCGGCGACCAGCAACTGACCTACCGCGACGCCAACGCGATCGCCAACCGGTACGCCGCGGTGCTGGCGGCGCGCGGGGTCGGCCACGGCGACGTCGTCGCCATCATGCTGCGCAATTCACCCAACGCCGTGTTGGTGATGCTGGCCGTGGTCAAGTGCGGTGCCGTCGCCGGCATGCTCAACTACCACCAGCGCGGCGAAGTGCTGGCGCACAGCCTGGGGTTGCTGGACGCCAAGGTTCTGATCGCGGATACCGACCTGGTCAGCGCCGTCACCGATTGTGGTGGTGCGGGTGACAGCAACACGCTGACGGTCGAAGACCTCGAGCGATTCGCCGTCAGCGCTCCCGCGACCAACCCGGCAACGGCGTCGGCGGTGCAGGCCAGGGACGCCGCGTTCTACATCTTCACCTCGGGTACCACCGGATTTCCCAAGGCCAGCGTGATGACGCACCTACGGTGGCTGAAGGCGCTGGCGGCGTTCGGCGGGCTGGGGTTGCGGCTCAAAAGCTCCGACACCCTTTACTGCTGCCTTCCGCTTTACCACAACAACGCGCTGACGGTCGCGCTGTCTTCGGTGATCACTTCCGGTGCGACGCTGGCGCTGGGCAAGTCGTTCTCGGCGACGAAGTTCTGGGATGAGGTGATCGCCAGCCGGGCCACCGCATTCATCTACATCGGCGAGATCTGCCGGTACCTGCTGAACCAGCCGCCCAAGCCGACGGACCGCGCCCACAAGGTGCGCTTGATCGCCGGCAACGGGCTGCGGCCGGAGATCTGGAACGAGTTCACCAAACGCTTCGGCATCGCGCGGGTGTGCGAGTTCTACGCCTCCAGCGAAGGCAACACCGCGTTCATCAACATCTTCAATGTGCCCAAGAGCACCGGTATTTCGCCTTTACCGCTGGCCTACGTGGAATACGATCCCGACACCGGCGCCCCGCGGCGTGACGAGAACGGACGGGTGCGCCGGGTGCCTGCCGGTGAGCCCGGCCTGTTGATCAGCCCGGTCAACCGGCTACAGCCGTTCGACGGCTACACCGATCAGGCATCGAGCGAAAAGAAGCTGGTGCGCAACGCTTTCCGTGAAGGCGACTGCTGGTTCAATTCGGGCGACGTGATGAGCCCGCAGGGCCTGGGTCACGCGGCGTTCGTCGACCGGCTCGGCGACACCTTCCGCTGGAAGGGCGAGAACGTCGCCACCACGGAGGTCGAAGCGGCGGTGGCCGCCGACGGGTCCGTCGAGCATTGCACGGTGTTCGGCGTCGAGGTTCCCCGCACCGGGGGGCGCGCCGGAATGGTGGCGGTGAAGCTGCGCGACGGCGCCGAGTTCGACGGCCAGTCCCTGGCCCGCGCGGTTTACGGCGAGCTGCCCGTCTATGCACTGCCACTGTTTGTGCGGGTGGTGGATTCGATAGCGCAAACCACCACGTTCAAGAGCCGCAAGGTGGAGCTGCGCGATGAGGGCTACGGCCCTGAAGTCAAAGACCCGCTCTACGTGCTGGCCGGCCGCGACGAGGGCTACGTGCCGTACTACGACGAATACCTCGAAGAAGTCGCCGTTGGAGAGCGGCCGCAGGGCTGACGGGGCTGGCCGCCGCCCAGTCTGCGCTGGCGGCGGCGAAACTGCGCACCGAGTGCGTCGCGCCGACATTGGGTAGCCCTGGACACAGTCTCGATCCCTGGACCGCATGCTCCGGTGGCGAACAGGCACTATGGATGGGTGCAGTCAACGCTGTGTGGCCGTCCGGTCGCAGCCGATCGCCCGCTGATCATGGCGATCGTCAATCGCACCCCCGATTCGTTCTACGACAAGGGTGCGACCTTCAGCGACGAGGCCGCCAGGGCCGCCGTACACCGGGCCATCGCCGAGGGTGCCGATGTGATCGACGTGGGCGGCGTCAAAGCGGGCCCGGGCGAAGGCGTCGATGCGGACACCGAGATCGCCCGGCTGGTGCCCTTCATCGAATGGCTCCGCGGCGCCTACCCGGACCAGCTGATCAGCGTCGATACCTGGCGTTCGGAGGTGGCCAGAGTGGCCTGCGCGGCCGGCGCCGATTTGATCAACGACACCTGGGGTGGCGTCGACCCCGGCATATCCGCGGTGGCAGCCGAGTTCGGGGCGGGCCTGGTGTGTTCGCACACCGGCGGCGCGGTGCCGCGTACCCGTCCGTTCCGGGTGAACTACGGGACGACCACCCGCGGCGTGGTGGACGACGTGATCCGTCAGGTCACCGGTGCCGCCGAGCGGGCCGTCGCGGCCGGAGTGGCTCGTGACGGGGTGCTGATCGACCCCACCCACGACTTCGGCAAGAACACCTTCCATGGGCTGCTTCTGTTGCGTCACATGCCCGATCTTGTGATGACCGGGTGGCCTGTGCTCATGGCGTTGAGCAATAAGGACTTCGTCGGGGAGACTCTGGGCGTGGAATTGACCGAACGGCTTGAGGGGACACTGGCTGCCACCGCGCTCGCGGCGGCGGCCGGCGCCCGAATGTTTCGGGTGCATCAGGTCGCGGCGACCCGGCGGGTATTGGAGATGGTGGCCTCGATCCAGGGCACGCGTGCGCCGACGCGCACGGTGAGGGGGCTGGCATGACGGCATCGGAGCTGGTCGCCGGAGATCTCAGCAATCCCGGGGCGCTCGGCACCCGGCCCGGGGACGTCTGGCGGTCCAACCGCAGCTGGAACCGTCCCGGCCGCACCATCGCGGAATTGGAAGCGGCGAAAGCCGGGCGCACCATCTCGGTGGTGCTTCCTGCCCTCGATGAGCAAGAGACCATCGAATCGGTGATCGACAGCATCTCGCCACTGGTCGATGGTTTGGTCGACGAGCTGATCGTGCTGGATTCGGGCTCAACGGACGAGACCGGGATCCGCGCCATCGCGGCCGGTGCTCGCGTCGTCAGCCGTGAACAAGCGTTGCCCGAGGTGCCAACGCTCCCCGGCAAGGGTGAGGCGCTGTGGCGCTCACTCGCGGCCACCAGCGGCGACATCGTGGTGTTCGTCGACTCTGATCTGATCGAACCGCACCCGATGTTCGTGCCGTGGTTGGTCGACCCGCTACTCACCGGCGACGGGATTCACCTGGTCAAGAGCGTCTACCGACGACCTCTCATGGTTCGCGAGGCCGACGGTGTCAGTGATACCAGCGAGGTGGGTGGCGCTGCGGGCACTACCGGTGGCGGGCGGGTGACCGAACTGGTGGCCCGGCCGTTGCTGGCGGCGCTGCGGCCCGAGCTGGGCTGCATCTTGCAGCCGCTCGGCGGTGAGTACGCGGCCACCCGGGAATTGTTGACAGCGCTGCCGTTCGCCCCGGGGTACGGGGTCGAGATCGGCCTCCTGATCGACACGTTCGACCGGTTGGGGCTGGACGCGATCGCGCAGGTCAACCTGGGCGTGCGGGCGCACCGCAACCGACCGTTGGCTGCGCTGGGCGCGATGAGCCGTCAGGTCATCGCCACCTTGCTGTCGCGGTGCGGAATCTCCGATTCCGGCGTTGAGTTGACCCAGTTTTTCGCCGACGGCCCCGACGGCTGTGGCTACACCCAGCACACCTCGCCCGTGTCGCTGGTGGACCGGCCGCCGATGAATGGGCTGCGGCCACGCTGATCACCGTGCCGTCGGCGGTGTAGGGCAATATCGATCACGTGGCTTTGGTGTTGCTGTACCTGGCGGTGTTGGTCCTGGTGGCGATCGTGCTGTTCATCGCTGCCAGCCTGCTATTCGGCCGCGGTGAGCAGTTGCCGCCCCTGCCGCGGGGGACGACGGCGACGGTCCTGCCCGCGTTCGGCGTCACCGGCGCCGACGTCGACGCCGTCAAGTTCACCCAGGTGTTGCGCGGGTACAAGGCCAGCGAGGTGGACTGGGTGCTGGACCGGCTCGCCCGCGAGCTCGAGG
>Ga0182014_10002974_pt1 | contig 20781 bp, 18 predicted proteins | sample 612S2DmetaG_FD_120489 | JGI IMG/M metagenome (GOLD analysis project Ga0182014, IMG submission 120489) | Permafrost microbial communities from Stordalen Mire, Sweden - 612S2D metaG | ecosystem: Environmental > Terrestrial > Soil > Wetlands > Permafrost | place: Sweden: Stordalen | collected... | reverse complement strand
TTAGCATATATCGTCAAATTGGCTATTTTTCCGTTAGTTATCTCATGGTAGTCTGGTAATTGAAGATTTACAGTTGGATTCTTAACGATATAATAATCAATATTATTATCTTTTAATTGTTCATCCAAATATTGTGTATTGTTTGTTTTTTTGGTTGCCCCATAATATTTAGCATTTAAATAATAAGCAATAGTAATCTGATCCCATTCATTTGAAGCTAAATTTCCATGTATTCCATAATCCTCTTTTAATATATTGGATATATCATAATAATTAACACCCTGACTAAAATATACTGCCTCGAGACTTGGTTGAATAATAAATGAGCAAAGCAAAAAAATTAAAAAAATATTTCTTATTCTTATATTGATTACATTAGTCTTATAAAGCCGATCTATCATAAAAAAGCTGGACACCATCAATAAAACAAATATAAACCATAAATATCTCCATTCGGGAATAATAATACAATATCCACCCATATAAATTATCATAGTCACCAATAGATATTTCAAAATATTTTTAGAAGCTCTATCAAATCTTGATCTAACACTAAATAGAAGCATAAAGATAAAAATAGGAACCGCTGCAGGCATGAATGATAAAATTATATTAAATGTATAAATTATATTGGATAATATCAAATCAAATTCGTATTCAACATTTTTATACGAACTTAATATACTCCAATGATCTATTTTTTCATAGGAAGGATCATCCCAGGTACTAGTAGAGTCATTATTAGGTGGCTTTATTATGCCAACATAAGATTCAGGAATAGCTCCATAAGCCATTGTATTGACTTGGTATTCTGGACCTACTAAAGCTTGATTATATTCTCCTGCAGTTGAAATTGTTAATTCTCCGTATTTTTCACTTATTGTACCTGCCCAAAGCCCACTTACCACAAAAAATATTGATAATCCCAAAAATAAATTTTTTAATATACTTTTTTTCTCAATTTTCAAACCTCTAAAATAAAAAATCAAATTAAATAATATATAATGGAATAAAAAAAATGGAAAGGCAAAGCTTTTTGTTAAATAAGCTGCAGATCCAACAATCCCACAAATCACTCCATTAATTAAATTATTAGAATAGTTTGAATCAAATATAACGTTTAAATAGTAAATTAGTAAACAGACCAGTAGTAGATCGGGTGTGTTGTAAATTAAAGAAAAAAATACCATTGAAGGAATTGAAGCAAATAATAATGTTCTTTCAACTAACTTGTCTAAATTAAAGGTATGAGACAATTTCCTAATACTTAAAATAGTAAAAAATCCAATTATTATGGAAACTGTTTTTGAAATATAAACACCATAAAGAGGCTTAAATCCTAATAATAACATAAACAGCGTCATTAACCACGAAAATAGTGGACTCCAATAACCATTAATAGCATTTCCCCAATGGCCCAAAACATAAGCATGAGCAATGTTTATGTAGGATATCTCATCTCCGCCTATTTTATATTTATAATATTGTACAGAAAAAACAGCCAATATTGAATATATTATTAAAACCGTGACAATATCCCAATTATCCCTTAAAATAGACAATTTTTTCATTAATTATTCCTCAAATAAATAATTTGGAAAATTCTTTATATTACTATTACTTACTATTAGATATAGTTTAAAGAAATTGTTGTAACTAATTAAAGAAACGCATTAATAATAGGAAACATAATAATTTTAGAATAATCAAAATAATTTAAGATAATTAAACAAAAAAATAATTTTGAGCAACAAATGCAATTAAAAAATATTTTAGGATCCGGAAACATGGCAAAATTTAGAAGTTTATTTTTTGGAGAAAATTCACCAAATGTCATTGAGAATTCTAATTCTGTATCTAATAATGAAAATGTAACAATTGGTGTAGAATATAAAATGAGATCTAAACCTCCCATTTTAGGTAAAAATCCATTTATTCGCTCAAATTCAATCATATACAACGATGTAGAGATAGGTAACAATTTTAAAACCGGTCACGGTGTCACCATAAGAGAAAAAACTATAATTGGAGATAATGTACTTATTGGAACTAATACTGTTATAGAAGGCCATTCTTCAGTAGGAAATGATGTAAGTATACAATCAAATGTATATATCCCTACAAACACAATAATAGAAGATTATGTGTTTATTGGACCATGTGCATGTTTCACAAATGATAAATATCCAATTAGAGTTGATTTTGATCTTAAAGGACCTATAATTAAAAAAGGAGCTTCAATAGGTGCTAATTCTACATTCTTATCTAATATTGAAATTGGAGAAGGGGCCATGGTTGCAGCCGGAGCCATTGTGACAATGGATGTGCCAGAGTATTTCTTGGCAATTGGTGCTCCTGCAAGGATAAAACCGCTTCCTAAATTCTTAAAAAAGTTGAATAAAATAAATTAAAATTATTTGATATTTATTTATCTTCTTGATTTTTTAATATATCAACTATTGATTCGGTTGCACCTTGATTTATTGGAATTTCAATCATCTCAATTTCTGAAATCTTATTATCATTTATTAAGAGGTCGTTAACAGTTTCAACAATCTTATCATAATGAGTTCCAATTATCAAGTTTTTACCCATATCAACATAATACATCCACTCGGTGTTATCTCTCAAAATTAAACAAAGAACGTTTAAAACAGCTGCTTCCTCCTGTATCCCACCTGAATCTGTCATTACGAACTTGGAATTAGTCAAAAGTCCCATGAAATCTTTATATCCCAGAGGATCTGTTAATATTATATTATCTCCAATTTCAATATTATTTTCTAAAATTACTTTCCGAGTTCTTAGATGTGCAGGGAAAAGCACCTTGATCTTATCAGAAATTATATTTATACCCAATAAAATTTCTTTTAATCCTTCAATGGTAGTATTTTCTTGCCTATGAAGAGTAAATAATATATATTTGTTTTTTTCAAGAGAATAATCTTTTAGAGTGTCTTGATTAAATAATCCCTTTGCACGTAGACAAGCATCCACCGATGTATTACCCACTAAATATACATTTTCAGATGGAAAACATTCTAAACAAGTTAAATTTTTATAAGAATTTTCATCGGGAGTAAATAAATAATCAGATATATTATCAACTAATATCCTGTTAATCTCTTCAGGCATCCGTTTATCGAATGATCTACAGCCTGCTTCTACATGTGCTACTGGTATCTGAAGTTTAGATGCAGTTAATGCTCCTGCAAGTGTTGAATTAGTGTCACCCTGAACCATTACAATGTCCGGTTTCTCATATAAAAGAACTTTCTCGAGTTCGATCAGCATTTTCCCTGTCTGCTGTGCATGGGTACCCGAACCTATGTTAAGGGTGTAATCACAATCCCTTAGATTTAATTCCTCAAAAAATATTTTATCCATTTGGTATGAATAATGTTGTCCAGTATGAATTAAAACTTGATCAAACTCTTTATCTAATTGCGGTATCAAAGTTGAAAGTTTAATTATTTCCGGCCTCGTTCCAAAGATTGTTGCTATTTTCATTGTTCTCTATAGAGTATGTGGAAAAGAATATATAATAAGCCTTTCTGATTGATTATCATGAAGATAAGTGTGATCATCCCAATGTATAACGAGGAAGACAATGTTTTAAGAACATTAGTTGAAGTAAACAGCGTATTAAAAGATTATACAGACTATGAAATCGTTGTAGTGGATGATGGAAGTAAAGATGACACATTCAGACTGGCTGAAGAAGTTTCATCACACAATCCCCACATTAAAATATTTAAACAACCCTTGAACATGGGAATGGGTCGTGCACTGCGTACAGGGTTTGAAAAATCAGAGGGAGATATTCTAGTTACAATAGATGCAGACTTAAGTTACAGCCCCATACATATAAATAAATTGGTATCTGAACTTTTGAACGATGAAACAATTGATATTGCTGTTGGTTCCCCATATATGGAAGGTGGAAGTGTTAAAAATGTACCATTTTTTAGGCTGTTTATAAGTAAAGCAGCCAACAAATTCGTAGGGTTTTCAATGCCTGAAAATCTTAGCACTGTAACAAGTGTTTTAAGAGCTTACAGAAGTGAAGTACTGGAATCAATGGATCTGGAATCAAACGGCACCAACATAAATCTTGAAATATTATCCAAAGCAATTGCAACTAGATATAAAATTAAAGAAGTACCAGCTCGTCTTGAAGGACGGGAACTTGGAAGTTCAAAGCTTAAATTTAGATCTAAAACCATTTCACACGTATTGTTTTCACTTTATGAAAAACCAATGATTTTATTTGGAGTTATAGGACTCATATTATGTTTGATTGGATTAATTGGTGGAATTTACTTATTTTATCAGTATATAATTGGAACCCTAGACCCAACAAGACCACTTATAATATTCTCCGTCTTAATGATAATATCAGGAATTCAAATACTGATTTTTGGATTTGTAGCAACTCAAATTAGCCTTCTTAAACGTGAAATATACATAGTACAGAAGGAAAATAGGTTAATCAGAAAAGATTTAAAAGAATAATGTGATTAAATGAATGATCCTTCAGTTGCTGTTATCATCCTGAATTGGAATGGATGGAAAGATACAATAGAATGCTTAGAATCTATTTATCATATTAATTATCCTAATTATCAAGTTATAGTTGTTGATAATAATTCTTCCGATGATTCAATCCAAAAAATAAGTGATTATGCCTGGGGTAAAATTGAGGTTAAATCAAATTTTTTTAAATATGATTCTACAGATAAACCTATTGAAATTATCAATTATAACGAAGAATATTCTGAATTAGCAAAAAATTCAACCTATAATAAACATTTAATAATCATAGAAAATAAAAAAAACTATGGTTTTGCAGAAGGGAATAATATTGGGATTAAATTCGCCTTTAAAAACTTAAATCCAGATTATATTTTACTTTTAAATAATGATACAGTTGTAGATAATGAATTTTTAAATATATTAGTTCAAGAAGGAGAAAAAGATATTAAAATTGGACTTTTAGGTCCTAAAATGTATTATTATGATAATCCTAATGTTATTTGGTGTATTGGAGGGAAAATAGATTGGAAATTAGCCAGAGGGTTACATATTGGAATTAACCAGACAGATATTGGACAATATACTGAAAAAAAGAATTTCGATTATATCAATGGTTCTGCAATTTTAATAAAAAGAAAGGTATTAGAAGAAATTGGATTATTTGATAAAAATTTTTTTTTATATTTTGAAGAAACAGATTTAGCTTTAAGAGCAACAAAAAAAGGATATAAAAATTCATACATTCCAAATGCTAAAATCTGGCATAAAGTATCTAAGTCCAGTGGAGGAGTTAAAAAAGAAATTGGACTTTACTATATTACTCGTAACAGATGGATATTCATGAAAAAATGGGCACGTGGGAAGGACTTATTCCTATTTATTATATTACAAATTTTAATATCAATCATACTGCCAGTTATCATGAGTGTTTATTTTAAGAATAAAAAATTATTTCCAGCATATTACAGGGGTTTTTGGGAAGGCCTAAAGGGAAATTATTAATATATTACATAAACTTCAGGAAAAACTTTAATAATCTTTTATTTTCATATATTCTTTCCACAATATCTGTATTTAAAATATTAGAAATTAAATAAGCTAATACTCCTTTAATATAGCTTCCTTCAGAAATTAAAATTTTTGAAAGCAACCTAGCTTTATTATTATTTCCATTTTTAATGGATTTTAATATTTGATCTACATAAGTTGCTACCTTTCTCTGTTTAACTAATTTATATAATTCAGGATATCTTGATAATATGATAGAAAACGCAATTAAAGCATCTTCAAATCCCATAATTTTAGCTTCTTCACTAGCAGTAACATTATTCCCATGAATTCTATATGTTCCAAGAACTTCATCAATATAACCAAGATTGCCTTTCATTAAGATATCAACATTAAAAACGAAGTCATTTAAGTATTTTAAACGAATATCAAAACCATTTTCAGGGATTATTTCAGATTTATATAGAAATGAAGAGGAACAGAGAAAAATAGAAGGATCAAAAATTGATTCAATGTTAATTTTTCCTTCAATTTTTTTAAAACTTATAATCTCACTGAATTTTCCTAAAGATAAGCCCGAATTGTTGTTAAAAACATCCATGTCGTGGGCGCAACCTATTAAATCGGTATTAGAACTAAGATACTCCACTTGTTTTTCGATCTTATGTTTATACATCAGATCATCCCCACCCACGGCACAAACATAATCTGATTTAACCTGTTTTAATCCTCTGTTAACATTATAAGCTATGCCTTTATTCTTTTTTGCTAAAATGGGAACAATTCGATTATCTTTCAGTGCATATTCTTCGATGATATTGGGAGTATAATCTTTTGATCCATCATCACAAACAATAATCCTCTTAATATTTTCATAACTCTGATTTATTATGCTGTCTAAGGTCTCTTCAATCAAATCCTCTTGGTTATAGGTAACAACTGAAATATCCACCGAAGGTTTATTCATTTGATTCTCCATAATCATTCAAAATTTGACATATTTCAATGATTTCATGTTTTTTTAACCATGGATTCATTGGTAATGAAATTATTTCATTGCATATTCTCTCAGTATTCGGGAGATTCTGTAATATTAAATTTGAATAAGCATTTTGTTTATGGACCGGTACTGGATAGTGAATCATAGTTTGAATATTATTTTTTAACAAATACTCTTTAATTTTGTCTCTGTTACTGGTGCGGATCACATAAAGATGGTAAACATGTTTAACATGCCCTTTAACTTCTGGAATTTTATATTTATTTCCATCTAGGAGGGTATTATAAATATTTGCCAATTTATTCCTTTCATTATTCCAATTATCTAAATAGTTAAGTTTGAGATTTAAAATAGCTGCCTGTATTTCATCTAATCGACTGTTTAATCCCACAAATTCATGTTGATTTTTTCCAGATTGTCCATAGTTATGCATCATCTTTAACTTTTCAAACAATACATCATCATTTAAGGCTATGAAACCCCCATCACCATATGCTCCAAGATTTTTTACTGGATAAAAACTAAAACAACTAATATCACCAAAACTACCCACTCGTTTTCCATTGTATATTGCACCATGAGCTTGGGAACAATCTTCAATTACAAATAAACCATATTTTTCAGCTATTTTTAAGATAGTATCCATTTCTGCGGGATGGCCATATAAATGAACAGCTATTATTGCACGTGTTTTATCGGTGATCTTAGATTCTATTTTAGAAACATCCATACAGTAAGTAGCAGGATCAATATCTACAAAAACTGGAATAGCATTATTTCTAGAGATTGCATCCACAGTTGACATGAATGTATGGGATACACTAATAACCTCATGACCTTCACCTATATTTAATGATTTAATTGCCATAAAAAGTGCATCCGATCCTGAGTTCACCCCTAAACCATATTTTGTTCCTATATACTGAGAAAATTGTGATTCAAACCTTTTTAATTCATTACCATCAATAAAATTGCCACTTTTAAGTACATTATCGATTACAATATCGAGATCATCATTCAAATGTGAATATTCCCTTTTAAAATCAAAAAACTTTATCATCATATAACTCCCAAATTCATTGATACTAACGTTTTAATATATGTAATATGTTATCAAATATGTAATTGGTGGTTAAATGGGTTTAGAAAAATGTAAAATAATAGAACTTCCTAGAATTACAGATGTCAGAGGTAACTTGACTTTTATTGAAGGGAATGAACATGTTCCTTTTGAAATTAAAAGGGTTTATTATCTTTATGATGTTCCGGGCGGAGAAAAAAGAGGAGGACATGCACATAATTTTTTACAACAATTTATCATAGCTGCAAGTGGTAGTTTTGATGTTATTTTAGATGATGGTGTAAATAGTGAACGTTATCATCTTAATCGATCCTATTATGGACTTTACGTTCCTAAAATGATTTGGAGGGAATTGGACAATTTTTCTTCAGGCTCTGTGTGCGTAGTTTTAGCTTCGGAACATTTTGAGGAAGATGAATATATTAGAGATTACAATGAATTTAAGAAAAATGAAAAGTAAAATCAATGTTCTAATTACCGGTGTTGGGAGTACTACTGCAATTTCTGTAATTAAGGGACTGAAAAAACAGACTAAATATGAAATAAAAATCATTGGAACAGATATATTCCAAGAAGATAGTATAGCTGGATCTAAATTTTGTGATAAATTTTTTGTTGTTCCACCAGCTTCAAATGAACCTGAATATATATCAAAACTATTAGATGTTATTAACAAAGAATCTATTGATATTTTAATTCCAATAGTAGATATTGAATTAGAAATTATAGCCAAAAATAGAATAGCATTCAATAATACCTTTATTTTGTTGTCATCATACGAAACAATAATGAGATGTAATGACAAAATGAACACGTACGAATTTTTCAATAAATACGATTTACCCACTTTAAAAACAATTTCTATACAAAAAAATGACAATATTAACGATAAAATATTAGATAGCGACCTCAAATATCCTTTAATTACCAAACCTAGAAATGGTGTAAGTAGTAGAGATGTTTATGAAATAAAAAATTTCAGGGAAAATGCCCTAATTAGGAGGGTAGATAATCCAATATTACAAGAGAAAGGCTTTGGCGAAGAATATACAATTGATATTTTTGGAGATGGAGAAAAGTTAATATGTGCAATTCCTAGGAAAAGAATTGAAACACGTTCTGGAATTTCTTACAAAGGGAGAACTGTTAAAAATAGTAAATTATGGAATTTTTCTAATATCATTTATAATGAATTAAAATTTATGGGACCTGCAAATATACAATGTTTTATAAACAATGGTGAAGTTAAATTTTTTGATATAAATCCCAGATTTTCTGGTGGTCTGCCTTTAACGATTGCAGCAGGGATAAATACACCATTATTGGGTATTGAACTTTATTTAAGTGAAGAAATAGAGCCTATAAATAATTTTAAAGAGATTTCAATGTGTAGATATTGGGAAGAAATTTTTTATTAATATCTTAAGTTGAGAAAATGGAAAGTAAAAGAATAATAATCTTAGATCTTGATGAAACATTAATTGATACTTCAGAAAGACACTATCAGGTTTACTGTGATATTAACAGAATTTTAAATTTAGAAAATTTAAAGAGTAAAGTAGAATTCTGGGATATGAAAAGGGAAGGAATTTCAACTGTAGAAATTTTAGATATAGTTGATGAGAATATTTTGAATAAATTCTATAATCTGTGGATTAAAAATATAGAAAGTAAAAAGTATCTTATTTATGATAAACTTTTTAATGATACCTTAAAATTCTTATCGGCACTAAATAAAGAAAGTTTATTGGTTTTAACAATGCGTAATAATAGGGTGAATTTGATTTGGGAATTAAAAAAATTGGGTATATATTATGAATTTAAATCTATTTTAAGCTGTTCACCAATAACAAATATTGATAAAACAATTCCTTTACTTGAATATGCTAAAAAAAATGGTCAAAATTTCAATAAAAATTCTATTATTATTGGAGATAGTGAAACAGATATTATAACCGGCAAAAAACTCAAATTGAAAACTTTAGCTGTTAGTTATGGAATTCGTACAAAAGAAATATTGCTACTTAGAAAACCAGATTATTGTGTTGAGGATATGTGCGAAATTATTGATATCTTAAAAAAAAATTAACAACAGATTGATAATTAATTAGAATATACTAAATGGAGTGTGTCTGAATGAAGATTGACGGACTTAAAATTCTTGTAACAGGAGGGGCTGGATTTATTGGGTCACATATAGTCGAGGATCTAGTAAATCAAGGAGCAAATGTCACAATTTATGATAATTTTAGTAGTGGATCAATGGAAAATATAAAACATTTATCTGGCAAAATAAATATAATTAAAGGCGATATTCTTGATCAAGAAAAACTAGATAAGGCATGCAAAAATATAGATTTAATTTCTCATCAAGCAGCACAATTGGAAATAACTAAATGTATGGACGATCCTATCGAAGATTTGAAAATAAACACAGAAGGAAGTTTAAATGTTTTAAATTCTGCTGTAAAAAATGATGTGGAAAAAATAATATATGCTTCTTCAGCGTGTATTTATGGACAAGCAGAATATTTACCCGAAGATGAAAATCATCCACATAACCCTAATTGGCCCTATGGAGTTAGTAAGTTAGCTGTTGAAAAATATGCAAACATATTCCATGAAAATTATGGATTATCAACCAATGGTTTAAGATATAGTATAATATATGGACCCCGAGAATGGTATGGACGTGTTTTAACTATATTTCTAAAACGAGCAGTTGAGAATAAACCACCCGTGATTTGGGGTGGAAATCAAATTAGAGACTTTTGTTATGTAAATGATCTTGTTGAATTTCATAATATTCTTATTGGTAAGAATCAAATAAAAAACGATATTTTTAATGTATCTACAGGAATTGGCACTAGTATTAACGATTTAGCTAATCTCATTAAGGACTGTTTCAAATTATCAGATCCAATATATGAAAATATAGGTGAAGGTGAAATTTCAAATGAAATTGACGGTAGAAAGCGGTTATCTTTAGAATTAAAAGAAATGGTTTTGGATAATTCTAAGGCAAAAAAAGTAGGATGGAAACCTAAAGTTGACCTTAAGGAAGGAATAAAAGAGGAAAGTAAATGGTTAAAAGAGAATTATCATAGATGGACTAAAATATCATATTAAATAGTTTAAATCTTTGATAAAGGTAATTAACTCTTAAATTTTCAATTAAATTAATTTTAACTATGGAATTTATTTAACTAATTTTAATCATTGATTTTAGAAAATCAATTTCTTTTTTATTTATTCCTTTCATAGCTAAAATTAAAGTGGTATAAACAGCTATAGAAATCCCAATTAAAATAACAAGACTAATAACTCCTTTAGGATTAGATATAATAAGTATCAAAGAGATAACAATGGAAGCTATTATGCTTTTAATTATGAAAGTATAATCAAAATAAGCTTTAAAAAACTTTTTGCAATAATTTGTGCCGATTATGAATGCTGTGGAGTACGATAATAAAGTTACTGCAGCTGCTGCAATAATACCAAAAATTGGGACTAAAATTATATTTAATAGACTTATTAAAGCTGCAATTGTCCAAATACTTCCAATAATTTTCGTCTTCTTTTCTAAAATTATTAAATTCATAATTATTCCTAAAGCCCCAAATAATAAAGAACTTAATGCAACGAAAGGTGTAACAAGAAAACCGTTCAATGCTATCTGTGAAGTGGTTAATATCATTAATATTGGTTTTGATAAGAACGTTAAAATAAATAACGAAGGGATTGCTATTAAAAGGAAATATTTTAATGAATAATTAATAAATAACATAACTTCTTCCATTTCACCATTTTCATAATGTTTTGGAAGAACAGAAGATAATAAAACTGATAAAGGAGTGAAAAATAATAGTATAACCATTCCTAAAGTGTATCCTGGTGCGTAATATGCAACATAGGTGGTTCCTAATATTATCCCAATCACATAACGATCACTTGATTCTACAATCCATGTAGAAAGATTATTTGGGACAATTGGAAGTGCAAAATTTAAATATTCTCGAATATTGTTAAATTTTGGAATTTTAAAGCCTATTTCATTATAAACTATAATTACCATTATTAGTAAAAGAATGATTTGTGTTAATACAAATGCAAATATAACTAATAGTATTCCTCTTCCAGAAATAGCTAAATATGTAATTAAAAATAAAGCAAAATATGTTTGTATTAACATTAAAATTGAATATCTCTTCATTTGTCCAAACGCTACAAAAATATTGATTAATAGGCTATTTACCGGGCTTATTAATACCGCTAATGAAATTACTTTTACTACATTGACATTACCATTAAATAAGTTTACAGCAATGAAATTTGAAAATATTAACATTAGTAAAGAAATAAAGAAACTAAAAATAAAAATAAAAACAGCCATTGAATAAAATCCTTCTTGTATCTTTCCAGTATCTTTTTCATTAGAAATAAACCTTACAATCGTATAAGGAAGTCCTAAACCTGCAATACTGGTTATTAAATAGAATGTAGTTAGAAATTGAACCCATATTCCATAATCACTTGATGAGAAATTTTTCGTTAAAATTGGAATTAAAAAAATGGTGCTTAAAGCAACCAGAAAATTAGTTATTCCAAGTAAACCTATTCTTTGGACGAATAATTTATAACCATTCAAGTTTTATCACTTCAAAAATTTAACCAATTTCCATTAATAAATAGTGGAAATCAAATAATATTTTAGATCTATTTAATTAAAGATAATATTTAATTTTACAACGTTTTTATATTAACGAATATTTATTAACAAGATATTTCTATTACAGGAATTATTATTAAAAAAATTCTAGAAAAACTTTTATGAATCTTTTATTTTGAAATAATTTATTTGCTCTTTTTTCATTCAATATAAATGAGGTTAAGTATGTAATAAATCCTTTAAAAAAATTTCCTTCCGACATTAAAACTTTAGATAGTTTTTTTGCTTTTGTATTGTTCCCATATCTAATACATTCTAATATTTTAGCTAGATATGTTATAGATTTTCTTTTCTTAATTAGGGGATATAATTCGGGATATCTGGCAAGGATAATTGAGTAAACAATCAAAGAATTTTCAAGACCAAATTCTATAAAATTCTTACTACCCGTGACATTTGTACTGTGCAGTCTATAAATACCTAAAACATCTTCCATATATCCCATATTACCTTTCATCAAGACTTCTACAATAAAAAAGAATTCATACCAATATTTTAAACGTGTATCCAAACCTTCTGGAAGTGTTTCACGTTTGTACATGACAGAGGATGGACATATCAAAAGTGAAGGATCAAATATTGATTTAACTCCTATTTGGCCTTTAATTTTTTTAAAATTTATAATTTTACTAAAATTTCCCTTAAATTCATTTTTAACAGAATCAAAGACTTTCATATCATGCGCACAAGCAACCAACTCACTATTTGAATTTAGATAGTTTACTTGTTTTTCAATCTTTTGGTTATCCATCAGATCATCACCATCTAAAAAAGATACATAATCCCCTTTAATATGTTTGATAGCCCGATTCATATTGTAAGCTATTCCTTTATTTTTTTTAGCTAACACCGGATAAATAGAAGGATTATTAATCGCATATTCAGTTATTATATCAGGAGTTTTATCTGTTGATCCATCATCTGCTATAACTATTTTAGTTATATTACCGTAAGATTGTTTTATTACACTTTCTATAGTTTCTTCAACAAATGATTCTTGATTATATGTGAATATTAAAACATTAACAGATGGCATATTCATTAAATCACCTAAACATAGATAGTATATAGTATTTAGTTAATATCTTTTGATAATATTAATTTTCTTCTCTATTTTAAAGTTTTACAAAGAAATATTTAATTTTAGTTATTATGTTACAAAATTTTTTAAATTAATGAATACAAACTTACATTACTACTACTTAAATTTAAATCATTTTTTTTGAATACACAACCATATTATATGATTTTTTACTTTTGCCAAGTATCAAACTTGCTAAATTGGCAAACGGGAAGAGTAAAATCAATCCCAAAATAGGATTTATTCCATAATCTTTAAACAAATATTTAAAACTGGATAGTATAATATTAGGATTATTGTCGTATTCTATATCTATAACTTCAAACCCGGTTTTATTTAACATAGATTTAATCGTAACTGGAGTAAAATGATAAAGATGCCTTGGCAACTCCCATGCAGTCCAATATTTTTTTAAATGTTTCGCTTCAAAACTGTCCACATTAGGAATACTAATAATTAATTTCCCATCATTTTTTAAGACACGATAAATTTCTTTTAAAGTAATATTGGGATCGGAAAGATGTTCTAATACATGACTCAAAATGACTACATCAAAAAATTCATCTTCGAATTCAGCCTGTTCTAATGTACTCGTAAAAATGTTTAAACCTAATTCACGAGCATGTTTACTGGCTATATCACTGATTTCAACGCCGTATGTGTCCCAGTCATCTTCTTTTAGTTTTAATAGTCTTTTCCCATTCCCACAACCAATGTCTAAAATTTTGCCTTGATATTTAGAAGGTATGGTCATTTCGTAATATATTTTATTTATAATTTTATGAACGGTTTTTTTTAATTTCTTTTCAATATTTTCAATATTATCTTCTTCAGTGTCCCAATATTCATTAGGATAATAATTTGAAATTATTGTTTGTTTTGGACGAGGATTTATGTATATAAGCCCACATTTATCGCATTTAACAATTGTAAATAAGCCTTCTTTTTGATATACCATATCTTTGCCTTTAAATAAGATAGTTGAACAATCTGAGTCACATAAATTACATTTAACACATTCAAAATTTTCTCCAGATTTCATAATTTTGTTCTCTTTTACAATAATGCAAATTTTAATTAGAACATTAAATCTAAATTCCAATAACCTTTTTGATCAATTTTTACTCGTTGATCTAATTCTAATCATTCATTATTAGTATTTTCCTACGTTAGTTAAAATGAAACTTTTTGTATTTTTTTACGGAATTAAGAATTCAGTTTAATATTCTATTGATAAAATTCCAAAAAACTAAAAAACTAAAATTATTCCTAGTTTGACCATTAAAGATGGATTTTATTTGTATTAACACAAATACAGTTTATGGATTTAGATTAATATTATCAAACTTGATATAATGAACCGCTATTATAATTCAATAATTTCAGTATAAATTTTAATATAATCATTAGCAATCTGTTTCCAACTAAAATGTGCTTTTACCATTTCATACCCATTGAGAGCCAGGTTTTTTCGCATGTCTTCGTTTCCTATTAACTCATTTATAGATTTAGATAATTCTAATACATCTTTTTGTGGAACAAGTATACCATTAACCCTATCATGAACAATATCCGGGATTCCACCTATATTTGATGCTATTACTGGAACTTTACACGCCATTGCTTCGAGTAAAACAACTCCAAGTCCTTCTGTGTTTCCTTGAGAATCAACTACAGATGGTAAAACAAAAATATCGGATGAATTATATAATTCTAACAATTTTTCATCAGAAACATTACTTATAATCTCAACGTTTTTTTCTAGTTTTAATTCTTTAATTAGGTTTTTAATTTGATTCTCTAATGGTCCTGTTCCAACAATCTTTAAGTTTACATTATCATGTATTTTAAGAACTTCTTTTACGGATTTTATAAGATATTTAAAGCCTTTTCTTTCGATAAGGTATCCTATAGATAATATTTGAAACAAGTTTTTTTCTTTCGAAACAGGATTATACTTGAAAATATTCGTATCCACACCAAATGGAATTATTTTAAGTTTATCCTTTTTCAATCCATTCTCTAGACTCACTTTTAATGTTTCTGAACTATTAGTTAATGTTTTAAATGAATTATTAACCAGTAATTTAAGTACAAAAGTAGTGTGATATCTTTTGGAGAGATATACTTCTTCTCCATGGATTGTGTTTATATAAGGGATATTATTAAAAAACTTTAAGAATAATGCACCTAATCCGTTTGGGATGGGCCATTGTACATGAACCACGTCCATATCTCTCAATTTTCTAGAATTGGAGATATTAAAAATTATAAAGGATAAAAATTGGATCTTTACAAATATACCTTCTTTTATATTATCAATCATTCCTGACCTTCCACATAGTCTTTGGAATCTTTTAGGATAAAAATAATTATATTTTTTGACATGAACATCGTCTAAAATATAATCTGTTTTATCACCACTAAATGGCGCCAATATATGTACCTCATGTCCTTGTCTAACTATCTCTCTCATAAGCCGGTGTACAAAGATTCCATGTGGATCTCCTTTAAATTCAGGATAAACTGATGTTAAAACTCCAATTTTCATTTCTTGCCTTCTAAAAGAAATTTTTTTTTTATTATGTCTAACTAGGGGTTCTTTTGATAAATAGTTACGTTTCCAAACTTTTTAATAGGTGTGTATGAACTCAAATTAAGTCCTTGGCCGTTGTACAAATAATATTCGACATTATTAGATACCAAATAATTATTTATCATAATAACACTATCAGAATTCAAAACAGTTATCTGTTTTACATTGGTATTTAAATACCAGCTGAAATTAGGAGCCAAATCAGAGTATATATTTTTATTTTTATAATTTGGATCATAACTTGATAACCATTGACTTGCCATTTGTGATTGTTCATCTGTTAATGTTATCCCTTTGTTTCCATGCAAAATAATTGGTAGTTGGGTTGCAGTGGAAAATAGTATAAATGATGTCAAAATTATGGCTATTACTGGAAAGACTATATTAATATTTCTTATCCTAAAATTTAATTTATTAGAAACCTCACTTAACCCCAAAATCATAAAGTAAGCAATTGGCGGTGTCATGAGCAAAAAATACCGGGCATCTTTTATAACAAAGACACTGCTAAATATGAAGAATGCCATAAACCATGAAAAAACCATGACATGGAGATTTATATTATTTATTCTATTTTTTGTTAGATCATAAAATAAATATGCTAAAGGCAGGAATAAGACTTCGCTCACAATATATACTGTTTTATCAAAACTTCCTAAAAAGATAACTAATAATATAACTAATGCTACCAATTTAATCTTAATTATTTTACTTTTTAAATTCAAACCCTCTAAGAACTTGTAATTAGTTTGTCCTCTAAATGTTTTCAGAAATAAATATAATACGATACCTACAATCACAATCATCATAATTACAATACTTTGTGTACCAACATATATTGGGAACTTTTCTAGGAAAAAGAATACATTCAGATTGTATGATGCACTTCCAGTTGCAACTGATGTTGAAGTTTCTGAAAAATTTATAAATGGATAGAGGATACTCCCGAATTTTTCATAAAAGAATATGAATACTGGTACAATTACTATTAGCGAAGCTAAAATCCCTAAAACAAAATTTTTTAGATCGACTCTAGCTCTGTTCATCGTGATATAGAGGAAAATTGGGAATATTAAAAGTCCAGAGTTGTATCTGGTTAAAAAAGCAAGCATTGCAAAAGGAAATGCTAAATAGAAGAACCTTGAATTTTTTTTCACTGCCAATACCAGTAGATATATTGCCCAAATTGAAAAAGATACACTTGCTAGGTCTGAAAACCCAAATCCCAGATATAACAATACAATTGGGAAGCTTGCATACAGCAAACTACCTAAAAAACTTTCAAGATCATTGAATTTGATTTTTAATAGCAAATATAAACCAATAACTCCAAAGACAAAAAATACACCGTCAACAATAAAAATTGTGTTTGCTGAAACGTATCCTAACCTGAAAACCAGAGATATTATGAATGAAAATAGCGGAGGTCTTAATAGATCAGAATATCCTGTGCTATGACCTGTGAAGATTAGTGCATTGGAAAGAAATACAAAACTGTCAAATACAGGTCCAATATTGATTTGTACCAAAATCCGATAATAAGTAATTACACTAACAATTATTGTTAATAGGAGTAAGGTAATAATTGAAATAATATTTTTTTCAAGAAAACTTTTTGGCTTATTACTTTTGTTTTTAGAGCTATCTATTTTATTCAAAATGACCACCAAATTTTTAAATAATCATACACATTAAAACAAACTTTAAGTTATAAATAATTGTGTAGTTAATGACCAAATAGTATCAGAACAATATAACCCTTTTTTAAGAACAAATCAAATTCTTTTATATACCACCACATTACCAAGAGAATTATCAAATTCTTTAATGGGTTTGTAAGAGGTGAGTTTAAGTCCAGGTCTGACACTGAAATAATAGTCAACATTATTATTTAACAAATAATTATTGTATTGATTACTATCTTCTTGATTAAATGTATTGTTTTTTGGTGCTCCCATATCCGCAAATGTTTCATTATCCCTAAAAATGGGTACTGGTTTCACATTGGTCTTAAGATACCAACTGAAATTTGGCCACAGATCAGAATAAATATTTTGATCTTTGTAATTGGGATCATAACTTATAAACCATTGACTTGCGTTTTGAACTTGTTCATTTATAACTAATTCATCATTGTTTGCACTAACGATACTTGACATTACAGTTGCACTCGAAAATAATAGTATTGTCGTTAAAATAATTGCAAATGCGGGAAATAATATATTTTTATTTTTGAATTTAAATTTTATGATATTAAAAACCTTGTTAAGTCCTAATATCATAAAGTAGGCCACAGGTGGCATCATGAGCAACGAATATCTATTATTTTTATCAATAAATATACTGTTAAAAATTAAAAATACCATAAACCAGAGTAAAATTGTTATATGTATGTCCATATCCTTTATTCGATTCTTTGAAAGATCATAAGATATGTAAGTTATTATGAAAAATAAAATTTCACTAACAAAGTAAATTGTTTTATTAAAACTCACCAAAAAAATAATTCCTACACTAGCAAGTATTATTAATTTTAGTTTGTTAACTTTTTTGATATTCAATCGTCCAAATAAATGTTTATTAGCTCTATTTTTAACAGATTGACGAAATAGGTATAATAAAATGCCTAAAGCAATAATTAAAATAATAACAACACCTTGAATCCCAATTAGTGCTGGAAATAACTGTATATAATAAAATATATTTGGATTATATGCTAAAGTTTGTGTAGCTGTCGTAGTAGCGGCTGATCCAGACCCAAAATTAATAAATGGATAGATTATATTCCCAAATTTTTCATAAAAAAATATAAGAACTGGTATGATTACTAGAAACGATGTTATAATCCCTACAATTAAATTTTTATAATTAATTTTATTCCTGTTTATCAAGATGTATAAGAAGATAGGTAGTATTAAAAGTGCATTATTGTATCTTGTCAAAAAAGCAAACATGAAAAAGGGGATTGCCAAATAAAAAAATCTTGAATCATTTCTTATACTAATAATAGTAAAATAAATTGCCCAAATTGAAAATGATACACTTGCTAGGTCTGAAAACCCGAATCCTAACATTATTAGAATAATTGGAAAAGTTGCATAAATTAATCCTCCTAAAAAACTTTCAAGGTCATTGAATTTAACCTTTAAAAGCATGAACATCCCGATTACACCAAATACAAACAATCCACCATCAACTTCAAATATGGTTTTTATCGAAGAAAATCCAAGTCTAATAAATAGGGATATGATGAATGGGAATAGGGGTGGTCTTAATAAATCAGAGTATCCTATACCATGACCAGCGAATACAAGAGCATCGGTAAAGAAATCGATACTATCTGATACAGGACCGATTTGAAATTGGATCAATAGTCTATAGTATGTGATCACACTCACGATTACTGTTAATAATAGAAGGAAAAAAATTGAAAGGGCATGTTTTTTTAGGAATGTTTCCTGCTTATTATTAGTAGTAGTATCGTTTAATTTACTCAAAAAGACTCACCTAACATTATAATTCCATAAATTTTTATCTAAAAAGTTATTATCACATTAAATTCTTAAATTTTTATTCAAATTAAATTAATCATATTTTAAACATTATATATGTAACTATTTATTTGTCAATAAAATATATTTCCTTATTCATCCTAGGGATCATAGCAGTTAATACACACTGTTCAGTGTTCTCTGTTCTATCAAGCATATCCTTTGAAAGATGACTAACAGCACCCTTTTTCATACCGAGATTATCGACCCCTGTTATTCTGTCCATGACATCTCCCACTTCAACACCACTTAAAACTTCTTTAACTACTTCAGGCGGATATTCAAATCCAGAGCTAACTCCTAATGTAACATTTTTACCATCAAAAATTGCACACCATTGAAGGTCTATGTATCCGGTTAATGTGTTTGGTGTTTTCATTAAACCTGATTCTATACCCACGCTCAAATCCACATCAATTGAATAAGAATTTTTAGCCCGGGTAACTGCTCCTTTAATGGTTTCATCGAGACCGAATGGCTGGTCAGGCACTCCAGAATCTACATATTTTGAAGAGATATTGATTTTTCCATAGATCTTCTCTAGAATATTTTTGGTTGCATTCAGTTTTACAGGGTTTAGTGATCCAACTATTACTCTCATTTGGAACATCTTCTATTGATTAAATTTAAAATTTGTGATTTTCTATCTATTTTGTTACTCGTATTATGGTTCCCCTCTTATCGATCTCACCTTTTCTGATTCGAGTGGAGGATATTGGTTTTCCATCATCTGCGAGAACCATTCCTATTGTTACTATGTCTAATGGTTCCATTCCCTTTTCTTTTCTTATTTTGTTGATTTTGAATGCTGTGGGTTCTGTTTCTTCACTTACAACAATTACATCGATTGTTTTATCTGTTGTGGTTGTTCCGAACGGATCGTTGAGTTGTTTTATTTCATAGTTTTGGTGTTTTTTTTCAAGAAGACTTCTAAGGTTAGACATACGCACGTTACATGGTTCAATTCTACCCTTAACTCCCCCAAACTCATTCGATGTAACACCGATTACTACATATTGACCTATTTCGAATGCTATATCGATAAGTCGTTTGTGTCCGTAGTGGAATTTGTCAAATGTGCCACCTACCGCAACTTTTTTATATGATTTTTTCATTGTTTATTCTGCCTTTAAGTTTTAGATATCTTGATTATGTAGTGGTCAGATAATATAATTATGCTGCTTGAACACAATGCAATC
>Ga0182014_10002973_pt1 | contig 20783 bp, 21 predicted proteins | sample 612S2DmetaG_FD_120489 | JGI IMG/M metagenome (GOLD analysis project Ga0182014, IMG submission 120489) | Permafrost microbial communities from Stordalen Mire, Sweden - 612S2D metaG | ecosystem: Environmental > Terrestrial > Soil > Wetlands > Permafrost | place: Sweden: Stordalen | collected... | reverse complement strand
CGATATCCCCGGCCTGAAAAACGTCACCCACCTTCGGCAGGCGTTCGCGCATCGCCCGGGCATACCGCAACCGACTCGCGGCCAGCCCTTGGCTGATCCGCAACGCCGCACCCACCTCAGCAGTCACCGCCTCCACGGTGTCAATCGCCCAGTCCTCAGTCTCCGAACACCGCGACAACCGATACCCGAACAACTCCCCGACCGCGACCAACTGCGCGGCCGCCGCCCGATTCTCGACACGGGTGGCCGCACACATCCGCTCCACCAACGCCGCCGACTCCTCGGTCGTCGACGGACAATGGCGCTCCGAGCTGTCGGCAATCACCGCGGAGAACGCATCGGGATCGAACATACATTCGAGTATGCCATGACCCGCCGACACGACAGTACGACACGCAGCCGGCTCGCCGAAAAGTGGTGATACGTGCCGGGCTCACATACGACATGGGCGGCAGCGTCGGGAGTGGAACTGCCGGTCGTGGCGGCTCCGCCTTCCTCTTCGGCAACGGCGGGGCTGGCGGAGGCAACTCCGCCGGCCTGGCCGGCGACGGTGGCAACGGCGGCCTCTTCGGCAACGACGGCGCCGGTGGTTCCAGCCAGTTTGCCTATGTTGGCAATGGCGGCAACGGCGGAGACGGCGGGCAGGGCTCGACACCAAACAACGGCGGTATCGGCGGCAAACGCGGGCTGCTATTCGGTACCCCCGGCCAAAACGGATAGGGCTTAGCTCAGCGCCTGGTCGATGTCCGCGATCAGGTCGTCGGTGCCTTCCAGCCCGACGGAGATGCGGACGACGCCGTCACCGAGCCCGATCGCGGCGCGCCCCTCCGGTCCCATCGCCCGGTGCGTTGTGGTCGCGGGATGTGTGACAAGCGATTTGGCGTCGCCGAGGTTGTTGGAGATGTCGATCAACCGCAACTTGTCCAGCAGTTCGAAGGCGCGTTGCTTGGCGCGGCCTTCCGGCGCGTCGAGCTCAAAAGTGATCACCGTCCCGCCGCCCGTCATCTGGCGTTTGGCCAGCTCGTGCTGGGGGTGCGATGACAAAAAGGGGTAACGCACCCACCGCACCGCGGGGTGGCCCTCCAAGAACTCCGCGATCCGGTGCGCAGACGAGTTGCTGTAATTGACCCGAACCGCCAGCGTCTCTAGGCCTTTCAGCAAAACCCAGGCATTGAAGGCGCTCAATGCGGGGCCGGTGTGTCGCATCAACTTCTGCACCGGCCCGTCGATGTACTCCTTGGCGCCGAGGATGGCGCCACCGAGCACACGGCCCTGGCCGTCGATGTGCTTAGTGCCCGAGTACACCACCACGTCAACCCCGAGCGGAAGGCCCTGCTGCAGCAGCGGCGTAGCAAATACGTTGTCCAGCACCACTTTGGCGCCCGCCGCATGAGCGAGCTCGGTCACGGCGGCGATATCCACCAGCGACTGCATCGGGTTCGACGGCGTCTCGAAGAACACCGCCTGAGTGGGCACCGACAGCGCCCGCTCCCACTGCGACAAGTCGTCGCCATCGACGAAGACGGTCTCCACGCCCCACCGCGGCAAGATCTCGTTGCACACCACAAAGCAAGACCCAAACAGGCTGCGTGAGGCCACCAACCGGTCACCGGCGGCCAGTAGGGCGCCCAGTGAGGTGAACACCGCGGCCATACCACTCGCGGTGGCGAACGCGGCAGGAGCTCCCTCAATCAGGCGCAGCCGTTCCTCGAACATAGTCACGGTGGGGTTGCCGTACCGCGAATACACGAAGTGGTCCAGCTCGCCGGTGAACGACTGCTCCGCAACGGCTGCCGACTCGTAGACATAGCCGGACGTCAGAAACATCGCCTCGGCGGTCTCGTCGAACCCGGACCGCAACAGTCCCCCGCGCACGCCGATGGTGGCCTGGCTGACGCCGTCGGGCAGCGCCTTCGGGGTGCGGACCGAGGGGTCGTCAGTCATCCCTGTTTCATCCCTGTTTCCAGGGCAATCCGACTGCCCGCCAACCAGTTTCCCCGCGGTGACCATTGGCGTCGAGATTACCTTCGAAGCCGTCCAGCACGTTGTAGGCCGGCGCTATGCCCGCCTCAGTCGCGACCACGGCGGCACCGATAGAGCGGTTACCCGAGCGACACAGGAACACCACCGGCCGCTCGTCCCCACCGCCTTCTACCGGCGCGACCTGCTCCCGCAATTCGGTGAGGAAGTTCCCATTACGTCTCCCGTCGGTGGTGTTCCACTCGATGTACACCACGTCACGCCCAAGGCTGGACAAGTCGGGTACCCCGACGAACCGCCATTCGGCGTCGGTGCGCACATCGACCAACACCGCCTCGGGGTTGTCGCTGAGTAGCTTCCATGCGTCCAGTGGCGTGATATCTCCTGCGTACTCCACGGCTAAGCAGCTTACTGCCAGTGCCCCTGGGGCCGAACCGGCCTCGCTCAAGCAGGCAATCCGGCCTTGACGGCCGCATCCTGCTTGCGTGCGATATCGAGAACGAAGTCCGGTTTCAGCGGATCGTTGCCCGGGTTGAAGAACTCGATTTGAACGAAAGCGTTGCCCTCGCTGAACGCCAACCTCGCCCGAGACTTGGAGCCGTCGGAGTTGGACCCTATTGCCATCGCGCCGCCAGTGCCCACGTCGGCCGGAATAGCCGTTCCTCCAACAAGTGTGAATCCCATGTTTGGGTCAGCAATGGCCGGGGCGATCTGATCGTGTTCCTTTGCCGCCATGGTGGCGTCGGGATAGACGTGGATTATGACGTCGACTTCACGAGTGGGGCCATTAACGTCGACAGAGGCGCTAGCAAACGTACCGGTAACCCCCGCCGGGTCGGTACTTGGCTTCGTTGACGCCAGAGTGAAGGTGTCGCCTGGCACGACGATGTCAGTGGGCTTGATCAGCAAATTGCCGTATTCCGAAGGCTGGGCAGCACCGCTGCTCGATGTCGGTGCCGCCGACGACGACGCGGAGGAAGTCGACGTCGGCGATGACGTTGTCGACGGTTGGGTCGACGACTTGTTACTTCCGCACCCGGCAACCGCCACACCAGCCACCAGCATGCTCGCCCCCAAGCCGGCTGCCATCACCGATGTCTTCATCACCATTGACTCCTTGAGGTGTGACCGCGATTAACGCGTAGCTCAACCGCGTGAGTCTGGCACATTGAGCGCGGCCGCCACCTCTCGGGCGCGGTCGCGGGCAGTGTCCAGATCTGGCCCAGTAGCCAGCGCCACACCTCCCCCATGGGGCCCGAACACCTGAACATCGCTTTCCGGCACACCGAGTGCGCGAGTCAGCGCTGCTGCACTCGGGGCGGCCCAGCCCGGGCCAATCGGACACGCGGCGCCGGGTGAAATCATCACGGTGTCCACCGGCAGGCCCAGGATGGCGCGGGCCTGCAATTCGAACACCGAAAGTCGCTGGCTGCATGTGGTGACCCAGGCACTATCTCCCGGGCCCGCCGTTACGCCGGCGAAGTACACCTCATCGCCGTTGATCATCAACTCGATGCCGAAGATGCCGCGTCCACCGAGCGCTTTGACGGTGCGCGCAGCTATCGACTTGGCGGCATCCAGCGCCGCCGCGCTCATTTTCTGCGGCTGCCAGGATTCCAGCACCTCGCCGTCGGCGTCGCGATGACCGATGGGTGCGCAAAACTCGATCACCGGCCCGTCGGGGCCGTCGCTGCGTACGGCGAGCAGGGTGACAAAAGCCTCGACCTCGACCACCGTTTCAGCCAACACACGCAGATGCGCCGTACCTGAACCAGACCCGACGGCACGTTGCCAGGCGGCCTCGACATCCTCGGGGCCCGCGACCACCGACTGGCCCACCAGCAGCGGATACCCGGCGTGGGCCGCGACCGACTTGAGTTCGCCGACCGAGCCGACGAACCAGAACGGCGCGGTGGGCAGGCCGAGTTGATCGGCGGCGAGCCTGCGCAGGCCCTCCCGGTCGGCGGTGATGCGGACGCTGCGTGCACTGGGCACCAGCTCGATGACGTCGTGGTCAGGGCCGGCGGCGAGCGCGTCGAGGGCATTCACCGAGATCACATCGGCCAGGCTCACCACGAAATCCGGGTGCATTTCGTCGATCAACGCCCTGAGCTCGGCCACCCCGTGCGCGGGCGCACCCGGGTGATCGTCGACGGCGATCACCTCGGCACCCAGACGCTGCAAGGCGACTGCCAGCTGCCGGGCGAACTCATCCGCGCCCAGCAGCATCACCCGAGGCCTGGCTTCAGCGGCTTGGGTGGCTTGGGTGGCTTCGGCGGCGGCGTGCCGTCCCTCGGTCAAGCCGTCAGTCATTCCTGCATGCTACGAGCCGTCGGCGATCCGGCGGCTCAGGGCTGGCCAGCGAGCAACCGCACCATCAGCCCGTTGCCCTCGGCCAACACGGTGTCGTCGCTGTCGACCAGTTCCGCGGAAACAAACGCCTTGCGTCCCTCGGTTCTGGTTACCCGGCCGCGAATCGCCAACGGCGTGTCGATGGGGGTGATTTTGCGGTAATCGACATGCAGGAATGCCGTCCGGCTTATCGGACGGCCCGCGGCGTGCGAAATCATGCCGAACATGTGGTCAAACAGCAGCGGCAGAACACCGCCGTGCACCGCCCAGTTGCCGCCGACGTGAAAGCGGGTGAAATGCCCCTCCATTTCGACACCGTCGGGGGCGTATCGCGTCAGCATCCATGGCGGCAACAAGAGGCTGCCCATGCCGGGCAGTTCCGGCGACCGTCCGGCCGGCGCCTTCCCCTGCTCATCGGTCTGAAACGGTGCCAGCAGATCCACCAGCTCCGCGGCGCGGTCGGCCGCGACGTCCCAGAGGGCGTCTCCGGGGTCGGCGGACACGGCAAGATCCTGCAGGCGTCGCATAGTGGCCACGAACCGGCCGAATCCAGGGCCCGGGCTGGCCGGGCCGTATTCGGGAAACCCGCCGTGGTGCCGGTACTCGGGGTCAGCATCCGTCACGGGCGAGCCTGCAAGACATCGCGGCGCACAATGGTCTGGTCCCGCCCCGGACCGACGCCGATGCACGAAATCGGTGCGCCGGCAAGCTCTTCCAATCGCAACACATAGTCGCGCGCTTTGGCGGGCAGATCGTCGAAGTCGCGCGCGGCCGAGATGTCTTCCCACCAGCCCGGCAGTTCTTCGTAGATCGGCTCGGCGCGGGCGAGGTCACTCTGGGTCATCGGCATCTCGCCAGTGGTCGCACCGTCGATCCGATAGCCGACGCAGACCGGCACCGTTTCCAGGCTGGACAGCACATCGAGCTTGGTCAAAAAGAAGTCGGTGATTCCGTTGACCCGGGTCGCGTAGCGGGCGATGACGGCGTCGAACCAGCCACAGCGGCGGCGCCGTCCGGTGGTGACGCCGAATTCGCTTCCGGTCTTGGACAGGTAATCGCCGTACTCGTCGAACAGCTCGGTGGGGAACGGGCCAGAGCCCACCCTGGTCGTGTACGCCTTCAAGATTCCCAGCACGGTGGTGATCCGGGTCGGCCCGATGCCGGACCCGACGGCCGCGCCGCCCGCAGTCGGATTCGACGATGTCACATACGGATAAGTGCCGTGATCGACGTCGAGCAGGGTGCCCTGCGAGCCTTCCAGTAACACCGTTTCGCCAGCATCCAGTGCATTATTGAGCAGCAGCCTGGTGTCGGCGATGCGATGCCGGAAGCCCGCTGCCTGGTCGAGCAGAGCCTCGACCACGTGGTCGGGCTCAAGCGCCTTGCGATTGTAGATCTTGACCAGTATCTGGTTTTTGAGTTCCAGCGATGCTTCGATTTTGTGGGCCAGCTGTTCGGGGTCGAGTACGTCGGCGACCCGAATTCCCGTACGTGCGATCTTGTCCTGGTAGCAGGGACCGATGCCACGGCCGGTGGTGCCGATCTTCTCTCTGCCCATGTAGCGCTCGGTGACCTTGTCGATGGCCACGTGGTAGGGCATCAGCAGGTGGGCGTCGGCGGAGATCAAAAGCTTCGAGGTGTCGACCCCGCGGCCTTCGAGGCCCTCCAGTTCGTTGAGCAGCACGCCCGGGTCTACCACCACACCGTTGCCGATGACGTTGGTGACTCCGGGCGTAAGCACCCCCGACGGGATCAGATGCAGCGCGAAATTCTCGCCGGTGGGCAAGACGACGGTGTGCCCGGCGTTGTTGCCACCCTGATAGCGCACTACCCACTGCACGCGCCCGCCAAGCAAGTCAGTGGCCTTGCCTTTGCCCTCGTCGCCCCATTGGGCGCCGATGAGGACGATTGCCGGCATGACATGCTCCTGCCTGGTCTCGCCTGCTTATTGTGGTCCAGCCGGGGACCCACACTATCCCAGCGAATTGCGAGGAGCTTCTTGAACACGGCCGAGAACACCCCCAGCGTGGCGCTGGTGGTTTTCGGCGATGGCCAGGTCTCCTCCGCATTGAGTGACCTGCCCGCCCACCGCCCGGACGGTCCGGCCGAAATCGACTCCGTTATCGGGGATTACGGGCGGCTCGTGGTGATCGGCGCCGACGCGGATCTGGCCGGCGTGCTCAGCCGGTTGTTGCGCGCCGACCGGCTCGACATTGAGGTGGCTTACGTGCCGCGCCGGCGCACGGCGGCAACCCGGGTGTACCGGCTTCCGGCCGGGCGTCGAGCCGCGCGGCGCGCCCGGCGTGGCTCTGCCCGGCGGGTAACCCTGATTCGCGACGAGACCGGGTCGGTGATCGTCGGCCGGGCTCGCTGGCTGCCACCGGATAACCAGCAGCCGTTACGCGGCGAGGCGGTGGTGGACGACGCCAGCCTGTTCGACGGCGATGTCACCGGCGTGTCCATTGAACCGACGCTGGCCATCCCGGGCCTGCGAGCCTCACTAGACGGAATCTGGCGCCGGTGGATCGCCGGCCGCGCGGTCCAGCTGGGCAGCACCGGCGTGACCGTGGTGCGTGATGGTGTCCCGGCCCCGCGCCCGGCTCGCCGATCGACCTTCTACCGCCATGTCGAGGGCTGGCTGCTGGTCCGGTAGTTTTCCAGCAGTGAGACCCTCATGAGGAACATGCGCGCGCGTGAATCGGTGCGACCCAGCCCAATCTTTTTCGCCCTGCTCGGGTTGACCGCGGTTGGGGGTGCGCTGGCCTGGCTGGCCGGCGCGACCGTGAGACCGCTGTCCTACGCCGGGGTGTTCATTTTCGTCCTCGCCGGCTGGATGGTGTCGCTGTGCCTGCATGAATTCGGGCACGCGGTGACAGCCTGGCGATACGGCGACCATGACGCCGAGGTGCGCGGGTATCTGACGCTGGATCCGCGACGGTACAGCAATCCCGCACTCTCGCTCCTGCTGCCGATGCTGTTCACCATACTGGGTGGGATCGGCCTGCCGGGTGCCGCCGTGTATTTGCGGACGTCGTTCATGACGCCCACGCGTCGCACCCTGGTCAGCCTGGCGGGCCCGGCGGCCAACCTGGTGCTGGCGGTGCTGCTGCTGACGCTCACCCGGTCGTTCTTCGACATGGACCACTGGGTGCTCTGGGCGGGCGTGGCGTTCCTGGGCTTTCTCCAGATCATGGCGGTGGTGCTGAACCTGCTGCCGATCCCGGGCCTGGACGGCTACGACGCCCTGGAGCCGCACCTGAGCCCCGAGACACAGCGCGCGGTGGCGCCGGCAAAGCAGTGGGGTGTTTTTGTTCTGGTGTTTCTGCTCTTCGCGGCTAACCGCTACCTCTTCGGGTTCGTGGACTGGCTTTTCGAGTTCTCCGGCGTGCCCAGTCAGCTGGCGACCTTCGGCAACAACTTGACCCGCTTCTGGAGCCAGTGGTTCTAAAGCTTGCCATGTATGCATCAACGCGCATATATTATGGGCATGGGCGCCGGTCACAGTCACACCCCTGCCGAAGCTGATGAATCTCGGATGATTCCCCGCATGATGATCGCCGCGGGGATATTGGCGGCGTTCTTCGTGATCGAGCTGACCACCTCGCTACTGATCAACTCGATCGCGCTGCTGGCCGACGCGGGGCACATGCTGACCGACGTCGTTGCCGTGTTTATGGGGCTTGGCGCCGTCACACTGGCCCGGCGCGGCAGCTCGTCACCCGCGCGCACCTACGGCTGGCATCGCGCCGAGGTGTTCACCGCGGTGGCCAACGCGGCGCTGCTCATCGGGGTCGCGGCGTTCATCCTGTACGAAGCGGTCGAGCGGCTCAGTGCAGCGCCGTCAGTCCCTGGCGCACCGATGATCGTGGTGGCGCTGGCCGGGCTGGCCGCCAACTTCGGGGTGGCGCTGCTGCTGCGCTCCAACGCGTCGCAGAGCCTCGCCGTCAAGGGCGCCTACATGGAGGTCGTCGCCGACACCGTAGGCAGCGTGGGAGTACTGATCGCCGGCATCGTCAACGTCACGACGCACTGGCCGTACGCCGACGTGGTGGTCGCCGTGCTGGTCGCGCTGTGGGTGCTGCCGCGGGCCATCTCCCTGGCCCGCGCTGCGCTGCGAATCCTCTCCGAATCGTCGCCGACTCATATCGACGTGGAGGAACTGCGTTGCGCACTGGGCGCCGTCGACGGCGTGACCGAGGTGCACGACCTCCATGTGTGGACGCTGTCGCCCGGCAAGGACATGTGCACCGCACACCTGACCAGCGCCGCCGACTCGGCCAAGGTGTTGTACGAGGCACGCGCGGTGCTCTCCGCTCGCGGGCTGGACCATGCCACCGTCCAGATCGAATGCCCGGACGGCAAATGCAACGAGGCCTTTTAGAGCCCAAGCGCCGGGCGGGCCCCGGGGTCGCAATCGTCGAGTAAATCCAGGCAGCGGAGGAATTCCGGGGTCTCGCCGATGGCGTCAGCGGCCCGGGCCAGCGCCGCCACACACCGCAGGAAGCCAAGGTTGGGCTCATGTGCGTACGGCACCGGGCCGAAGCCCTTCCAGCCGTTGCGGCGCAGCTGGTCCAGCCCGCGGTGATACCCGGTGCGGGCGTAGGCGTAGGCCGTGATGGCCTTGTCGTCCGCCAGCGCCTCCTCGGCCAGAGCCGCCCAGGCCAACGACGCCGACGGATGCGCGGCGGCGACGACACCCGGGTTCTCGTTCGCGAGCAATTCCGCTTCAACATCGCTGTCTGCGGGTAGCAGGATCGGATCAGGTCCCAGGAGATCACCCATCGGTGCCATGGCTACATCGTGCCGGACCTCGGCCGACGCCCCAACCCCGGGCCGGGTCGCTAAGCTCCAACTACCTACTCGATTCCGGGAGAACAGCAACCGTCATGCCCAATGCGCCCGAGCCCGACCACGGCGACACGCCCGACGACGGGGTCACCGAGGAGTACCCCCTGGTGCCTAACGACACCGAGACCGAGACCGTGGTGATCAGTAAGAACGAGCCGGACGACGATCCCGCGGCCGATCTGGAGGATCCGCAGCTCGAACGTCGCTTCACCGCACCAGGTTTCGACGCGAAAGAGACGACCATCATCGCCACCACCCCGGAACCCGCCACGGAAGTCTTCGCGCCGCTCCCCGGGCCGGGTGGGCCGCAGGCGCAAATAGGGGCGGCGTCAAAAAACGCTGCACCACAATCAATCCGGCCCCGCGAAGAGGGAAGGCTGCGGAGCGCGAAGCAATCCAAGTGGGGCTGGGTGTTAGCGATTGTGGTGATCGTTTTGGCGGTGACCGCGATCGCGATCTTGCTCACCGTGTTGTTGACGCGGAGTAGGAACGCGAAAGTCTCGCAGGAAGACCAGGTACGGCGCACGATCCAGAATTTCGACGCCGCGGTGCAGCGGGGCGATCTCGCCGCACTGCGCGGCATGACGTGCGGCACCAGCCGCGACGGGTATGTGGACTACGACGAGCACGCGTGGGAGGAAACCTATCAGCGGGTTTCAGCGGCCAAGCAATACCCGGTGATCGCGAACATCGACCAGGTCGTCGTCAACGGACAACACGCCGAGGCCAACGTCACCACATTCATGGCCAACGACCCGCAGGTGCGCTCGACGCGCAGCCTCGACCTGCAGTACCGCGACGACCAGTGGAAGATCTGCCAGTCCTCCAGCGGCTAGCGCCCGGCCTGGTGTGAGGGGAAGTTAAGTGACTGACTTACCGGCGCAGTGCAGGTCGTTGCAGGCCTCCACGACTCGCTCCGTCATGCTGGCTTCGGCCTTTTTCATATAGGTGCGCGGGTCGTAGACCTTCTTGCTGCCCACTTCGCCGTCAACCTTGAGGACGCCGTCGTAATTCGTGAACATGTGGCCGGCGATCGGGCGGGTGAATGCGTACTGGGCGTCGGTGTCGACGTTCATCTTCACCACGCCGTAGCGTAGCGCCTCCTCGATCTCCGACTTCAGCGAACCCGACCCGCCGTGGAACACGAAGTCGAACGGCTTGGCGTCGGCAGCGAGTCCGAGCTTGGCCGCCGCGACCTTCTGACCCTGATCGAGAATGTCCGGACGTAGCTTGACGTTGCCGGGCTTGTAGACGCCGTGCACGTTGCCGAACGTCGCGGCCAGCAGGTACTTGCCGTGTTCACCGTGCCCCAGTGCCTCGACGGTCTCCTCGAAGTCCTCCGGGCTGGTGTAGAGCTTCTCGTTGATCTCGGCCTCGACGCCGTCCTCTTCGCCGCCGACGACGCCGATCTCGATCTCCAGGATGATCTTGGCGGCCGCCGCCGCCTTGAGCAGCTCCTGGGCGATCGCGAGGTTCTCGTGCATCGGAACTGCGGAGCCGTCCCACATGTGTGACTGGAACAGCGGGTTCTTGCCGGCGGCCACCCGTTCGGCCGAGATCGCCAGCAGCGGACGCACGTAGGTGTCGAGTTTGTCCTTGGGGCAATGGTCGGTGTGCAGCGCGACGTTGATCGGGTACCGGGCCGCAATGCTGCCGGTGAACTTGGCCAGCGCCACCGCGCCGGCCACCATGTCCTTGACCCCAAGGCCGGAGGCGAACTCCGCGCCACCGGTGGAGAATTGAATGATGCCGTCACTTCCCGCGTCGGCGAAGCCTTTGATGGCGGCGTTGACGGTCTCCGAAGAGGTGCAGTTGATGGCCGGGAATGCGTACGAGTTCTCCTTGGCGCGTCCGAGCATCTCGGCGTAGACCTCGGGAGTTGCGATCGGCATGAAACTTCCTCCTCCAAAGACTGGGTCCAATCAGTATCGCAAGATCCCGTTGAATGTGGGCAGCCAGGACGGGGCCGGTATGTTGTGAGATCGTGAGCACCGCCGTGATGGCCTCGGGGAACATCCTCGACCCGATGTTCTGGCTCGGCGGCGACGGCCCGTTCGGGTCGGCGGTCCTGCCGACGATCCTCGTCATCGTCTTCGTCGAGACCGGGCTGCTGTTCCCGCTGCTGCCAGGCGAGTCGCTGCTGTTCACCGGCGGGTTGCTGGCCGCCCATGGCAATCCCAACATCTGGGTGCTGGCCCCTGCCGTCGCGGTGGTGGCCATCCTCGGCGACCAGACCGGCTACTTCATCGGGCGCCGGATCGGGCCGGCGCTGTTCAAGAAGGAGGACTCGCGCTTCTTCAAGCAGCACCACGTGACCGACTCGCATGCCTTCTTCGAGAAATACGGGCCGCCGGCCATCATCCTGGCTCGGTTCATGCCGTTCGTGCGCACGTTCACGCCGGTGGTCGCCGGGGTGTCGTACATGCGCTATCCGGTGTTTCTGGGATTCGACATTGTCGGCGGCGTCCTATGGGGTGGCGGTGTGACGGTTGCCGGCTATTTCCTGGGCAACGTACCGTTCGTCCACCAGAATCTGGAAAAGATCGTCCTGGTCATCCTGTTTGTGTCGATGTTGCCGGCGTTCATCGCGGCCGGGCGTGGCTACCTGGCCCGTCGCAGGAGCACTTCAGGAGACTTCCGTCCTGCGGTACTGGACGAAACCGTCGAATAATTCCGGTCTGTCGACCGAACTCTTCTGCACCGCGTCGGCCGGCGCGGTACCGAGCAGAATGCGCTTGATCGGGATCTCCAGCCGCTTGCCGGTCAAGGTTCGCGGGATGCCGGGAACTACCAGGATGTCGTCCGGCACGTGTCTCGGGGAGGCCCCGTTGCGGATTGCCGTGACGATCCTCGAACGCAGTTCCTCGTCCAGTTCAACACCGTCTTCCAGATCCACGAACAGCGGCATCCAGTAGCCGCCGTCGTCCTGCTCGATGCCGACCACCACACAGTCGCGCACCTCGGGCATGCGCTCCACCGGGCCGTAGATGTCGGCGCTGCCCATCCGGACACCCAGCCGGTTCAGGGTGGCATCTGAACGGCCGTGCACCACAACGGATCCCCGGTCGCTGATGGTGAGCCAGTCACCGTGGCACCAGACACCCGGATACTTGTCGAAGTAGGCGGCGCGATAGCGGCTGCCGTCGGCGTCGTTCCAGAAGGACACCGGCATCGACGGCATGGGCTTGGTCAGGACCAGTTCGCCCTCTTCCCCGATGATCGGGGTCCCCGGGCCGGCCCAGGCCTCGATGGCCGCGCCCAGGCAGATGCAGTTCAGTTCGCCGGCGACCACCGGCACAATCGGACTTCCGCCGATGAAGGCCGTGCAGACGTCGGTGCCACCGGACATCGAGATCACCGGAACCCGCCGTCCCAGCCCCTCCTGCACCCAGCCGAATGCGGACGCCGGCAGCGGTGAACCGGTCGACCCCACCGTTCGCAGCCCATCGAGCGAATACGACTTGCCTGGTGCCAGACCCTGTTTGGCGCAGCCCAGCAGGTAGCCGGCCCCGGCGCCGAACACCGTGACCCCGGCGTCGGCGGCCACCCGCCACAGGCCGTCCGTCGTCGGGTAGGTCGGGCTGCCGTCGTAGAGCACGATGGTGGTGTCGACCAGCAGCCCGGACACCAGCAGGTTCCACATCATCCAACTGGTGGACGAGTACCACAGGAAATGCTCGCCGGGATGCAGGTCCAGTTGCAGGCCCAGGTATTTCAGGTGCTCCAGCAGCGCACCGCCATGACCGTGCACGATGCCTTTTGGCTTGCCGGTGGTTCCCGACGAGAACATCACCCAGAGCGGGTGCGCGAACGGGACCGGCAGGATCTCCAGCGGGGCGTCCGCTCCGACTGCCGCCGACCATGGAACCCATTGATCGCTGGAGTCCTCTAGGTCTAGTCCAAGGCGGGGCACCACCACGGTGGCCCGCAGCGTCGGCATCGCCGCCCGGATCGTGGTCAGCTCCGGTCGCCGGTCGATGCGCTTGCCGGCGTACAGGGAGCCGTCGGTGGCGACTAGGACTTTCGGCTCCACCTGGCCCAGCCTGGCTATCACGCCGTCGACGGACACGTCCTGGTTGCACACCGCCCAGATCGCGCCCACGCTCGCCGCGGCCAGCGCGGCGACCACGGCCTCGCCGACGTTGGGCAGATACCCGACGACACCGTCGCCGGGCTTCACCCCGAGACCCCGCAGGTAGGCCGCGAACGCGGCGGTCTCGCGCTGCAGTCGGGCCCACGACCACTCGGTCGAGCCGTCCTCGCCGGCGACGATCATCGCGGGGCGTTCGTCTGTGGCGTGCCGAAATATCTCGGTGGCGTAATTGATTGTGGCGCCGGGGAACCACTCGGCGCCCGGCATGGTCGAGTTGGCCAGCACCGCGGTCGGTGGGCTGGCCGCCTGGATGTCGTAGTACTCCCAGACGGCGTCCCAGAACCATTCGATGTCATCCACCGACTTCGCCCACAGCTCTTGGTAATTGGCGTAATGACCGCGTCCGGTCTCGGCCAGCCAGGCCATGAAGTGGGTGAGGTTCGCCGCGGCCAGACTCGCCTCGTCGGGGTGCCAGCCGCCGTCGAGTTCACTCATGACTTGCTCACGGCGGTGACGTTACAGGCGGCCTCCATCAGCATCCACCCCGAAACCTGTACCGAAAGGTCCCGCTCGGCGATCTCGGAAGCGTCCACCGCACCTTCGACGAACTGCGCCCCCTGACCACCCTCCCTGGGGAGCTCAGCCGCGCGATCCCAAAACGCCCCGAATAGCGGCAATCCGTCGACCGTCTGACGGTTGTCCCACGCCGATTGCGCCGAGGACAACACCACCGCGCGGGCCGTGTCGCGGGCCGCGACGTCCGGAGCCGAGTCACCGGGGAGCGCTGTGGCGACCAATGCAAGGTAGCGGGCGGTAACGCCCGCGAAGAGTCCGCCGTCCCCGCCGCCCGCGCCACTCAGCACCCCCGCCGGCGCCATCTGCTCGCTGACGGCCGCGACCAGGCGGTGCACCCGGGCGGGGTGCCGGTCGTCGCTGGTGCGCGCCGCAAGCTCCGTTTCCAGCCCCAACACCACGCCCTGGCAGTAGGTGTACTGCGCGCGGACCAGGGAGCCGCCCTTGATGCCGTCGAACACCAGGTGCGTCTCCGGGTCGATCAGAGTGCTGTCGATCCAGTCGGCCATCTGCTGGGCCCGCCGTAGCCGGTCGCCGTAGCGGGCCAGGAAGAGTCCCACCGGGCCGTTGGCCGGGGCGTTGAAGAACTGGTCCTGCTTGCGCCACGGGATGCCGCCGCCGTCCTCGGGCACCCACGCTTTGACGAACTGGTCGGTGAGCTTGGGCAGCGCGCGCTTGCGCTCGACACCGGCCAGTCGCGCGGCACGTTCCAGGGCCAGCGCCAGCCACGCCATGTCGTCGTAATAGCTGTTGATCCACGATCCGTTGTTGCGCAGCCGGTGTGAGCGGACCTGCCGGTTGATCTTGATGCGGCGTTCTGGCTGCGGGTCCCGCACTTGGGCGTCGACCAGGCAATCCAGCAGGTGCGCCTGCCACCAGTAGTGCCAGGTGCCGAACAGCCGGTCGCGCCGCTCCGATGGCCAGGCCACCACTCCGAGCTGAGTTCCGGGCAGTGCCCATAGCCGTTTCAGGTGTCGTTGCTCAACAGCGGCTTCGGCGCTGGCCGCCCGGTTCGCCCATAGCTGATCCATGCCTGCAGATCCTGCCATCGTTGGCCCGTCGGCCGCTGAAGCGGTCACCAGGCGCGGGTCAGGTCCCCGTGCTGCCTGATCCAGGCGTGCATCGCGATGCCGGCGGCAACGCCGGCGTTGATGCTGCGCGTCGAACCGAACTGGGCGATCGACACCGTGATGGCCGCGCCCAACCGGGTGTCGTCGGTGATGCCGGGACCTTCCTGACCAAACACCAATAGACATTCGTGCGGCAGCGCGGTCTCTTCGAGCCGTGCGGCCCCCGGCACGTTGTCCACCGCGACCACGCTCAGACCGGTCGCCACCGCGAAGTCCAGCAATTCGGCGGTGCTGTCGTGATGACACAACCGCTGATAGCGGTCGGTCACCATGGCGCCGCGGCGATTCCAGCGTCGGCGCCCGACGATGTGCACGGTGTCCACGGCGAATGCGTTGGCGGTGCGCACCACCGAACCGATGTTGGCGTCGTGGCCGAAGTTTTCGATCGCGATGTGCAGCGGGTGCCGTCGGGTATCGATATCGGCGATGATCGCCTCGCGCGTCCAATAGCGGTAAGCGTCGACGACATTGCGAGTATCGCCGTCGCGCACCAGGACTGGGTCGTAACGCGGGTCGTCGGGGACATCTCCCGGCCATGGCCCGACGCCGGTGGCGGGTGCTGCCCACTCGGTGGGGCCTGGCTCGCTCACCTGATCGTCCACACGCCGGCGTGGGTGCCCACGACTGCCACCGTCGCGTAGAGCAATGCCTCGCTGATTTCGCCCTGGGTGCACAACGACGCGTCGACGTGCACCGCGTCCAACGACGCGTCGGGCAGGATCAGCACTGACGCACCGTACACAGCGCAGGCCGGGTTCAGTCCGGCGCCCGGAAGCGTCGGCGAGGCCAGCAGCATCATCGGGCCACCGCGGCTTGCGGACTCGTCCCGATACCGGACCGCCAGGGCATCGGCTTCCAGCCCCAAGAGCATGTAGCCGTTGCCGTGGAACGCCCCGGCGTCGCCGAGCTGCGCCTTGGTCACCGGGGTTCCGTCCGCGCGCCAGGCCGACAGGCTGATGGTCTTGACGACCATGCCGGTGTCGTTTGCGTTCGTGGGCAGCAGGCCCACCGGAAACGCCACCGGATACGCGGCCGAGGTGTTCGGGATGCGGTCCCGCGCCGAGTAGCTGTACACCCCGCGGGCCTGGCTTCGCTCTTTCAGCGGGCCCAGGCAGACCGTGCCGGTGAGCCGGTCGGGCGGCGCCGATAGCGGCGAGGTGATGTCGTGCACTGTCGTCATCGCGGTGTCGCAGCTGCCCAGCCCGGTGGCCTCCAGCGGATGGGCCAGCGCGCCGTAGAGCCCGAAGCGAATGTCCTCGGGTTTGGCGTGCGGCGCCTTCGGGTCGGCCGGAGACGCGTCTACGTCGATCAGCACATAGTCGCCGTCCCAGCGCAAGTTCGACACCGACATGTTCCAGCCGAGCAACGCCAGCGATTCCCCGAAGCGGGCGCCCTCGGCGCCGTAGGGACGCACGGAGTGGTTGGAGCTCGAACAGGCCACCAGGCAGGCGGCCAACACGGCTAGGGCAAGCAGAGTGCGCAAGCCCGCCTAGCCCAGCCCGAGATCGGCAAGGCCCAGCACGCTGCGGTAGAGCAACCCTTCGGCTTGGACGGCCTCGGCGGCGCCGGTGGCGCGGTCCACCACGGTGGCGACGCCGATCACCTCGCCGCCCGCGTCTTGGACTGCGTGAACCGCTGTCAGCGCAGATCCACCCGTGGTGCTGGTGTCTTCCACTACCAGCACGCGCTGACCGCCAACCTCGGACCCCTCGATAAGGCGTTGTAAGCCATGGGCTTTCGCGGACTTGCGCACCACGAACGCATCTATCGGACGCCCGGGCGCATGCATGATGGCGGTCGCGACCGGATCGGCCCCCAGCGTCAGCCCGCCGACAACCGCGTAGTCCCAGTCCTGGGTGAGTTCGCGCATCAACTGGCCGATCAGGGCAGAGGCCCGGTGGTGCAGGGTGGCGCGGCGCAAGTCGACGTAGTAGTCGGCCTCCTTGCCCGATGACAGCGTGACTCGACCGTGTATGACCGATAGCCGGCGCACCAGATCAGCCAACTCCGCGTGCTCAGGTGCAGCCATGGGCGACAGCGTACTGCTCTCAGTGCTGGTAGTTACTGGCCTGACTGCCATTACGCCCCGCCGGCGGCGGGCGCCGGACAGTTCCGGGGCGACCCTCTTTGCGAATCTCCGTGCGACTCTCGTCGCGGCGAACAGGCTCAGGGCTATGGCGCGCCGCCTGAACATCCGAGCCGAGCAGCCCGGCCACGTCCTGATCGGGGCGCCTGGCTGGCAACTCGGCGCGCCCGGCCGGCGCCAGGGGACGGCTCGGTGCCGCGTTGCGGAGGGCGGCGGGCTCGCCCGCCTCCTGAGCGGTCTCATGAGGCAGCGGTGGCAGAACCCGCAGTAGGTCGTTGAATTGGCGCACGGTGCGCAGGCCCTCATCCCATTGGATGCGAGTGCTGGTGACAGGCAATGAGACCAGCGTCCAGTTCTGCTCGTTCCACATGATCTCGGCGCAGTCGGGTGCGGTGTGCGCGAAGGTGACCATTCGCCGGTCGCAGGCCCGCCGGGCCGCGTCCAGATTGGTGGAGTACACCATCCGCGGCCCGATCGCGCCGAGCAGCCAGATGTCACTCTCCCTGGGTTCTTTCAGCCCTTTGAGCCGCAGGTCGATAACGACGTTGGTGCCCACCTTGCGGTGCAGGGCGATCACCGTGGCGACTTCGTCGAGGTCGAAGATGTACACGGCCTCGCCACGTATCTGACCCAGCACGACGTTGTGGGCGGGGACGTCGCCCACCGTCGACATGACGCCGCGCTTCCAGCGCTTCAAGATGTCGGTTGACTCGCGCTCAAAGTCGAATCCATGCGACCGCGCCCACGACTTACGGCGCCTGCTGCGACCGCGGCGCCGGTCGATATCGACATACAACAGCACCACCGCGCCGACGAAGCACAGCGCGGAGAGCGTGAACCATAGCGGGACCATCCCACGTAGCGTATCTGCTGTTCGCCTGGAACACAGATTCCCGCCGGGTCACAACCCAATCACGGGATGCAACACGCGCCACAGGCGCCGCCCGACGACGATGCGGGCCAGCATGGGCCGCTGAGGAGTCGGGCAATCAGGGCTCAGCCGAGGATCAGCGCGTCGCCGTCGGGGCTCACGTTGACGGGAACGGTGTCGCCGTCGTGCACGTCGCCGGCAAGCAGCATCTTGGCCAACTGATCGCCGATGGCGTGCTGCACCAGCCGGCGTAACGGCCGGGCCCCGTAGACGGGGTCGAATCCCCGCTGTGCCAGCCAACCCTTGGCCGGCAGCGAAACCTCCAGTTGCAGCCGTCGCTGGGCGAGCCGCCTGTCCAGCTGGTCGAGCTGGATATCGACGATCTGTACCAGCTCTTCGGGATCGAGCCCGTCGAAAATCAGCACATCGTCGAGACGGTTGATGAACTCCGGCTTGAATGCCGCGCGTACCGCCGCCATCACCTGCTCCTCGCTGCCACCCGACCCGAGGTTGGACGTCAGGATGAGGATCGTGTTGCGGAAGTCCACCGTGCGGCCCTGCCCATCCGTGAGCCGGCCCTCGTCGAGCACCTGCAGCAGGACGTCGAACACATCCGGGTGGGCCTTTTCCACCTCGTCGAACAGCACCACCGTGTAGGGACGCCGGCGCACCGCCTCGGTCAGCTGACCACCCTGGTCGTAACCGATGTAGCCGGGAGGCGCACCCACCAGGCGGGCCACCGAGTGCTTCTCGCCGTACTCGCTCATGTCGATGCGGACCATCGCGCGCTCGTCGTCGAACAAAAAGTCGGCCAGTGCCTTGGCCAGCTCGGTCTTGCCGACACCGGTGGGTCCGAGGAACAGAAACGATCCGGTCGGCCTGTTCGGGTCGGCGACCCCCGCCCGAGTGCGACGCACCGCGTCGGAGACGGCCTGCACGGCCTTCTTCTGCCCGACCACGCGCCGGCCCAGCTCGTCTTCCATTCGCAGCAGCTTGGCGGTCTCGCCCTCCAGTAACCGGCCGGCCGGGATGCCCGTCCAGGCCGACACCACATCGGCGATGTCGTCGGGACCGACCTCTTCCTTGAGCATCACGTCGGTCCGCGCCTCAGCCGTCGGCAGCGCGGCGTCGAGCTTCTTTTCCACCTCCGGGATGCGTCCGTAACGCAGCTCGGCGGCCTTGGCCAGGTCGCCGTCGCGCTCGGCACGGTCGGACTCGCCGCGCAACGTGTCGAGCTGTTCCTTGAGTTCGCGGACGACGTCGATGGCGTTCTTCTCGTTGTGCCAGCGCGTGGTCAGCTCGGCGAGTTGTTCTTTGTAGTCGGCCAGTTCTGCGCGCAACTTCTCCAAGCGATCCTTGGATGCCGCGTCTTCCTCTTTGGCCAGCGCCATCTCTTCGATCTCGAGTCGGCGCACCAGCCGTTCGACTTCGTCGACCTCGACGGGCCGCGAGTCGATCTCCATCCGCAGCCGGCTGGCGGACTCGTCGACCAGGTCGATCGCCTTGTCCGGCAGGAATCGGGCGGTGATGTAGCGGTCGGACAAGGTGGCCGCGGCCACCAGCGCAGAGTCGGTGATGCGCACGCCGTGATGCACCTCGTAGCGGTCCTTCAGCCCGCGCAGGATCCCGACGGTGTCTTCCACCGACGGCTCACCGACGAACACCTGCTGGAAGCGCCGCTCCAGCGCGGCGTCCTTTTCGATGTATTTGCGGTACTCGTCGAGCGTGGTCGCGCCAACCAGCCGCAGTTCGCCACGGGCCAGCATCGGCTTGATCATGTTGCCGGCGTCCATCGCCGACTCACCGCTCGCGCCGGCCCCGACGATGGTGTGCAACTCGTCGATGAACGTAATGATCTGCCCCGCCGAGTTTTTGATGTCGTCGAGCACGGCCTTGAGCCGTTCCTCGAACTCGCCGCGGTACTTGGCACCTGCCACCATCGAGCCGAGGTCCAGCGAGACCACGGTCTTGTCGCGCAGGCTCTCCGGCACGTCGCCGGCGATGATGCGCTGGGCCAGGCCCTCCACGATCGCGGTCTTGCCGACACCGGGCTCGCCGATGAGCACCGGATTGTTCTTGGTACGACGGGATAGCACCTGCACGACACGGCGAATCTCGTTGTCCCGTCCGATGACTGGGTCGAGCTTGCCCTCGCGGGCCTGCTCGGTCAGGTCGGTCGAGTACTTCTCCAGCGCCTGGTAAGTGGCCTCGGGGTCAGCGCTGGTGACCCGGGCGCTGCCGCGAACCTTGACGAAGGCGTCGCGCAATGCCTCCGGTGAGGCGCCCTGGCCGGTGAGGAGCTTGGCTACGTCCGAATCGCCGGTAGCCAGCCCCACCAGCAGATGCTCGGTCGAGACGTATTCATCGTCCATCTCGGTGGCCAGCTGCTGAGCGGCGGTGACGGCAGCCAGCGATTCGCGGGACAGCTGCGGTGTCGCGTTGGCGCCGCTGGCCTGCGGCAGTCGGTCCATGATGCGCTGCGCTTCAGTGCGGACGGTGGCGGGCTCAACGCCGACAGCCTCCAATAGCGGCGCGGCGATCCCGTCGTTCTGCGTCAGCAATGCCAACAGGAGATGGACAGGCCTGATCTCGGGATTACCGGCAGCTGTCGCCGCCTGTAGAGCAGATGTCAGGGCCGCCTGCGTCTTCGTTGTCGGGTTGAAAGAGTCCACGACACCTCCGTTCGGGTACTTGGGAAAATGCTTCTCGCGTTGTTCAACGCCGTCAATGTTGAGTCTGTTCCGCTCAACTCTAGCGCATTTTTCCGATCGGAGTCTATGCGGCGCCCGCCGGTCGGCACCGAGCCTAGAATCGGGGCCCGTGGGCTTAGAGGACCGGGACGCGCTGCTG
>Ga0182014_10002972_pt1 | contig 20799 bp, 21 predicted proteins | sample 612S2DmetaG_FD_120489 | JGI IMG/M metagenome (GOLD analysis project Ga0182014, IMG submission 120489) | Permafrost microbial communities from Stordalen Mire, Sweden - 612S2D metaG | ecosystem: Environmental > Terrestrial > Soil > Wetlands > Permafrost | place: Sweden: Stordalen | collected... | reverse complement strand
GCGTACTCCTTTCAAGAGTGGTTAAGTAGGTTGAATCGAATTCGGAATTGCCCAGGAATCGAGGACTGTTAGCACTTGAGGCTCACGAGTGCTAATTATAGGAATATGAGTGGGTAGTTGTCAAGTGTTCAGATATCATTAAATTTAAGTCTATTATAATCAATATAATACGGACTCTTGTGTTCTTGGAATTCTGACTGGGGGTGCGCCAGATCTCACGGATGGAGCCCAGGTGAGCGCCCAAAGGACGGGCGCGAACCCTTCGACAAGCTCAGGGCAGGCTCTGGGGCACCTTCCGCGTCTGATTTTGAGGGGCTTACGGTATCGCTAAAGCGATACCCTGATACGAAACCGGAGTTTTTCCGCAGCCTGTCAGGGCTGGCTGCAAATTGTTACAACACCTTAAACAAACCTCTGTAGACTGCAAAACCAAGCGAGGTTTTTTCAATGACGGCAAGCGGCGTAGCAACCCGGCGGGTTTCCCTCAGTGCAACCATTCTTTGGGTAGTGGCAGTTCTAACCGCGTCCTGCATATTCGCAGTGCCATCCCGGGCGCAGACGAACAATCTGGTCAATGCTCCAGTCGATCCCGCAGTCCGGGTGGCGTTGCGGGGCCAGCGGGCACCGTGGGCGCTGCCACAGAACAGCCGGGGGGCGGTCCCGGGCGATACCACGCTCCAGCACTTGACCTTGGTTCTCAAGCGCTCGGCGCAACAGCAGCAAGCCTTCGAACAGTTTCTGCAACAATTGCAGGATCCGTCTTCTCGCAACTACCATCACTTTCTTACGCCCATCCAGGTGGGTAAGAGGTTCGGCGCCTCGCAGCACGATCTGGATGCCGTTTCCGGATGGCTGCGGGCGCAGGGCTTGCGCGTGGACGGAGTGGCCAACAGCCTTATGATGATCGACTTCAGCGGCAATGCCTCGCAGGTCGGCGCGGCTTTTGGAACCGAGATGCGCTACTACGAGGTCAAGGGCGAGAAGCGCATCGCGACCGCCGGCGATCCCCGGATTCCAGCGGCATTCGAGGGAATCATTCAGTCCATCAGCGGCCTTAGCACCACCAACGATCACCCCTACCACGGCGCGGGAAAGGCGCACAGGGCAGAGGGCGATTCTCCGGCAGGCACGTTCTGCAACCCTACGTGCAGCAACTTTATCTTTCCCGCCGATTTCGCCACCATCTACGATTTGAACAGCGTCACGGTTGACGGCAGCGGACAAAACATTGCCATCATTGGACGATCGAGAGTCTTCGACGCCGACGTCGAGAACTTCGAGAGCCTGTCGGGGCTCGCGAAGAAGGATCCGACCGTGATCATTCCACCGGCAGGAGTAGATCCGGGACCGCCGGCGGGAACCGGGGGTACAGCGTCTGGCGACCAGGTTGAGGCGACGCTTGACGTGATGCGTTCCACCAGCGTCGCGCCCGGCGCAACCATCGATCTGGTTGTGAGCGTGGACGACAATGGAGTCAGCGGGCTCCGCATCGCCGCCCAGTATGTCGTCGATACGAACCCCGTTCCGGCCCAGATCATGAACATCAGCTTCGGAGCCTGCGAAGCGGACCGGAGCCAGTCAGACGTGCAGTTCTGGGACAGCTTGTTCAGTCAGGGTGCGGCAGAAGGCATCTCGACGTTTGTCGCTTCTGGAGACGCGGGCGCCGCTGGTTGCGACGCTTACTTTCAGACTCCGCCGCAAAACCAGATCCTCAGCATTAATTACATTTGCGCTTCGAGTTATTCCACGTGCGTCGGTGGAACCGAGTTTGCCGATACGGCGGATCCGGCCAAATATTGGAACCAGAACCCGGAACAGGCCCCTCCGTATGAATCGGCCTTGGGCTACATCCCGGAAGGTGGATGGAACGAGCCGTTGAATGGCGGAGTCACGCAGGCTGCCGCCTCAGGGGGGGGATTCAGCGTCTACATCCCGACGCCTCCGTGGCAAACCGGAACCGGGGTGCCGGGAACGCAGGGACGCTACACCCCCGATATCGCGTTCAGCGCATCTGCCCATGACGGATATTTTGGATGTCTGGCCGCGGGCGGAGGCGATTGCGTGGTGGTGGACGGCGGATTCAGCTTTGAATATTTCTTTGGAACGTCCGCCGCCGCGCCCGACATGGCCGGCATCACCGCGCTGCTCAATCAGCAAGAGCAAGCGCCTCAGGGAGAACTCAACCAGCGCCTCTACCAACTTGCTGCTACTCCTACGAACTTGGTTTTCAATGATGTCACCGTAGCCACAAGCGGGGTCACCGGTTGCGTGTTGACCACGCCCAGCATGTGCAACAACAGCACGCCCTCGCCGAGCGGACTGACGGGCGGCCTTGCCGGCTATCTGGTGACCGCAGGCTATGACGAAGTGACCGGCCTGGGTTCGATCAATGGCGCGAACTTGCTCGCCAACTGGGGCACCTTCACCTGGACGAATACCGGCAGCGCCTCGAATACGGTCCTGGCGGGGCAGACGACTCCTGCTTATACGTTTCTCGCCACTCCGGCCTCGGGGGCGGCCTTCGCGGGTGCGGTGAACTTCAGCTGTGCTTTCGCACCCGCAGACTCGACGCTGACGAATAGTAGTTGCGTCTTCACCCCGCCGTCGATTGCGGCTGGAACGTCCTCTCCCACCGGCACTGCGGTTTCAATGACCATAGCGACCGTCGGGCCAAACACGGAGACAGGAACGCAATTGCGGCGCCGAGCTGACAAGCGCTCGCCGTGGCTGCCATTTGCGCTGCCCATTGCGGGCGTGGTGATGCTCGGTCTAGCGAGCAGGAAGATATCGAAGCGTTCGGCGATTGCCATCGCGTGCGTCTCGCTCGCGCTCGCCGGGTTCATGGTCGCTTGCGGCGGAAGCTCGTCATCGACGCCGCCGGTTAGCGTAACTGTCACTCCGGGCACGACCGTGCAGCTCTATGCCAACGAAACCGGTAACGTTTGGCCCGTGACTGCAACCCAGGAAGCGTTCTTGGCCATGGTCAACAACTCCAGCAATCAGAATGTGACTTGGGCGGTAACGGGAGCGAGCACGAATGGCACGATTGGAGCCACGACCGGGATCTACACCTCGCCGGCAACCGTGCCCAGCCCGGCGACGGTTACGGTGACGGCCACGGCAGCGGCCGACACGACAAAGTCGGGATCGGGCACGGTGGACATCCTGGCTGCGACCGGCAACGGGGCGTTGCCGGCGCAGTACACGGTCACCGTGACGGCGACCGAGGGCACGACGTCGACCTCGCAGCCGGTGACGCTGGTCGTGCAGTAGGGAACGTTCTTGTAGTTGGCTGGTTTGTAATTTGGGGCGCGGGAAGATTCCGCGCTTTTTTTATGTAGGTGCGCGCGGCTTGGAATGATTCAATACCTCAATGATCCAATGGCTCAATCATGCAATGATGCGCCGAGCGGGCCGCGGCGGCCAATGTGCCAAACTGACGGCAGGGTTGCCAGCTTTCCGGCGAGTTCGGGCTGCCGCCGGCGGGAGCGACTGCTGCAAGCATTGAGTTTCAGACCCGAAATGGAACGGGCCGATGTGGCAATCGGCGTGCACCCACTCGGTGATCACTTTCCGCGAGGGGCGGTCTGCCCGGCCAGGAGATTCAGATCTGCTGCGTTGAATCGTTGCCCAGCCGATGCACGCGTGTTTGTGCGGGGAGATCGAGGAGTGCCTATGAGCATGTTTGGCTTGAGCTGCGTTGAAAGCTGTCTTAATTGCCATCTTCGTTCCCGCAATTTTTTCTGTGGCCTCTCGCAGGATTCGCTGGAGGCTTTCGACAAAATTAAACATGCCGCGGTTTTTCCCGAACACGCCGTGGTGCTGGTCGAGGGGCAAAATCCCTGCGGAATTTTTATTCTCTGCCAGGGCCGCGCCAAACTTGCCACCACCTCACGCGATGGCAGAACCTTGATTGTGCGCATCGCCGAACCGGGTGAAGTTCTGGGCTTGCACGCCGTGGTTACCGGCGCCCCTTACGAGTTGACGGTCGAGACCATGCAGCCCTGCCAACTGAACTTCGTGGGCCGCGAAGACATGCTGCGCTTTCTCAGTGAGCACGCGGATGCCTCTCTCCATGCCACCCAGCATCTGGCGCGAGATTGTTCCGATGTGTATGGTGTGGTGCGCACGATCGGGTTGTGCCATTCGGTTTCGGAGAGGTTTGCCAGATTCCTGCTCGAATCCTCGGCCGAGGGCGAGGTGAGCAACGGAACGGTACGCGTGCGGCTGGCGATGACCCATGAAGAAATCTCGCAACTGATCGGCACCAGCCGCGAAACCATCACGCGCCTGCTCTCCGAGTTCCGCCGGAGCTCGATGGCGGAACTGAAGGGCTCGATGTTGATTATTCATAACCGTCCGGCTCTGCAGCACTTGGTCGGCGCGTAAGGGCAGGTAGGGACGGGCACCGCCGCCACCACTCAAGGTTCTCCACTATCGCTTTTTGCTTTCTGCTCTGGCATTCGCTTCCGCGGCCCACTCGTAGCCCACGGCGGCCGGGGAAATTGCGCGAACAGAGAATCTGGCCGGGCAACTGCAATTTCCTCAACTGGCGCAATATCGGGCATTTCACCAGTAACGGTCAGTGGCTTGTTTACGGGACCAGTTCTAGAATGGCTGCTATGAAAAAAAGTTTTGCGATCTTGAGTGCGGTGGCGATGGTGCTTGGGGTGGGCATGATGGGGACGGCGGGGGCTCAGCAGGTTGAGGGGCCGATGTCGGATTTGCGGTTTGTGGTGTTGAAAGACTCCAACGGCAAGCCGGTGAGGAATGCGGCGGTGGTGTTGCATCCGGTGAGTAAGACGGGAAAGCAGGCGAAGGGCGGGTTAGAGTTGAAGACGGACAACGAGGGGCGGACGAATATTGACGGGATTCCGTATGGGCCGCTGCGGGTGCAGGTACTGGCGCCGGGGTTCCAGACTTTTGGGGAAGACTACCAGATCGACAAGCCGGAGTTGCAGATAACGGTGAAGCTGAAGCGTCCGGGGGGACAGTACTCGGTGTATGAGAATCAGGGAGACGCGAAGAAAGCTGGCGACAAGAAACCGGCGGAGGAGAAGCCGCAGTAGTCAGTGGCCGGTGGCCAGTCGTCAGTGATCAGTGATTCGTGGCATCGGCGCCCGGCCCCTAAAGGGGCATCTGATTTCGAGAACTTACGGCATCGCTAAAGCGATGCCCTGATACGAAACTCGGGTTTTGCCTGCCTGAGAGTGAGGGTGCATATGAAAAGAAGACTTTCGATGGTGATGGCGGCGGTGATGGTGTTGGGGGTCGGCATGGCTGGGCTGGCGTGGGCTCAGGATGATGAGGGGCCGACGTCGAGCTTGCGGTTTGTGGTGGTGCGCGACTCCGACGGCAAGCCGGTGAGGAACGCGGAGGTGGTGCTGCATTCGGTGAAGCGCAAGGGAAAGCAGGCGCCGGGAGAGATGGAGTTGAAGACGGATGCAGAGGGGAAGACGAACGTTGACGGAATTCCGTATGGTCCGCTGCGAGTGCAGGTGCTGGCGCCGCATTTTCAGACGTTCGGGGAGGACTATGAGATCAACAAGGCGGAGATGGAGATCACGGTGAAGCTGAGGCATCCGGGCGGCCAGTACTCGGTGTACGAGAATCACGGGGACGAGAAGAAGCCGCAGTAATTTATGGGGTGACAGGGAAGGCCGGGTGGCCTACAATTCGCCTGCCATGGGATTGCAGGAACTCAGTGTCGAGCGCTATGAAGGGGTGGCGGACGATCAGCGGATTCTGTTGCTGCGCGGGCCGATCACGATAGAAACCGCGCTGCAATTCGAGCGGGCGGTGTGGCATGAGCGCGCGGAGACGATGATTCTGGATCTGTCGGATGTCCCTTACATCGATTCGGTGGGATTGGGGTCGCTGGTGAGGGCGTACGTATCGCATCAGAAAACGGGACGATGCCTGGTGCTGACGGGGATGAAGCCGCGGGTGCGCAGGATTATGGAAATCACCAAGGTGAACGATTTCTTTGTGACGTTCAGCACGACGTGGGAAGCGGTGGAAGCGCTGGCTAACACCGGAACGGCCTGAGGGCAATAGTTTGACCTCGACCTTGCGGACAGCCCTGGCAAGGCTCCATGTATCGCACAGAGGCAATATTCTGTCCCTCCCCCAGCGCTCTCGTTTTGCCCAGGTGGCTGACGATTGGGGGTTTGGGTGTAATGCCGATGTTTCGCCAACTGACGTCGGACTATTGCACAAAGTCCTTGAGAATAGACTTAACCCAGTCGCGAGTCTCCTCGTCGGAACGGCCTGCAGACTGCGCGATCCATACGTCGTCGTACAAAGTTCCCAAACTGCTGATTTGATCTGCGTAGTCTGAGCGAACCCACAGTGACTCAAAATCACGAGTGTGCCGAAGCGGATCATCTCCGCTGTTTAGAATCTCTCTGGCAATCTGCTTCGCCACGCGCACGGCCGCCTCTCCGATCGGAATCTGGGATAGTCCAATTTCCTGCATCACGCGGGGAAGCCCTTCCGCAACCTCGAAGTAGGTAGGGTGTTCCAGAACAGCCGAGCGCCTTATCGCCTTGCCGTCCAGACCTGCCTCTAGGGCACCTAATGCGATCTGCGGCATATCGGCAGAAGCAATGATATTGAGCGCGAGTCTCGCCTCGATCTGGTCTCGATCAAATGCCACGCCGCGATTTTACGCGATCCGTTGTAGTTGGCGAAACCGGGCGCTAACGCTCAAAACCCCTTACTAATGGTCTTGTCTGACGGCGGCCACGTCTGACAGCACGGTGTGAAAGGTCAAGTCTCGGCTCTTACAGCTTGAGGCGAGCAAGCGACTTGCGGCCTCACGTGATTACGGGAATGTTGCTCATTCCTGCGGTGCCGAAGATGCGGCGGTAGCGTTCGATGTCTTCCGGTGTGCCGAGCGCCTTGGCGTAGTTGTCGGAGAGCTTGACGGCGGGCTTGCCTTCGACCGTGGATACCTTGCAGATCAGGCTGATGGGATCGAAGTCGCTGCCGCCGGCGGGATCGCAGCCGCGAAAATCGTTAGTGAGCAAAGTGCCCCAGCCGGCACTGAAACGAATGCGGCGGCCGGGAGTCCACTTCTCGCGATCGAGGAAATCGGCGGCGCTGCGGAAGTCATTGACGGTGACGCCGTTCGCCAGCGTTCCACCAAAATAGGCGTGCAGGCCGAGGATGTCATCGACGTCAAGCGCGTCGGAGGCGATGATGCGCTTGTCCTGCGGGTCTCGGCCGCGCGCCTTGAGCCAGTCGATATATTCGTCGCCGGCGATGTAGGGATTCTTGCTGTCAATGCGCTGGCCGGTCCAATCGGCGGTCCAGTCGGGGGCATGGTCGAGGAATTGGGTGGTTCCGAAAGTATCCGGCAACATAATGCGGAGAGCGCCGTGGTAGGTGGCCTGCCACAACTCGAGGGCGCGGTATTGCGAAGCTCGGATGGCATCATCGTCATCGTTATCATTGGGCACCAGTGCGGCAAGGGACATGGGGATCTCATGGGCGTTGGTTCCGATGGCTTCCAGATCATGCTTATGGGCGAGGAAGGCATTCGAGGTTCCGGTAAAGGCGCTGCCCAGATTCGCGGCCATGGCGTTGACCACGTATTCCTGCCAGAGGAAGCTGTGGCGGCGGCGGGTTCCGAAGTCGGCCACGGCGAGACCGGGAACGCCGCGCAGGCGCTCGATTTTGCCCCAGAGCTTTGTTTTCGCGCGGGCGTACAGGATGTCGAGACCGAACTCGCGCAATTTCTTTAGACCGGCTCGGGTCTTGAGCTCGTCGAGGATGGGAAGCGCGTAGAGTTCCCACATTGTGGTATCGGTCCACAGGCCGTCGAAAGAAAGGATGAACTGTCCGTCCTCGATCGAGAGCTCATAGTCGGACAATCGGAAATCGCGTTCCAGCCATTCCAGAAAGGCGGGTGCGAAGATTCCGCGGCGGCCATAGAAAGTGTTGCCGGCGAGCCAGACCAGTTCCGACCTGCGAAAGCGGAGGCTGCGAGCGTGCTCCATTTGGTGGATCAGCTCCTCGCGCGGGAACATGTCGGCAAGGCGCACCGAAGTGGAACGGTTGAAGAGAGAGAACGACACGTGGGTCGCCGGATAATGCTTCCAGATGAACTGGAGCATCAGCAGTTTGTAGAAATCGGTATCGAGCAGAGACCGGATAACCGGGTCCAGTTCCCAATTGTGGTTGTGCGCCCGGCGGGCGAAGTTGATGATCATCGCAAACTGTCTCGCGTACTATCCTCTGCGACAGGGCTGAGAAAATCAACCGCAGTGAACTAGCGAGGCGCTTTTTCGTGTGGTTGGGCTGACTTGGGGAAGGCAAACAGGGTACTATCGAATTTCTGCATGAGACTGCCTGGGCCCTACACTAACGCACGCCGAAGTTGCGCATCGTTATTTCTTGCGATGGGGCAGGCCCACGGCTGGGCGGTGTCTTCGGGCCGCGCGCTGCACGCGCTGGCGGCCGGAGTGCTGCCGGCGATGTTCCTTTTGCGCTCGACCCGCGAGGAGATTTACAACATTCTCTGGGTGCTGGTGTTCGGCTTTGCCACGCTGAATATTTTGAGCCTGGGGGCGCGGCGTTTCGAGCGGGAAAAGAGTGGTCTGAACTTTGGGGAGATTCTGGCAGTCCTGGTGGTGGTGGTGTCGATCGTCCTGCTGGGTTGGGAGATGCTGTATCTGTTCAACATTCTGCCGATTCGGCTGACGCCGCGCTGACGCGGATTGCGGTATGATCGCCTGTGGTGAAACGCGAATCCAATTTTCGTGACCCCAGTTTTGACGTGACTTGCCCCTGCTGCGGGGCGGTCCTGAAGATCGACGCTGCCACGCGCAGCATCATCGCGCACACGGCGCCGGTCAAACCGAAAACCTTCAACGACATGGAAGAGGCGGCTCGCGCGATGAAGGAGCAGGACAGCCGGCGCGATTCGATCTTCCGCCAGTCGATGGAAGCGCAAAAGCATGCCTCGGAGCTGCTGGAGAAGAAATTCCAGGAGGCGGTGAAGAAGGCCAAGGAAACTCCGGACACGGGAAAGCCGATCCGGGATTTCGATTTGGACTGAAAACCCAGTTCCCAGTTCCCAGTTCTCAGTTCCCAGTCTGACGCTCGGGAGGATTTTACTGAGAACTGGGAACTGAGAACTCCTAATGAAACCTCTTCTCCTTGGGCATCGTGGGGCTCGGGCTTTCCGGCAGATTCCTGAAAATACTTTGGCTTCGTTTGAGCTTTGCTTAGAGCAGGGCTGCGACGGGTTTGAGTTTGACGTGCGCCGTTCTTTCGACGGGGAGGCGGTGGTCTGCCACGATGCGACTGCCGACGGAGTAGAGATTGAGAAGACGACAGCGAAAAGCTTGCGGCTGCCTGCACTGGAAGATGTTCTTCGGCAATTTGCCGGGCGCGCATTCCTTGATGTCGAGTTGAAGGTTACGGGGCTGGAGGCGCAGACGCTGGCGGAGTTGCGCAAGCATCCGCCGCAAACGGGATACGTGGTTTCATCGTTTCTTCCTGAGGTGCTCACGACAATTCACGAGCTTGATCCGGCGATTCCGTTGGGATTTCTATGCGAGACTGAGGCACAGCTGCGAGGTTGGCGCCAAATGCCGGCGGAGTGGGTGATTCCGCCGTTCGAACTGGCAGATCGAGAGTTGATCGAATTGGTTCATACGGCAGGGAAGAGAATCATGGTTTGGACGGTGAATCGCGCCGAGCGCATGCGTGAGTTCGCGGCGTGGGGCGTGGGTGCGATTATTTCGGATGAGACGGAGTTGCTAGTGCGGTCGCTGCGATAGGTTTGGGAGAAGTTTGGCGAATGGCGCTGCCGAGCTGCGCTCGGCTGGACGGGCGAGACGCCCGTCCCTCCACAGTCCTGCGCTGCCATTGCTCATGCAATTCGGGTCGTTTACATTGAACAGGATGCCCACCACAGGCGAACGATTCGAGCGAGCGGTTCAGATCATGGCGCGATTGCGGGCTCCCGGCGGATGCCCTTGGGATCGCGAACAAACCTTCGACACCATCAAGCCCTACACGCTGGAAGAGACTTACGAGGTCCTCGAAGCCATCGACAATCGCGACTGGCCGGAACTGACGGGCGAGTTGGGCGATCTGCTGTTGCAGGTGCTGTTCTATTCGCAGATGGCAAGCGAAGAAGGCCATTTCTCGGTGGACGATGTGCTCGACCGACTTGCTAACAAACTGGTGGACCGGCATCCGCATGTGTTTGGCGATGTGAAGGCGGACACTCCTGCCGAAGTGCTGCGCAACTGGGAGGCGTTGAAGGCGCAAGAGAAAGAGAAAAAGAAACGGCGGGCGGCGGAGGAGAAAGCGGGGCAGGTTGGTGACTCCGACACCCGCCCAAGCGGAGCTTGGACGGGGCACCCAGCCGAGCCGCAATCCGTGCTGGCGGGCGTGTCGTCGAAAATGCCCGCGCTGATGGAGGCCTATAAACTCAGCTCGCGCGCGGCGCACGTGGGATTTGACTGGCCGGAGATGGAAGGGCTGTTTGAAAAGCTGGCAGAAGAAACCACGGAGTTGCGCGAGGAACTCAAGGCGGCGCCGGTCAAGCGTCCATCGAGGACGGGGATTGCGGGGTCGGGAAAGCCGCATGTTCCGCCCGAAGTGCGGGTGCGCCTGGAAGATGAAGTTGGAGATCTGTTCTTTGTACTGGTGAACATTGCGCGCTATCTGTCGCTCGATCCGGAGTCGGCATTGCGGAAGACGAATCGCAAATTCAAGCGCCGGTTTCAATGGATGGAGGAACGGTTGCGCGCCGGTGGGCGAACCCCACAGCAAGCGTCGATGGACGAACTGGAAACACTATGGCAAGAGGCGAAGCAGGGGGAAAAACAAGCGTGACGGGAGCGGCCACGCGCAAAATCACTATTCGCAAGTGCGAGGCGTTTGAGGAGATGCAGGCCTGCTTTGTGCTGCATAAGGAAGTGTGGAAGTATTCGGATGCGGACCTGGTCCCGGTGCGCATGTTTGTGGTAGCGGCAAAGATCGGCGGCCAGGTGATTGGGGCCTTCGTTCAGACGGACGAGGAAAGGGACTCGGGAAGCGAACTGATCGGCTTCGCGCTGGCGTTTCCGGGAGTGCGGAACGGGCACTGCTATCTGCACTCACAGATGCTGGCCGTGCGCCTGCAATATCGCAATGGGGGACTGGGACGGCGGATGAAGCTCTGTCAGCGTGAAGATGCGCTGGCGCGGGGTTTCGAGCTGATGGAGTGGACGTTCGATCCGCTGGAGATCAAAAACGGGTATTTGAATATCGAGAAGCTGGGTGCGATCGCACGACGCTACAACGCGGACCAGTATGGGATCACGTCGTCTCCGTTACAGGGTGGTTTGCCCACGGACCGGCTGGTGGCGGAGTGGTGGATGAAGTCAAAGCGGGTCGAAGCGGCTTTGGCGGGTGCGCCGCGGGCGAAGTTCGAGTGCCGCGCGCGCATCGACGTGCCGGAGGAGGTCTACGAATGGAAGGCCGCGGCGACGACGCGCGCGCAGGCGCTGGCGGTGCAGGGAAGCAATCGTGAGCGCTTCAAGCGGGCGTTTGCCGATGGACTGAGCGTGCTCGGCTATGAGCGCGACGCACATGGGAATGGGCGGTTTCTGCTGGGAGAGTGGGACGAAGCCTGCAAGTATTAGGAGTTGGCCGACACGGTCTTCGTGGGCAGGATAGGTGGTACGCGGGTGCGCCGCTCGGCGGCGAAAAGGCATTAAGACCCGACTTAGTCCGGTGAGCGCTGCCCGGCGGCCCACATCCTGAAAACCGCGAGACGATGGGCACCCGGCACACAGGCGCTGCGTCGCACCCGCTTGCCCTTGCCGATTGCGCCCTTCTATACTTGCGGGTTTCAATGCCGGCTGCCCGTTGAAAGGTAAGTCTGGGATCATCGGCGACAATCATGAAAATCGAATCGATAACTCTGCGTGAAATTCACATGCCGCTCGTGCATTTTTTTGAAACGAGCTTTGGGCGCGTTTACAGCCGCCGCATCCTGCTGGTGAGCGTTGAGGCGGATGGGGTGCGCGGGTGGGGCGAGTGCGTCGCCGGGGAAGATCCGTATTACAGTGCGGAATGGATTGAAACCGCGTGGCCCACGATTAAGCATTACCTGGCGCCGCTGCTGCTGCAGCGCGAATTGTCTTCCGGCCGGGATTGTGCGGCGCAGTTTGCCAGAGTCCGGGGCCACCGCATGGCGAAGGGCGGGCTCGAAAACGCGGTGTGGGACGCGGAGGCGCGGCAGAAACAGCAGCCGCTCTGGAAGTTGCTGGGAGGAACGCGGCGCGAGATCGCCTGCGGCGTTTCGATCGGCATTCAGGACACGCCGGAAGAACTTCTGCAGAAAATCGAAACTGAGCTGGCGGCGGGATACCGGCGGATCAAGATCAAGGTGAAGCCCGGATGGGATCTGAATGTGCTGGAGAAGATTCGAGCGCGCTGGGCGGACATTGTTCTCAGTGTGGATGCGAATTCCGCGTACACGCTGGACGAGGTTGAGCATCTGCGCAAATTCGACGCCTTCAACCTGCTCATGATCGAGCAGCCGTTGTGGAACGACGAAATCTATCTGCATGCGCGGCTGCAGAAATCGATGCAGACCGCGATTTGCCTGGACGAATCGATTCTGAATGCGCGCGACGCCGATTTTGCGCTGGAGATCGGGGCCTGCCGCATCATCAATATCAAGGTGGGCCGCGTGGGCGGGTTCAGCGAGGCCAAGAAAATACACGATGTCACGGTGCGGCACAACCTTCCGGTGTGGTGCGGAGGGATGCTGGAATCGGGAGTGGGACGCGGGCACAATATCGCATTGTCGACGCTCGAAAATTTTCGCTTGCCGGGAGATGTATCGGCATCGAAGCGTTATTGGAAGGAAGACATCATCGAGCCCGAAGTGGAAGTGCGCGCCGATGGCATGATCGCCATCAGTGACGCTCCCGGAACGGGCTACCAGGTGCGCGAAGACCGGGTGCGGAAGTACACCGTGCGCGAAGAAACGTTTCGAGCCGGGAAATAAAGGAGCACTGATTCTCCCGTAGAGACGCGGCAAGCCCCGTCTCTACAAGCGGGGATCGGCCGCAGTGGATTCTTCCTTCTTCAGGAGTTCCAGCGCCTGGGCGAACGTCAGGTCCGAGGGGACCCGTTTGAAGCCACTGAAAGTCTCCGTCGAGCTGATGGAGAGATTTTTCAGCAGCAGGATCTTTCCGGTAAAGCTCAGGGTCATGCCTGAAATTTCCCAGAAATTGTCGCCAACTTCCTGCTGCTGGACCAGGAAGCGGCCGCCGCGATCGAGGTGTCCGAGAATTCCCCAGCCGAAGCCGACTTCCTTGAAGAGGGTGCCGTCAATGCAGGCAATGCGGTAACGGGCGGTGTCCAACAGCACATAGCCCTGCATGCCGGCCAGGACCTCTTCCACGTGCGACGGCGGTTGGTAGCGGGGATTGGGCTGGAACTTCAACTTGACGAGAGGTTCGCCGGCCCGGCCAATGCCTGCCGAGCCCGGTTCCTCTCCGGCGTACTCAAAGAGGAAGGCATCGGGGAGTGCGCGTACGATGCGCATCGTGTGCTCGGCGCTCGCGCGCTCCTGTTCGCGCTTCTTTCTCAGTTCTTCGGGATGGATGATGAAACGTTCGACGCGCGCCTGTTCCTGCTGGCGTTGTGCGGGAGTCAGAGGTTTGCCGTTGTAGGCGATCACCAAGCCGGCAGTAAGCTCCTTGGTTTCGACATAGAGTCTGGTGGTGGACCCCTGAGGGGTAGTTTTGGTGCCGCGAAACAGGAAGTGGGCGGTGTCGTCATTGGCCGCCTTAATTTCGTTCTGCACGACTTTGCGGACCAGTTCCGCCGGATCGCGATACGAAGAAACGGTCGCTTGCTGCCCGGCGAAACTGGCCGCGATGAGCGGCAGAATCCAAGCGATGCTGTGGGCGAAACTGTGAGCGATGGAATTGCGCGAGATGGAGTTGACGACCGCCATAACTGAAGTGGGCAGGTTGATCCTTAGGGAAACTCTGATTAAGTCTTCACTGCCGAGGCGGGATGCGTTGGAAGTGCGGCCCTCAGCGGCTGAAGCCGCTTATTTAGCGGGTTCCCACGGCATGGCTGAAGCCATGCCCTTTCAAAGCTCTCCGTGAAAGGACTTAATCAGACGTCCCTTAAGGCGATGGTAACAAACCGGAGGCCGCATCTGGGCGGCGGTTGCAGCCGCCGCCGTAAGTTCGTGATGGGGAAAGATTTCCGGCGAGCGCGCGAAACCGCAAGATGGCGGAATGATTTACAATCGGTTCATTCGCGGCGAATAGAGCGCGAGGAAGATGGAGGCCAAAGCATGGATGCTCCGCAGACCGGAGAGTTTGCCCACATCGGCAAGTCGGTGGTCATCAAAGGAGAGTTGTCGGGCTCCGAAGACTTGTACGTGGATGGCAACGTCGAAGGGAAAATTGAGTTGCGCAACCACAGCCTGACGGTGGGGCCGAACGGAAACGTGAAGGCCGACGTCAGCGCCAAGGCGGTGGTGATTCAAGGCAAGCTGGATGGGACGGTGATCGCCTCCGAGCGGGTGGAGTTGCGAAAGTCGGCGGTGGTAACCGGCGACGTGACCACGCAGCGCATCGCCATTGAAGAAGGCGCGTTCCTGAAAGGGAAAGTCGATATTCAGAAAGAGGCCGGAAAAGCGGGGGCAGCGACTTCGTAGGAAACATGGGGGCGGACCGCGCCACCGGGCGCATTCATCGATGGCATCTGTTTCTGAAAACGTAATGAGATTCTTTCGGAGTTCTTCGAACCAGACTGCGCGAGCCGCAGTTCCGCAGAAGCTGACCCGCCGGTCGAGCGGTATGGGGGAGATTTCGCGGCTGCTGAATTCGCAGGAGGGGCTGTGTGTGCTCGACATGGGCTCGACCTCGGCCAGCAACATCCGCTTTTTTACGGGCAAGGGGCACAAGAATTACAGCGAAGATTTGTTGCGATCGTCACTCGACCCGGCGCTGCGCGTACCGGACAGTGCGGGAAACCTGGTGGTGGACAGCAAGAAATTTCTGGAAGAGAACCTGGTGTACGCGAATGCTCAGTTCGACGTGGTGCTGTGCTGGAATCTGCCGGATTACCTGGAAGAGAGTCTGGTGAAGCCGACCATCGACCGCTTATGGTCGGTGATGAAGCCGGGCGGATACCTGCTGACTTTTTTCCACACACGCGACGCCGGCCCGGACTCGATCTGCTATCGCTATCACGTGACCGATACCGACATGCTGGAGATGCAGGAGGTGAAGTTTGTACCACCGGGACGGCCCGCGTCCGAAAAGCAATCGCCGCGCCTGCAGCGGGTGTTCAACAACCGGCACATTGAAAACCTCTTCCGGGATTTCGCGTCGATCAAATTTTTCCTGTCGCGCGACGCCATCCGGGAAGTGCTGGTGGTGCGCTAAGGAGGGCATATGATCGCCCGAATCTGGCATGGCAAAACGAGGGCGAGCGATGCCGACGCGTATGTCGAATACCTTTTCCAGTCTGGCATTCCCGCCTACCGAGCGACGCCTGGCAATCGAGGGGCCTGGGTTCTACGCAGGATGGACGGCGATACAGCCCACTTCATCACGCTTACCTTTTGGGAGTCGCGCGACGCAATTGTGGCTTTTGCTGGCGCTGATATCGAGGTCGCCAAGTACTATCCGGAAGATGAGAAATACGTGCTGGAATTCGAACCCACGGTGGCGCACTACGAATTATTTCAGTGATTGAGAACTATTTACATGACTATCCTCCACTGTCTTGCATAATGAAATATATCTGGAACTTCCAGGATGAGAACATGAAAAAGTCGGGCGCGAGCCAAGGCCAGGCGGCATCGGAGCTCATCTCGAAAAGAATCGCCGAACTCGGGGACTGGCGCGGGGAAAGCCTCAGCAGAATGCGCAAGCTTATCAAGGAAGCAGCCCCGGACGTCGTCGAGGAGTGGAAGTGGAGGGGCACTCCGGTTTGGTCGCACGACGGCATCATCTGCACTGGCGAATCCTACAAGAATGTCGTGAAGCTTACCTTCGCCAAGGGCGCGTCTCTGAAGGATCCGGCCCGTCTCTTCAACTCGAGTCTCGACGGAAACGTACGCCGCGCGATCGACATCCACGAAGGAGAAGAAGTTGACGAGTCCGCCTTCAAGGCGCTCGTTCGCCAAGCGGTCGCCCTCAACAGTTCTGGCAAGTCGAAACCTTTGAAGAAGGCGAAGTCCTAAAGGGATTCCGCCTTACAGATTAGTACTCAGGATTGATAGTGGAAAAGCACGAGCGTCCATTCCTGTTTTCGGCGATCTCTTGTTAAGATGTAGAGTCAGGCATCGGTTCCGCGCGACGTTTTCCCGCCAACCCCGCCAGGTCCGGAAGGAAGCAACGGTAACGGGCTCTTTCGTGTGCAGTGGTTTTCCGGTGCCTGACTTTTGCTTCTCCCGCGAGATCGCCCAGGTTAGCGCCCAAAGACGGGCGCGAACCCTTCGACAAGCTCAGGGCAGGCTCTGGGGCACCAAGCCCTTCGTCATGACCAAACGCCTTTACTACGACAGTTCTGAAATCTGCGAATTCGATTCGGTGGTCGAGGCAGTAACGCAGCCCTTGCCTGGGCAATCGCGCCCGGCCGTCATCCTGCGCGAAACCGCGTTTTATCCCACCAGCGGCGGCCAGGTGCACGACACCGGATGGCTGACGCTTGGCGGGGCCGAACGGTTACGAGTGACGGAAGTTGCGGATGCGGAAGACGGCAGGATCGTCCACTACCTGGAAGCGCCGGCGAAGTTGCCGCTGGCAGGCGTTGCGGTCCACGGCAGCATCGATCTCGAACGCCGCCGCGACCACATGCAGCAGCATTCGGGACAGCATGTTCTCTCGGCGGCTTTTGTCGAGCTCTACCAGATGCCGACCGTCTCGTTCCACATGGGAGAGGATTACTGCTCGATTGATCTGGCGACGCCGGCGGTAAGTTCCGGGCAGATTGCGGGCGCCGAGAAGCGAGCCAATCAGGTTGTGTTTGAGAATTGTCCGGTGCGGATTCGCTATGTTTCGCGCGCGGAAGCGGAGAAGACGGGGTTGCGCAAACTGCCACCCGCGGAGCGCGATGAGCTGCGTTTGGTCGAAGTCGCGGATTTCGATGTGTCGGCATGTGGAGGAACTCACGTCAGCGCCAGCGGGCAGATTGGTTCGATTCTGCTGCGAAAGACCGAGAGAGTCCAGCAGGGAACGCGAGTGGAATTTGTCTGTGGCGAGCGCGCAGTTCGCATGGCGCGGCGTGACTACAGTGCGCTCAGCGAGGCGGCAGCGCTATTCTCGGCTCAGCTCTGGGACGTGCCGGAACAGATCCGCAAGAGTGCCGAAGAGAGCAAGCTCGTGCGCCGGCAAAAGGACGGTGCGCTCGATGAACTCGCCGAGCTGATGGCTTTGGCCGCTCTGCAGAGTCAGCCGGAGACGAGCGGACGGAAGATCGTGGTGCGGGTGTTTTCCGATCGCGACATTAACTTCGCCAAGTTGTTTGCGCAGAAAGTGACCCGAGTCGCTACGCCGGCCATCGCGCTGGTGGCGAGCACCGTGGATCCGCCGGGTTTGGTTTTCGCGCAGACTCCGGTGCAGATTTCCGGTGGCGCGCCCGGATTGGCCGCCGACATGGGCGCGTTGCTCAAGCAGGTGTTGACGTCCGTTGGAGGGCGCGGCGGTGGCAGCCGCGATTTCGCCCAGGGCGGAGTTCCGGCGGGTTCGACGGTCAACGTTGAGCAGCTTTTGCAGCAGGCAGCGGGTACAATCGAAGCCTGATCCTACACCGCACGCGCTATCTTGCGGGAAGAAAGCGATCCGATGGAGCGACGGGCGTTGTCGCCCGTCCGTCAGCGAGGCGGCCGGGCGGGGACGCCCGGCTCTCCACCAAATAGTCACTTCGATGCTGGAACCGCGGCTGATACTCGTCAATCTCTTGATCAAGCTGGGCGTGGCCGCAGCCTTGTCGAGCGCCCTGGTGCGCTCCAAGGAATTCAAGAGTCTGATCTTCGGTGAGCAGCGCGAAACCCGGCACAAGATTTATCTGGCGTTGTGGATGGCGATCCCGATCGCACTCGGCGCCTGGATACGATGCAACGTCAAAAGCTTCCTCGCGGGCGACCTGTCGCTCGAAACCACATTGCTGCTGGGGGTGATCGGGGGGCGCTTGTCGGGAGGCGTTGGCGGAGCGCTGATGTCGCTGCCCGCAGCGGCGCACGGCGAGTGGGCGAGCTTGCCGTTGAATGTGCTCGCCGGAATCATTGCGGGGCAGTTGCGCCGGGTCGCGCCCGAACAGGAGGATATCTGGTCGTTCTCGCCGTTCATCGATCTCACCCTCTATCGCATGATTCGGCGCAATCTGCCGCGCCCGCGCGTGTTCGATTGGCAGGTTACTTTTTTCGCGACCATCGTGGGCTTGCGCTTTCTGCAGACGGAAATCTGGCGCTTCTGGCCAAACTCCATCTTCAGCCTGGAAAGCCCCGGCCTGTGGATGGGGGGCGCCGGCGGAACTTTGAACGGGTATTTGGTGGAGAGCGCGATTTACCTGACGGTGGTCATGGTGGTGGGCACGGAGCTGAAAATCTTCAACAGCGTTCGCATCCAAATCAAATTGGAAGAGCAGGAACGGTTATTGCTGCAGGCGCGCATGGCGGCATTGCAGAATCAAATCAACCCGCACTTTTTGTTCAACACGCTGAATTCCATTTCGTCGCTGGTGCGCTTCGACCCCGATACGGCTCGCGAGATGATCCTGAAGCTGGCTACCATTCTTCGCCGCCTGCTGCACAGTGCGGATTCGTTCGTTTCGCTGCGCGAGGAAGTGGAGTTCATCGACAACTATCTGGATATTGAAGTTGTGCGTTTTGGACGGGACAAGCTCAAGGTCGTCAAGGATCTCGATCCGGCGTCGCTCGAAGCCATGGTTCCCAGCATGCTGCTGCAGCCGCTGGTCGAAAACTGCATCAAGCACGGACTTTCTCCTAAAGTGGAAGGCGGCAGCATTACGCTGCGCAGCCGGCTGATCAAATCGCGGCTGGTAGTCGAGGTAGAAGATGACGGCGTGGGCATGGGGTCGGCGCAGGAGTTCGTTCGAGAGCACGAGCAAGCCGATGATTTGGGAGGCATGGGTATCGGCATGGCGAACGTCGCCGAGCGTTTGAAGGTGCTCTACGGCGACGCTGCCAAAATGATGATCGAAAGCCGCGAAGGCGGCGGCACGGTGATCCGGTTGCGGCTGCCCATTCTGCCCAATCCCGAAGAGCTCATGACGACTTCGGCGATTGCGCCAGCACCTTTCGGTAAAAATCTTCGTAAAGCGGAATAATCTTGCTGGAACAGTATTTTTCCATGGCAGAGGCGCGCGCCCGTTTCCCCATGGCGCGCAGGGCCGATTCATCGCTCAGCAGATCGATGGCGTAACGCGCCATGGTCTCTACGTCGCCGACGTCGGCCATAAATCCGGTTACACCGTGCTCGATCACTTCCGGCACTCCGCCGGACCGGGTGGCGATGGGGACGACTTCACAGGCCATCCCTTCGAGGGCGGCGAGTCCGAAGGATTCCAGTTCGCTGGGCATCAACATCACGTCTGCGATGGCGAGTTTTTCGCGGATCTGATCCTGCTTCCCAAGAAAAGATACGTGCTCGTGAATGCCTTTCTGCACTGCCAGCCACTCCGCCTGGGAACGATCGGGCCCATCGCCAATCAGCAGCAGCTTGGAAGGGATTTTCTGGCGCACACGGTCGAAGATTTCGATCACATCGAGGACGCGTTTCACGGGCCGGAAGTTGGAAAGGTGCACCAGCAGGCGCTCGTCGTTGGATACATACTCGCTGCGCTTTTCCAGCCATTCCGGTTTGCGCAGATACTCGTCGCAGTTCACGAAGTTCGGGATGACTTCGATATGGTTCTTGATATCGAAAACATTGAGCGTGCGGTTGCGCAAATACTGCGAGATGGCGGTCACGCCGTCGCTTTGCTCGATGGAAAAACGCGTAATCGGAAGATACGAGCGGTCGAGCCCGACCAGAGTGATGTCGGTGCCGTGCAGAGTGGTGACAAACGGCAAATGGCGCCGCGGTGGAGTTGCCGCCAGCATCTGCTTGGCCAGCATGGCGCTCACCGAGTGCGGAATCGCGTAGTGCACGTGCAGCAGATCGAGTTCGTAGAGCTGCGAAACCTCGGCCATGCGCGTGGCCAGCGCCAGATCGTACGGCGGATATTCAAACAGCGGATAGCGCGTGACCTCGACCTCATGATAATGAATGTTAGGTTCGGGGCCGGTCAGACGAATGGGCTGCGAATAGGAGATGAAATGAATCTCATGGCCGCGCCGGGCGAGTTCAAGTCCCAGTTCGGTGGCCACAACTCCGCTGCCGCCGTAGGTGGGATAACAGGTGATACCAATCTTCATGCGCCTCTCACGATACCATTATTGGATTCGCCGGAGTGGCTGGGGATGCAGGAGCGGGAAGTCAAATTGCGCGGGTTGCCCAGCACCTCCCGGAGAGAGGAGCGGGTGTGTCCAAACGGCGATTCGGCCGTCTAAACGGTATGGGGAGAATCCTCGTCTTCGTTCTGCTCACGATCACGGCTGTGGCCCAGCAACTGCCGCACGAAGACGCGGTCCGCATCGCAGAATTTTATCGGCTTGCGGCGCAAATCCAGGATCAAATCTGGCCCGATTGGAGCAAGACTCCGGCGCCGCTGCTTCTGGTGACCGAAAAAACGGAATTCCTTGCCCAGGATCCCGCGCCTCCGAAGGGCTTTACAAAGGTTGCG
>Ga0182014_10002971_pt1 | contig 20805 bp, 18 predicted proteins | sample 612S2DmetaG_FD_120489 | JGI IMG/M metagenome (GOLD analysis project Ga0182014, IMG submission 120489) | Permafrost microbial communities from Stordalen Mire, Sweden - 612S2D metaG | ecosystem: Environmental > Terrestrial > Soil > Wetlands > Permafrost | place: Sweden: Stordalen | collected... | reverse complement strand
GACAAACCAGCAAACGAGAAGCCCAAAACTTGACGAACGACTGACCCGCAAGCCATCTTCAACCCGGGTCAGTTCTCAATGGAAATCCCGGGTCAAATCTCGGCGGAAATCGACAGTCACGAAACATCTGAACTCATTGCCCCCCTGAATTGGTTCTGGCTCCGTTACGGCGTCCACTTCATCAGAATCGAGAAATGTCCCTAGATTCCAACCATTCCCGTTTATATACGGCGACGGTTGGATTCTAGGTGCAAACATCGCGTCGATGGCTTTACGAGCTTCGTGACGCCGATCCTTCTGTGTCGGCGTCAACGCCTTGGGTGACGGGACATAAAGCGAGCCAAGTTGGCGAACCTCCCCCGTTCCCACCAAGTGCGCAAGGCGCTTCGCCGAGGGTTCATCGGGAACAATCGCCCGTACCGGAGTCGTTGATTGGGGATCGCGAAGCGAGGTGCGCATGACGCACTGGTACAAAACTTCATGGGCCGTGGCGGCATGGACGTGGTCCGCGTCAAACCCCAGCGATTCAAGCATGGTGAAATGTCGAGGTTCACGATTCAACGCCGCTGAAAAATAGATATTGGAGAAACCTTCATATCGGTTGAGGCCTTGGGAAACCACCGGAATCTTGGTCGCCGTTGCGCATTCATCGAGCACGGATTTGCGTTTGATATTGTGAACATAGAGAAACGGTTCCGAGTCAAAATTCTCCAACGCCATGCGGTCCATTTCATCGAGGAGATTGTCGCCGGTGGTCGCCATCTTTTTGTAAAGCGTCTTGCTCGCGTGGAGTCGTGGAATGAAATAGGAAATCTTCAAACGCGAACCCGTGCCTTTAGGGAAAGCACGTAGCTGACTCGCTATCGCTCCCTGTTCGACAAAACGATAGCCATGGAATCGGGTGAGCCAGTGATAGATCAAACTGTCGGCGACATTGGCCCCGAGTAGGATCGCGTCGCTGAACGCCTCGGGCCGCAGCATCGAAATGAAAAACAGGCGATTGGCGTTTTCATCATCGGAAAATTCGCCCTGTTCGACCAGCCGATTCCATGAATCGAGGTCAACGAACATATCCTTGTTGTGCGAGAGCAAGTCGCGGAAAAATTCTCTGAAAAGCTCTTCTACATCGTCACGAACTGCCTCCAATCGTTCCTCAAGGACGGCTCTGTCTTTGATTCTGACTGTCGCCACCCTGTCATTCACGGCGCTGTCTTCAATGTCGATGTGTTCGGTGAGGAAGGAAAGATTGCGTGGCAACCTCGGTCCATAGAAGCGATCCAATTGCGGGACTTCGTCGATGATGAACCGCCAATTCTCCCGGCGGTTCAGGTAGGGCAAATCGACGTAAGCGTTCCACGTGATCAGCAAAATCTCACCGGCGTCCTCGGCATGGTTCATGAACTCGATGATGCTCGCCTTGACGTGGTCGGCGTGGGTGTCGGAGGTGATGACCATCGGATCGACGCCCAGGGTCTTCAGCGTTTTCTCGGTCTCGGCGACGAGCCTCCGCGAGGGCGCGACATACAGGTGGTTGGACCGGAACTTATTATCACGCATGAATTTACAGGCGGCGTAGGTTTTGCCACGGCCACATGGCGACGAGACGTAATGAACAATAGGATCGACATTGGAAACGTAGTCAAGCATAAAACAAACCTCTTACTCTTACCAAATGTTAAACTATAGCCTCTTTCCAATAGTCACGTATTTGCCGACGTTGAGATTCGCGAAATACTAAATACAATTATATATATTTATAGAAAGGAGATACTCATGGAAGGACTACTAGGGCTGAGAGCATGGATCATTGTAACTATCGAGGAAATTATTGATGAAGCATTTACCGACGCTGATCACGAACGCTTGACCGAAAACAAAATAATTTTTGAATCGCTTGTGAGCCAATTTAGCGAAAAAGTAAATACAATTATAAGTCAAAGAAAGTAGATCAAGGCAAATTCACATGAAAAAACACTACACGATCCCGATACTATTCAAAATTGACGAACAAACCCTTGGTAAGCTGGACAAGGCCATCGATGAACTTGGGCATACGAGAAGTCTGTTCATCCGTGACGCGATCAATCGCAGGATTTTCGACTACGAAGCTCATGAGCGGCCTGTGATTTTAAGCCTCAAGCCACCGGCGTTCCTTGCCCGCGTGAGCGGTGAATTGTCGAAGGTGGCGTCGGCCATCTCCATGGCGGCCAAGCCGGGTGCAAGGGATGCTGTGTGGCGTCGCCACGCCCCCGTGCTGTTGAGCTACCTCATTGATCGCGGAAGCGACACGGGCCGCCCTACGGCCTCGGCAAGAGGGTGACAGAGACGGCGGCGTCGCCCCGACTCTCCGCCGTCAATGAGCTTACGGTTTGTAGATCGCAGCGCCCGGCTCACAGTGCCCTCAGAGCCGCCGCGACATTCTTTGGTTTTGTGGTTTCGATCCAAGTGATAAGGCTGTCCATCTCGTCTTCGTCCGCGTGCTCCCGAAGCCAGTTCACGAATTCCTCGGTAGCGCGTCCTTCATTCCTTTTCGCTTGGTCAGCAAGTTCCTCGCGGCGGACAACCTCATGTCGCAAGTAAACGAAGGGGTCTTTTGCTTCCGCTGCTGTTTGTAGGACCCTGAGGTTGTTACCGAGGCCGTGTTTTTCGGCGAATTTTTTCGCGTCCACGGGGAGTCCCGCGATTTTGACGGAGCGGCGAGCGTCCTCGCGATTAAGGCCAAGCTTATTCGCGGCATGGCGGATGCCGCCTTTCTTGCCACGACCGCCTTTTGAAACTGACACGGGTTGTGTCAGTTCCTCGTCCGGGGACGGCCGCACCTCGAGCTTGATCAATTCGGCAATTTGCTCGGCGCGTTCCAGCACCGTGAGTTCGGCCCGATCCACGTTCTCTGAAAGCTCCCACCCGCGTCGCTGATCCGGTTGCCACGCCACGATACTCGCGGGGATAGTCTTCCAGCCAAGACGGCGGGCGGCTTCAAGTCTGTGGCGTCCCACCAATAGGGTCGGCTGACCGGTCTTTTCGTCGCGATAGACCGTGGGCGGCGTCTGGAGGCCGAGTTTGTCCATCGACGTCATAAGCCCCTTGACCGCCTCTTCGTTGATCCGGCGTTTTGTCGGAGGAATGGTGATCTCGTCGATAGCGATTTCGCGAACCTGCCCGACCACTTGGCCACCAGCCTCACCGCGTGAGGTCCGTGGACCCTTGGCGAGCGGCTCGCGAGTGCTTGAGCGCCTCCCGCTCCGCTTGTTTCGGCCTTTGGTCATGGGGGAATCTCCGCCCTCGATTACAGCGGGTAAGCCGGTCACCGTCTTAGATTCCGCCGGCTCGAGTGGCGTCGCCTCTGGGCTCGCGGCGCTCTCGGATTCCGGAGACGCTGGTGTCGCCTCGTGATCGATTTGGGTTTCATCGTCGAACGCCGGGAACTTGGTTGAGCCTTCCATTGGTATCTCCATGTGTAGGAAGGGTTATAACTGGCGACGCCTCGCATTTTGGCGTGTAGATCGTTCACGACGTCGCGCCTATGGCCTTTAATTAAGGTGATGCGGCTAGGTTTCAAGGCAAAAAGCGACAATGCGGCCAAATAAAGTCGCTTTTGCTTGGCGATGCACTTAAACTTCATCAGTATATTACGCGAAATAACTTTGATAATAATTAAATTATAAATCATAACTACTTATATCTCTTTCAAACTTATTATTATATCAGCACGGCTATCATATCGTTTTTTCTACATGAGTTAAGTGTGACCGCATCTTTCACCACACCAACATCAAACGCAGTTACGCCTTTAGCTCAATCAAAGTTCAACACGGGTAAGTGTTGTTATCATTTTAATGCAAAGTTATATCTTAAGTTATAACCAAACAAAGTTTATCGCTAAACCATTGCGTTCCTCGATGTCTCGACGTGTCGTGGTTCTGTCGAACATGTGCAATCCACCATCTGAGTACCGCGCTTGATGTGGTTCATGCTCTATTCGATGGACGATCCGCGTCACCGCTGAATGCGAGTCGTGTTTTTGGAATCATGCCGCTGCTGAGGGTGAGTTTTGTCAACGTCGCCGCCTTCGTTGTCGCTCAATATGATCACGGTCTTCCCGGAGATTCGCTCCGCGACACGCTTTATTCCTTTATTCCGCGGTTCCTGTGGCCGGAGAAGCCGGTGGTGTTGCTGGGAGGCGAACTAGCGACGCTTGTCTCTGGCGAGGTCGGAAATCAAATCAGCCCGGGCTATTTCGCCGAGGCATATTGGAACTTTGGCTGGATCGGCTTGCCGTTGCTCTTGGTTCCGGTTGGCTTCTTTTTCAATGTGGCCACGCATTTCGCCGCTCGGGTGATCGAACGTGAAGACTGGCTGTACCTCCCCGTCCTGTTCTTGAGCCTCAAGGTAGGCATGTCGATCGATTCATTCTACAATGGTTTCGTCGGCACGGCGACGCAAATTCTCGCTCTATACTTCCTGGTGAAGTTCGGCGGCCAATTGCTGCGAAGCCTGGGCATGCTGCCAGCCGAAGGCGGCGCCTGATCATGTGCGGCATAGCGGGCTATTTCGGCGATTTGACACCGGAAATCTTGCGCGGGATGGCTGCGAATATAGCACATAGGGGACCCGACGGCGAAGGAATATGGGTCGACGCCGACGCGGGGATCGGACTTGCGCATCGTCGCTTGGCCATTATCGACACGAGCTCGGCCGCCGCGCAACCGATGTCGAGTTGTGGGGGACGTTATCAAATTGTCTTTAATGGCGAGATATACAACTTTCAAGCCTTGGGGGAAGACCTTCGGCGTCGTGGATATTCTTTCAACGCCAACTCCGACACGGCGATTATTGCTCCGCTTTATGATCTGCTCGGCGCCGCGATGCTTGAGAAGCTCAGCGGCATTTTCGCTTTCGCGATTTGGGACCGCGAGAAGCAGGAGTTGTTCGTCGCGCGAGACGGTTTTGGCGTCAAGCCGCTCTATTACGCTCGGCTGCCGGGCGGCGGCGTGGCCTTCGCCTCGGAGTTGAAAGCGTTGATCTCTGTCCCTGGCGTCGGCGCCGGTCTGGATTTCAAGGCGCTCAGCGATTATCTCACCTACCTTTGGAGCCCCGGCGAACGCACATTGCTGCGTGACGTGCGCAAGCTTCCCCCGGGGCATTTTTTTAAGGCGGACCGCGCCAGCTTTCTCATCACTCATTGGCATGAACAGGCCAAGAGCCCAGTCGCCACGACCGCGCCCGCGAGCACGCGCGAAACCATTTCCCGACTCGGCGAACTCGTCGACGAAGTTGTCGGCGACCAGTGCCTCAGCGACGTGCCAATCGGCGCCTTCCTCTCTGGAGGCGTCGACTCCAGCGCCGTGGTGGCCTCGATGGTCGCGACGGGCCACGCGCCGCTGCAAACCTATTGCGTCGGTTTCGACGGCGAGGATATGGCTGGAGAGGGATTCGACGACGACCTCGCCCATGCTCGCGAGGTGGCGCGTCGGCTGAGCGTTCCGCTAACTCCCGTCATTGTCTCCCCGCCAACCGGCGAGGATCTCGAAGACCTCGCGTACATGCTCGACGAACCCGAGGCGGATCCGGCGGCGTTATATGTCGCCGAAATCGCCAAGGCCTCGCGCGCCGACGGAGTGAAGGTGCTGCTCGGAGGGGTGGGCGGCGACGACGTTTTTTCGGGGTATCGACGCCATAAAGCGGCGGCTTTGCGCGCGAACGCCTCGGGGAACGGGAAAAATTCTTCATTCGCTGCTGGACGCCGCCGCCATGATCGGCGCCGGTCCAGCGCGACGGCGGCTCGCGAAACTTGGCTATATGCTCGACAGCGACGACGAAGCCTTTCTGGTCAAGGCTTTCGAATTCAACCCGCGTTCCGCCGCGATCGAATGCCTTCATTCCGATGTTCGGACGAGGTTGGCGGATGAGGGCGCGACGGATTGGCTCGAGGCCGCTTGCGAGCGTTCGAAAGGGCGTCCGCTGGTCGAGCGCATGCTCGATCTCGAGATGCGCGGCTTCCTGCCCGACCACAATCTAAATTATACCGACAAGGCCGGCATGGCGCACGGCGTCGAGGTGCGCGTGCCGCTGATCGACCAGCGGCTGGTGGATTTCGCCGGCGCCGTATCCTGGCGTCTGAAAACAACCTTGACCGAGGAGAAGTGGATATTCAAGCAGGCTGTCGCCGCCCGCCTGCCTCGCTCCGTGTTGACCCGAAAGAAGACCGGCTTCGGCGCTCCCGTGCGATTGTGGGTCGTGGGGCGGTTGCGTGGCGTGGTGGAGGATGTCATCGGTTCGCGGAGCTTTAGCGAACGCGGCGTCTTCGATCCAATCGCGGTAAGGCGCGTGCTTGACGATACCATCGAAGGACGCCGGGACGGAGCCTACCTCATTCTTTCCATAGTTCTCGTGGAGCTTTGGCTTCGGAGGTTCGTCGACTGCGGATTTCCTTCCAGTCGGGCGAATCTCCCTGGTCGAGTCGAAGGTTGCGCGAGCGGGCAGTCAAACATTGCCGGCCGGTAGGCAATAATGATGCTTTTCTCGGAAGCAACGACCGCGCTCGCGCCGCGCCCTTGACAAATTCCCCGCCCTGTAGGGACGGACGAGAGGATGGAATTTTGTGATGACTTCCAAGGGAAGCGTGATTGATCGACGAAAGCTTCTCGTGGCTTCGGAGTCTTTCTCGCTGGAGCGCGGCGGGGCGGCCCGAGTGGGGAGATTGCTGGCGCGGCTTGCCGCCGACATCGGCCTCGACGCGGATTTGCTCGCGCTAAGCGACCAAGAGCCTATCAAGGACTTCAACCTCTCGTCGTGCACGGCGGCGGGCAGCCGAGCCGATTTCGCGTTTCGCTGCTGGGTGAACGGGGTCACGCGCTCCCATTTCATTTACAATCACGTCGGAATGGCGCGCGCTCACTGCCTCTTGCCAATTTTGCGTCGCCCCTATGCGGTGTGGATGCTCGGAATCGACGTCTGGAGCCCCCGAATGCTCGGCGACTATGGACGGAGAATCGAGGAAGCCAGCCTGTTGTTGTCCATCAGTGACTTCACCCGCCGGTGCGCGGTCGAATTCCTGCCTTCCGCGCAAAGAGCCAAGGTTTGTTGGTTGGCCACGGAAGAAAACAACCTTCCCGATGCGTCGAGCGATTTCGGCGGTCCTCCGACCGTTCTGATCCTGTCCCGTATCGACGCGACTGAGATGTATAAGGGGCATTTCGAACTGATCGACTGCTGGCCCAGCGTCATGGCCGCGATACCCGATGCGCGGCTGCTGATCGCCGGCGGCGGCGATGGTCTCGGCATATTGCGCGCTCGGGCGGGCGCGTCCGCGGCGGCAAGCAATATCGAGTTCACGGGCTTTCTCCCCCAAAACGAGATTGACGCGCTCTGGCCTCGCGCCCATGTTTTCACGATGCCCAGCCGCCGGGAAGGGTTTGGGTTGGTGTATATCGAGGCGATGCGGCGTGGTCTGCCGGTGATCGCCTCCACCCAGGATGCCGGCCAGGAAATCAATCTTGATGGCGTCACCGGCTATAATGTCGATCTCGAGCGGGAGGGCGAACTCGCGCGGCGAACAATCGAACTGCTGTCGAACAAGGCCCTCGCTCGTCAATTTGGCGAAAACGGGCGCGAGCATTGGCGCGCGAATTTTTGTTTTAGCGCGTTTCGTCGCCGCATGGAGCCGATCCTGACGGAGTTCCTCGGCGCCTGAGTGTTAACGGGTCGATTGAACTTCCTGTCAGCCGAGATCGTCCGCCGCTCGACCGGGACCGCCGCGAATGTTCGGACAGGAAGGCGGAGTTCGCTCGAACGACCAACCATAAGCTCAAAAAGTTCCGATCCGCTTCGTCAGTTCCGCCAACACGGGATCGATCCCGCTAGCCCCGGTTCCTCTCGCCGCTCTCGCTTCCGCGATAAGGCGAAGATTGCGGGCCGTCGTTTCCAGCTCCCATTTCTCGCGCGCATTGGTCAGGGCGTCGCCGAGCGCATCGGCGGCGCCATTGTCGTCGTTCGCGAGAATGGCGAGTTCGAGACGTGTCGCATGGTCCCAGTAATCGGCCTGCCCCTTGCGGGCGAGTCGGCGCCGCGCCGCATAGCGCACCACGGGAATGAGCGCGTGTCGGCGGGGATCGTCGGCGATCTCCATCAGCGTCACCGCGTTGATCCCGGGATAGGCGTCGCGCCAATCCGCTTCGAAGCCTTCGAGGTAGGTTTCGATCGCCTGCTTGAGCAGCGATCTGGCGGTATAGACATCCCCGGCCTTCGCGGCTTTTTCCCAGCGGTCCTTATAGACGCGTCCCAGCAGACCGTTGGTCTCGCTCGACGGGCCGCGCGCGGCGATAATCTGTTTCAGCGTCTCCTCCGCCTCGCGCGACTGGCCAAGGCGATTTTGCGCGAATGCGAGTTGCTCGCGCACCAGGATCGTCCGCGCCAGAGTCTGGTCCATCCGGGCGACCAGATCGAGCATCCGCTGGTAGCCGCCGACGGCCCGATAGGAGAGCAGCAAATCGATGGCGACGCCGGCCTCCAGCCCGGATGCATCGCCGAGCGATTCCTCCGCGGCCTCGATCGCGTCAATCTTGCCAGCCGCCCGGGCGTTCGCCAGACGCCTCTTCGTGTCCGCCGAATAAGCGGCCCGTTCACGAAAAACATCGGTGCGTTCGCGGTCGATCGGCGGCGGCTGCAACGCGTCGACGAGTTGGTAGAGCGGACTGTCGACAAGATCGCGCGCGATACAACTCTTAAGCCGCTCGCCGAGCAAATTGGACGCGCCGCTCGCGTCGCTGGGCTTGCCGTCCGCGTCGAGCGAATAGGTGAAGGCGCGCAGGCCCGTGACATCGAAGGGAAGCCCGGTCTGATCCGCCATGGTCATGATCGTCGTGGCGGGCCGCGCGGCGTGACGGACACCGAGTTCATAATAGACATTGGCGTTGAGAATAGTCAGGTCGGCGACCGCATATTCGGACAGCAGCAGGCGCTCGTACATCAATTTGTGGATGAAACCGTGGGACTGCTCTTCGTCGGCGCGGATGGGGAGCAGGCCGGCATGTTCGATCGCCGGTTTGAAAATATTCTTATAGACGAGGTCGAAATCGATCGCGCGCCCGGACGCGTCCGGTTTCACGCCAAAGGGCATCAGGACGAAACAGACGGATTTCATGATCGCTCCTCTGGCGCCTCGGGAGGCTTGTCGCGTGGGCGCTTTCGTTAAGCCGGCAGCGTGAGATTGCGCTGTCCGAAGATCGCGCGGAAAGCGTTGATGTCCTCCGATAGAACGCTCGCGGTCGTCAACAGTAACCGGCGCGCGTCCTTGAATTTGGTCCCGCGGAGCATCGCGTCGTAGCGTTCTTCAAGGTCGTCGATCGCGCTGACCATGGCGGTGGAACGGAGCGCCGTGCTCCGGAATTCGCCCGTGAACTTAATTCCGCCAAGCGCCGCTCCGACCGCCGGCAGGCCCGCGGCAATAATGGAAACCCAGGGCTTTAACTGGTAAACCCACGCCATCGGGCCATCCTCGCCCTCCTTGAACGCGAACGCATAATCTCCTGTCGTTCTGGCTTGATCGAACCAATACCATCCTACGACGACAATAAAACCAGCTAGAACGAGGACTGTCAGCGAGACGATGCCAAGCTCCATCCGATGGATGATATGTTCAATGCGCTCGAACACGCGGACAACGCCTTTGTGATATTCCTTTTGCGGCTGAAGTTCCTCCGTCCGCGTGCCCCATAGGATCGCATGAATCGCGGCCGCGTCGAGTTGTCCGTCCGGCGGGCCGATCTCGCGCATCGTGGCGCGCAAATACCAGAGCCACCATGCCGAACGCTCCTCGGCGGCGGTCGGCTTGCCGCCGAACATGCCGGCGCAGGCGAGAAAGCGCACGTGCCGCAGCGTTTCCGCCAGCGCTCGGTAATCGAGCCATCGCCGGTGCCACTTCTTGCCTCTGCCGAAACGCACCTTCAAGCTGATGTAGACGATAATGCAAATTTCGATCACGGCCAAAATCAACTTGAAGCACAGAGGGTCAAGGCGCGTCTGCGGCGCGAAGCCGAGCAGCGCGACCCAAACGGCGATCGCGGCCCAAGAATAGACGGAGAGATAAGCCGAGCGGTACTTGTTCGCATAGAGGACCGCCAACTCGTCGGCGAAGACGAAGCGGGGAAGAAGCTTTTGCCGCAAAGCCTTATCTAGCGCGGGGCCGGGCGAGGCTTCTTTTAGGAAATTGTCCCACTCGCCTTGACGCCGCCCTCGCGGATCAATCGGCAGTCGCCGAAAATGTCTTGGCCAATGACCGCTCGCGATCGTCTTGAGCACATCGAAGTCGGCGGGACCCCGATTCTCAGGCCAGGATTCGGCGAGGAACCCCTTGAGCAGTTTGTCGGGCTCTTCGCCGTTGTTCGGATGTTCCGAATCCGCTTCGATCGGAACGACGAACAATGTGCTGAAAATCTCTTCGAACATGCCCGCGCGCCGGCAATCAGCGTCGTCGAGTTCTCCGGCGCCGCTCTCGTCAATTTTAGTAAGCCGACGCGGCGGGGTTGAACCTTCGGGGTCCACGACAATCACGGGCACGCCGGATTCGAGGGCCACGCGCGCGACCTCCGCCGTTCCTCCAGGACCGGAGTCCGGCTCGCGGTTCCACACGGCGATGAGAACGTCGATATGCCAAACCATGAAGCGCGCGGCCAGGTGGTGGTCGAGTGTTTTAGCCGGGTCCAACGGTTGTGAAGCTTGCAAGCGGCCTGGCTGCGGGCCAAACTTGTTTCCGCCATCCGTCGGCATGTCGTCATGGGTCAGCAAGGGCAATTCGACCAGCCGGTCGGCGAGCGCGAATGCTGTGAGAAATTGACCGGCGACATCGATCGGCTGTTCCGGATCGGCCAGCGCCGACACGCGGGACGCGGCGACGTAATCTGCTTTCGGCGCGGGTAAAATTGCGTCGATCGACCAATCGGCGGCGCGGGGCCGCGTTTGACCTTCGTCGGCGCGCGCTCGGAATTCTCGCGCCACGATTTCCGCGGCCAGTTGATCGCTGCCTTCGGCGAGCGAGGAAACCAGACGAATCGCCGGCTTGCTCGGCTCATACCATTGGTAGTTGCTCTCCAAATTCCCCGCCGCCGCGGTTTCGATGGCGGCGAACAGGCTTAGCAAGTCGTCCCGCGCGCGGGGCGTCGCTTTTCGTTGCAATTGGTCGGGAGAACGGCCGGTGACGCCTACGCGGACGGAATATCTGGGCTTGGGAGGGTGCGGAGTGTCGAAGGACGTAGCAACGGACGCGGACATGTCTTCCAAGGCGAATCTCCCACTTCAATGTCTATACGTGCGGGCGTAGGCATTCTTTTTGAGACGATAGAGTAATCGAGTTCGCGTCCGTGATCTCGCGTCCGGCGGCGCCGGGCTTTTCGCCAAACGGCGTGATGACGGCGCGGACCGATCCGGGTGCGACGGCCAGAGGGCGCGCGGACGGGCCGCGAGACATGTCGAGAGTAACAGAGGCGGGATAAAATGGAACCATGCGCGCCGGGTGTAAAAATCGGAGTCCAATCATGAGCCCGCCCAGGGCTTCCCATGATTCCGAGATCATTCGCTTGCTTGCGCGACCCTTCGCCGATCGGTTTTGCGGCCCATGCCAATCAACAGACCCACGGCCGAGCGCCCTGAATGGCGATGGCGTCGCTTGATCGAGAGGAAGTCTTGAAAAATTCAGAACTCGCCGGGATCGGCTTCGGCGCTTGGCGCGAAATGCAACAGCAGGGCCAGCGCCGTCGCGACGCCAGCGGCCAGCGCGACCGCGAGCCAACCGCGCGACGAGGCGATCTCGTCATGGGGAGCGACCGCGTGAGCGCCCTTACGGCCGGTGATCATCGCGCGCACAAGATTCTCGCGCTTGCCGACGACATGCAGAAGCACCGCCGCGACATGAATCGCGACTGCGGCGGCGATCCAGTAAAATGTCCTGCGATGCAGCGATGTCAGCAGCAGGCTCGTCTGTTTCGACACATAGCCGGCAAGCGGACCGACATTGAAGATCTCGTCGTTGGAGAAAAGGCCGAAGGCCGCCTGCGCGCCGAGCGCTCCCAGCAGCAAAAGCACCATCAGCGCGCCGAGCGGATTATGTCCCGCGTGACTCTCCGCATATCCGCGCCAGAATTCGCGCGCATAACGCAATGTCGCGCGCGGGCCTCGCACGAAGTTCCAAAAGCGCGCGTGCTTGGTGCCGAAGAGACCCCAGAGAACACGAAACGTCACCAATGTGATGACGGCGTAGCCGCACCAGACATGATATTTGAAATAGGCGACGCCGAGCCTGTTGGTCACGAAGGCGCCGACGAAGGCCGCGACGAGACTCCAATGGAACAGGCGGACGGGCCAATCCCAGACGAGACGATGTTCGGCGCCTTGCGTGTCTTGCCGGGCCTGCGTTTGAAGGTTGTTGTCGAGCGTCGTCATGGAAGCAATCTCTTGAGCGGAAGATCGCGGATCGAATGCCGCGGCGTTCCCGAGCCGTGCCGCGGGGAACGCCGCGTGAAGAGTTACTTGACCTTGTAAGTGTCGTGGCAGCCCTTGCAATCCTCGCCGAGGGCTACGACGGCGGCCTTGAAGCCGTCGGTCGCGCCCTTCTCGGTCGCGTTTACCTGAACGAGAGCGGCGGCGTGCGCCTGAAAATCCTTCAGCCTTTTGTCGAAGTCGGCGCGATTGGTCCACACGTCTGCCTTGGCCTTGGTGTCGGGCTCGCCGACATTTGAGACGTCGGGGAAAGCCTCGCCCGGAAGGCTAGAAAGGAAGGCGATGCGCGCGATGCGCTTCGTCGCGTCGGCCTCGTCATAGGGCGCGGTCCCCTTGGCGACGGCGCCAAGCTGACGGAAGTAATTTCCGATCAAGGCATACGCCGCCTTGCGCGTCTCGATGGCCTGTTTTGTCAGCGAAGGGCCGGCGCCCCCAGCCCGCGCGGCGGGAGCCGGGGCCGGGGCCGGGGCCGGCGCGGCGCTCTGCGCATTGGCGGACAGGATAATTCCCGCGCTCAGGGCGAGAGCCGCTCCTGTCGCGGCGATGGCGCGAAGGCCGGTTAAAGACTGACGCATCTCGATCTTTCTCCTTGTCCCGATCGGTGTTTGTTCATCCGCCGCCGCGAACGAGCGGGCGACGCTCAAGCTCTAAATATTCTTCCATGTCGATATAGTCTACCTAAATAGTGTATTAGCGCGCTGTTTTCACCGCGGGTGTTGCTCCCGCCACTGCTTGATGAAGGCGAACGTGTCCTCGATATGCTTGGTCGGGTTCGAATCCGTGAGAGCGAAGAGCACCTTGCCATCCGGCCCGATCACGTAAGAGATACGGTCGGCCAGCGCATCGCCCGACTGCGAGGGTTTTTCCCGCTTGGCGTCGTAGGCTTTGATCACCGAGAGAGATGGGTCCGCGCCCACCGGAAACTTGTCGCGGCACTCCTTGGTCGAGAATTCGCGCTGCACCTCGATGGTGTCGGCGGAGAGGCCGATCAACGACGCGCCGGCCGCGACGAAATTGTCGTAGTTCTCGGCGAATTCATGCGCCTCGATGGTGCAGCCGCGCGTGAAGGATTTTGGATAGAAATACACGACGACAGGCCCTTTCTTCAGCTGCTCCGCCAGGGAGAAACTGAAGTCCTTTCCGCCGGTCGCGGCCTGCACGGTGAAATCGGGCGCGGAGTCGCCCGGTTTCAACGCGGCTTGCGCCGCGGTCGCGAACAGTCCGACGGAAAGGGCAAGGAGAAGACGAGGAAATTTCATGCGACGCATCCTGTTGACGGCTGTTCGAACGGGCGTCCGAGGCGATCACAAAAATGTGATCGCCCGGTGACGACTTTACTTCGCCAGGGGCTGGGCGGACGGAGCCGCGGCGACGGCGTTCGCCTGCGCGCCAGGGGCGGCGGCGGCCTCGCGCGGCGGCGGCGGCGCGATCTTCGTCAACACGCCGCCTTCATCCTGATAGTCCAGCACGCCGGTCGCGCCGATGACATTGTAGCCGAGCCCGTGAAGAATATCGCCAACGGCGCCGGCGCGATGCGCGCGGTTCGACACGACGATGATGAGGCGGTCTTTCGGTATGAAGCCAAGGCTCTTTTGCACGTCGCTGGTCTGAATGCTCAGATAGACCGGAAAGCCGCCGATCTTAGTCAGTTCGTCGGGACGCCGGATGTCGAGGATCAGCGCCTGCTCGGGCTTTGACAACACCGCGTCGACCGCCGCGCGATTGAGCCGCAGCGTCTTATAGGTATACGCGGGATCGTTGGCCGGCGTGACGGCTGGCGCCGCTGCGGTCGGGGCGGCGGCGGGCGCGTTGTCGGCCGCGCGCACGCGCGGCGCCGCGAGAGCGAGCGATAACACAAGCGCCGAGGCGGAGAGTTTTACAAAAGCATTCATCTGGTTCGTTCCTGTTGCGAGAGACAAGGGGAGAAACTCATCCGCGCAGATGCGCGTTGAAGAAATCGATGGTGCGGCTCCAGGCGAGCTTCGCCGCCGTGGCGTCGAAGCGAGGCGTCGTGTCATTGTTGAAGCCATGCTGCACGCCGGTGTAGATGAAGGCCTCGTATTTGACGCCCGCGGCCTTCAGCGCCGCCTCATAGGCCGGCCAGCCCGCGTTGATGCGGTCGTCATTGCCGGCGTAATGGATCAACAACGCCGCCTTGATCTTGGCGACGTCTTCCGCCGGCGGCTGCGCGCCATAGAAAGGAACGGCTGCGGCGAGATCGGGAAGTTGCGTCGCCAGATAATTCGCGACGCCGCCGCCATAGCAGAAGCCGACGACGCCCACCTTGCCATTGCCTTCGGGCAACGCCTTCAACACACGCGCGGCGAGAATGAAATCCTTGCGGGTCTTGGCCTGATCGAGCTTCGGGAACAGTTCGCGCGCCTTGTCCTCGTCGCCGGGATAGCCGCCGAGCGGCGCCAGTGCATCGGGCGCGAAGGCGATGAAGTTATCGAGCGCGAGGCGCCGCGCGATGTCCTCGATGTGCGGATTGAGACCGCGGTTTTCATGCACGACAAGCACGGTCGGCAATTTGCCTTGCGCTTTCGCCGGCTCCACCAAATAGCCCTTCACGGTTCCATAGCCCTCGGGCGACGGATATTCGACGAACTTTCCCACAATGCGCGGATCGTCCTTGGTGACCTGCTCGGCCTCGGCGAAGCGCGGGTTCAGCGCCTCGAGCAACGCACCCGCGCCGACGCCGCCGGCGGCGAATTTCTTCGCGCCTTCGAGAAAGCCGCGACGGTCGGTCAGGCCATGCACATAGCGGTCGAAGAGCTTTAGAACCTCGGGATGAAAATCGTTGGCGGTCAAGCGGGTCATGTGGTTGGTTCCCTGTTCGTGGGTCACGCGTCTCACCGGGCGATGGTTTTCTTGTAGAGATCGTGGCAAGACTTGCACAATCGCGTCGCCTCGCGCGCCTCGGCGGCGGCGGATTCGAAATCGTTCTGCTCGACGAATTTCAGCGCGTCGGCGATACGTTGCGTGCCTTCCCTTGAAATTTTCACGGCGTCCTCAGCGCCATTCTTGGCGAAAAACGTCTCGGTGTATTTGAAGCCCTCCTGAAGCACGGCGGCGTCGTCCCTGGCCGCGTCGGCGTTTTTCGCGGTGATGTCGGGCTCGAAATATTTAATGGTCTTGTCGAGATCACGCATCAGATCATCGTCATAGCCGCGGAAGTCGATCGCGGCGATCACGGGTCCGCAACTCAGCATGACGCATATCGACAATAGAGTGACCACCTTCATGCGCATCGTTCTGTTTTTCCCTTTTCGCCGTCGCCGCCAGTTGGTCAGCGTGTCACAATGAGCCTCGCCCGCATGCGTGAATGGATGCCGCAAGAGACCTCGATCAGTCCCGGTTCGTCGAGCACGACGGCAAAGCTCTCGCCTTGGTCGAGTTGACCGTCGGAGTGGAATTGCTCCTTTTCGCCGAGCGCGCCGACGACGGAGTGCGGTAAGCGGTCGCGATTGACGAAGACAACCGTCGTTCCGACCGTCACGCTGAGTTGCGCGGGAACGAAAGACAGATCTTCGATCGACACCGAGATGGTCGGCGCGGCCATTCCTCGCGGCGCCGAAGGGCTGGCGGCGGCAAGCGTCGCGCAGCCCATCAACACCGAGATGACGAAACCTCTCGTCATCGATTAGGCGAGGATGTCCTTCACAACCTTGCCGTAAACGACCGTGGGACGTTCGGAGCGGCCGCTGTGCAGGAAGGTTGTCTTCAGATGATCCAGTCCGAGCAGCTGGAGGACGGTCGCATGAACGTCATAGGTGTCGACGGGATTCTCGACCGTCTTCAGGCCGATTTCGTCCGTCTGGCCGTAAGTGTAGCCATGCTTCAAACCGCCACCCGCGAGCCATTGCGTATAGCCCCACGGATTGTGATCGCGTCCGTCGCCGCTCTGTCCGTAGGACGTGCGCCCGAATTCCGAGGTCCAGATAACCAAAGTGTCTTCGAGAAGACCGCGCGCCGCGAGATCCGTGAGGAGGCCCCCGATCGGTTTGTCCACGGCCTTGGCGTGAGCGGCATGGTTCTGCTCGAGCTTGTTATGAGCGTCCCAGGTGCGGCCGTCCGCGTCCCCGCCTGCCTTCTCCAACGGGCCCGAAACGACCTGGATGAAGCGAACGCCGCGCTCGACCAGACGACGGGCGCGCAGCAGCACTTCGCCGTATTCCTTCGCATCCTCGTCGTTCAGTCCATAAAGCTCCCTGGTGGCGGCGGTTTCCTTGCTGAAGTCGACAGCTTCCGGCGCCGATGTCTCCATGCGATAGGCCAGTTCATAGGAGCGCGTGCGCGCCGCGAGCTCGCTGTCGCTCGGACGTTCCTTGGAGGCGATGTCGTTCAGTTTGTGCAGCAGATCGAGATTGTCTCGTTGTTGCTCGGCGGAAATCAGCTCGGGCCGCGAGAGGTTGAGAATCGGCGACGGGCCGGGGCGGAAGGCGGTGCCCTGATAGACCGCCGGCAGGAAGCCCGAACTCCAATTCACCGAGCCCGCGCGCGGCTCACGAGCGCCGCTATAGAGCACGACATATGGGGGCAGGTCCGGGTTGGCGGAGCCCAGGGCATAGGAAACCCAGGCTCCGAGCGACGGACGACCGGGGCTGACATCGCCGGTGTTCAGCTTGAGAATCGAAATGTCGTGCGTGGCGCCGACGGTTACGCTCGACTTGATGAAAGTGAGCTTGTCGGCATGCTGCGCGATATTTGGCACGAGATCCGAGAACCAGGCGCCGCTTTCGCCATACTGCTTCCAAGTGCGCTTTGACGCGAAGAGCTTGCCGACGCCGCCCTGCGTGCTGGTCTTGATCCCCTTAAGGAAGGACTCGGGCACTTCCTGTCCATTAAGCTTCACCAGTTCCGGCTTGTAATCATATAGATCGAGCGTGCTGGGCGCGCCGTCCATATGCAGCCAGATCACGGATTTGACCTTGGGCGCGAAGTGCGGGGCTTTAGGCGCTAACGGATCGACGAAGGCGGCGGCGGCCTGAGCGGTCGGCACGGAGAACACGCCGCCTCCCGGCATGAAGCCGTTCAGCGCGAGGCCGCCAAAGCCATAGCCAACATTGAAGAGCCAATCACGGCGAGATTGCTTGCTCATGAAGTCGTTTCCTTTTTTTACGTTCGGTTTCCGTGTTTCAGAAGCGGTAGACAAACTCGTTGGAGTTCGCGACGGAGTGGACGAGATCGACAAAGGCCGAGGCCCGAAGCGGATCGGCGACTTTAAGGCCCTTGCCGACGGGAACGGCGATGGTCAGCTTGCCAGCCGCCGCGCGATCCGCGACGACCTTCTCGTGGCTGTCTAGGAACACCTTGAGGAGCGCCCTTTCGTCATCACTGGGGTTGCGCGAGAATAGGATCTGATAGAGACGATTGATCTGCGCTCCTTCATCCGGTCCCGCCTCGGCGATCACCCGGCCCGCGAGGGCTTGCGACCACTGAAACACGGTGTCGTTGTTGATCAGCGTCAGAGCTTGCAAGGGCGTCGTTGTCACGTCGCGCTTGCTATGCGCCTGCTGGGCGTTCGCCATGTCAAAGGTTTCCAGAAGCGGATAGGGAACGCTGCGCCGCGTGAACACGTAAATGCTGCGGCGGTTTTGATCCTCCGGGTTTTTCGACACCACCCAGGCCGGGCCGGCGTTCAGATTGGCGGGCACCGGCGGGAACACGCTTGATCCGCCAACCTTGTCAACGAGCTCGCCGGCGACAGCCAGATAAGAGTCGCGGATCTGCTCGGCGTCGAGACGTCTGCGCGGGAACGTCCCAAGCAATTTGCCGTCGGGATCGGCGCTGGCTACATCTTCGCGCGGCTCCGACGACTGGCGATAGACGCTCGACAGCAGGATCTGACGATGAAGCTTCTTCACGCTCCACCCGTCCTTGACGAAGTTGTCCGCCAGATAATCGAGCAGTTCGGGATTGGACGGCTTATCGCCAGCCTTGCCGAAGTCGCTGACCGTCCCAATAATGCCTTTGCCGAAATATTCGTTCCAGATCCGGTTCACATAGACGCGCGCGGTGAGCGGATTGGTCGGGCTGGCCAGCCAGTTCGCCAGCGCTAGTCGGCGGCCGGACGAGGTCTCGGTCGGCTTGATGTCCGGCTTTTCGCTGCCGAGCGCCTCGGGGAACGCCGGCTGCACTTCATCGAGCTTGCGCTCATGATTGCCGCCGAAGAAAATGTAGGTCGGCGGCGCATCGGAATGACCGAGCTCGGTCGCGCCGGTGAGCGTATTCGACCCCTTCACCGGCTTGAGATTGTCAAACTTTCTCAAATCCGCCGTGAGTTTGCGATATTCTTCGGCCTTCTTGAGATATTCGGGATTGTAATCCTTAGCTTCCTTGTCTTCCCCCGCATAGCGGAAATAGCCCGCCAAAGTGTCGTCGTCCGTGACGACGTTCAGGCGATGATTGACCCAGCGATCGAGGGCGTTCCAGTCCTTTTCTGGCTTGAAGATGGACTCACGGCTGTCGGTCAGATAGCGCTCCTTGTGATAAGTCAGCGCCTTCTCGCGAACAGGCTCGAGGAGCTCCTTCTGCTTCGCCTTGATGTCCTTTACCGCCTCTTCCCACTTGGCTTGCTGCGCCTCGAAGCGCTTCTCCTCTTCGCCCTTATTGGCGACGGGAATCTTCTCGTCGATGGCCGTGTTGGCGAAGAACGCCTGGAGCGAAAAATAGTCCTTCTGCGTGAGCTTGTCGTATTTGTGGTTGTGGCAGCGCGCGCAGGCGACCGACGTGCCGAGAACCGCGGTGCCCAGCGTGTCCACCACGTCGGTGGTGATCTGATATTTGCGCTGCACCAGATCGCGGGAGTTGCTGTTGTCCGCATAGAGGCCGAGGAAGCCAGTGGCGGTCAACGCCTCCTGATCGCCCGGAGCCAATTCGTCGCCGGCGATCTGCTCCTGGAGGAAGCGCGAATAAGGCTTGTCCGAATTGAACGCCTTGATCACATAGTCGCGATAACGATAGGCGTTGGGGCGGGTCTGATCGCCCTGGAAACCCGCGCTGTCGGCATAGCGCACGAGATCGAGCCAGCGACGGGCCTGACGTTCGCCGTAGCGCGTGGACGCAAGCAAGCGATCCACCAATTTTTCATAAGCGTCCGGCGACGTGTCGCCGACAAAGGCGGCGACTTCTTCCGGCGTCGGGACGACGCCCCAAACGTCGAGCGTGGCGCGACGAATGAAGGTCGCGCGATCCGCGTCCGGCGACGGTTTCAGGCCCTTGGCTTCGAGCTTGGAGAGAATGAATGCGTCAATCGGCGTGCGCACCCATTCCTTCTGCTTGACGACCGGCACGAATTGCGCCTGCGCGGGCTGCCACGCATAGGGGAGTCTGCTGGCCGGCGCGGGGGCTGCGGCGGGAGCTTGCGTCGCCGCCGCCGGATCGGCCGGCTTTTCCTCGGCGGCGACGGCGATCGCCGCAGCCGACACGCTCAACATCAGAACCAGATATGTTTGCTTCATCACATGCTTCATTTTCGCGACCCCGTCGATCGTTTTCCCTGAGCTTTTTCCCGTTCCCGCGCCCGCAAGCCTTCGCCTATTTCCGATCATTGGAGTAGGCATGCTGTCGGATGCACCAACTTTGGCGACTTCGATCGCGGAAGTTAAGTCATATATGTCATATACTTATAGCGGCCGTGCAGGCGTCGCCGTTCGGCGTTTCGCCTAGTGTGAAGGTCAGATTAGCTCAAGACGCAAAGTAAGTCTACCATGTTTATATGAAATAACTTTCCACGCGGCTTGCGCCCGCGCCGGCGGCGCGGAGGGCGTCACGCCCGGCGGTCGGGTATTTGAGCAAAAATGGTGGGAAGTTGGCGCCGCCAATGGCGATTGGGGCGCTTTCCCCCGCCGCGGCGAGAATTTTTATCTACATTTACATAGTAGATAAATAGCAATAAAAATCCCAGCCATCGGGCCCGCTCGCGGCGAAATCAATTTCCAGTCGCCGCGCGGATTCCATCCGAGCGGAAAGCGCTAAAGGGAGAAAGCGATGAAGCGAGTTGGATTTGTGTTGAGCGGCTTGGCTTTGGCCGCTCTGGCCGTCGGGCTTGCGCCATCCGCCGCGCAGACGGTTCGAGACTTCATTCGCACCGCGCCGGAGGACGTGCGCTTCAAAAGCGCGATGGGAATCGGACCGGAGCAGGCGGTGCTGTTTGGCGATCCGTCGAAGCCCGGCCTCTATGTGATTCGCGTGCGCTTCCCGCCGGGCGCGCATTCGAACCCGCATTTTCACTCTCAAGATCGACACGCGACGGTGATCAAGGGCGTCTGGTGGAATGGCGTCGGAGAGGAACTCGATTTCAACAAGGCG